>LKGT01006562.1_pt1 | contig 24678 bp, 22 predicted proteins | sample 503861 | NCBI WGS metagenome assembly LKGT01 (sample SAMN04113194, study PRJNA297058) | marine sediment metagenome | biome: marine benthic biome; feature: marine benthic feature; material: marine sediment; isolation source: sediment sample collected at the water-sediment interface from the South......
CTCCCCTGCTTCCCGATCACCCGGCCCAAATCCGTTTGGGCCACCTTGAGCCTCAGCATCGTTGTCTTTTCGTCCTCGGACGACTCCACAATCACCGCATCGGGGTTATCCACCAAGGCCTTTGCGATATATTCAACCAGTTCTTTCAACACGTCCGCCTCCCCAGTGCCGGTGCAGCTCTCGGCTGGAAACCCTCAGGGATTCCGATCCAGGAGCCGTTGACCATCAAGCGGTTTTCCGGGCCCTCCTGAGGCCGGCAAATTGCTTCAAGACCCCAGGCCCCCAACACTCGTCCCAGAACCAATAATTTCTGAGACGCCACCGGATCCTACTCGACGATCTCCAACACCGCCCGTCGCCGAGACTTGGCCGCTGTCGCGTGGAGCAGGGTCCGCATCGCCCGGGCGGTCCTCCCCTGCTTCCCGATCACCCGGCCCAAATCCGTTTGGGCCACCTTGAGCCTCAGCATCGTTGTCTTTTCGTCCTCGGACGACTCCACAATCACCGCATCGGGGTTATCCACCAAGGCCTTTGCGATATATTCAACCAGTTCTTTCAACACGTCCGCCTCCCCAGTGCCGGTGCAGCTCTCGGCTGGAAACCCTCAGGGATTCCGATCCAGGAGCCGTTGACCATCAAGCGGTTTTCCGGGCCCTCCTGAGGCCGGCAAATTGCTTCAAGACCCCAGCGGTCGAGAGGAGCTCCCGTACCGTTGCCGTCGGCTGCGCACCTTTTTGAAGCCAGGAGAGGGCCTTCTCCTGATCAAGGGTCAATGCGGCCGACTTCTGGAGGGGATTGTAGACCCCGATGCTCTCGATGACGCGGCCATCCCGGGGTGCTCGCGTATCCATCACGACAATCCGGTACACCGGCCGCTTCTTTGCTCCAATCCGTTTTAACCTTAGCCGTACGGCCATCGAACCACCTCCCGTCCACTCGACGATCCGAACCCTACCCCACGGGAAAGATGCCTCGTGTTCCCCCTTTTTTCCCCGCGTGGAGCACCTGTCGCATCAATCGCTGGGTCTGCTGAAACTGCCGCAAAAGCTTGTTCACCTCTGTGACCGACGTCCCGGATCCCTTGGCGATCCGTTGACGCCGGCTCCCGGTAAGGATCCCCGGCTCCCGCCGCTCCTTTCTGGTCATGGAATTCAAAATGGCCTCCATCCGGCTGAGCGCCTTGCCGTCGACGCCCGGGCCGCCGAGCCCCGCGGGGAGGCCCGGAAGCATTTCCATGAGTTCCTCGAACGACCCCATCCGTCGGACCTGGGTAAGTTGTTCTCGAAAGTCCTCCAGCGTGTACGTATCCCGTTGGATCTTCCGCGCCAGCTCCTCCGCCCGCGCCCGATCCACCGCGGTCTCCGCCCGCTCCACCAGCGAGAGGATATCGCCCATCCCGAGGATCCGCGAGGCCATCCGCTCCGGATGAAATGGCTCTAGCGCCTCCAGCCGCTCTCCCACGCCGATGAACTTGATGGGGCGTCCGGTCACGGCCCGAACAGAGAGGGCCGCCCCCCCCCGGGCATCCCCATCCAGCTTCGTGAGGATGAAGCCGCTCAGATCCAAAGCATTGTGAAAGGTCGTCGCAGCATTCAGCGCGTCCTGACCAGTCATGGCATCGAGCACCAGGAGGGTCTCCACCGGACAGACTCCCTCCTTGACGGCCCTAAGCTCTGCCATGAGATCATCATCGATATGGAGCCTTCCCCCGGTGTCCACGAGAACGGGTTCCAGGCCCCTTGCCCTGGCGTACTCCACCGCCTCCTGAGAGATGCCCAGTGCGGAAGCCCGGGGATCGATGAAGGTCTCCACCCCGATCTTCTCCCCGAGAACCCTAAGCTGTTCTGCCGCTGCAGGGCGACGCGTATCCGCCGCCACCAGAAGAGGCATCCGACCCTGTCGCTTGAGGTGGGCCGCGAGCTTCGCCGCCGTCGTTGTCTTCCCGGATCCCTGAAGTCCGACGAGCATCACCACCGACGGGGGGCGGGCCGCCGAGGCCAAGTTGCTCCCCTTCCCACCCAGGAGCAGGGTGAGCTCTTCGAAGACGATCTTCACGACTTGCTGCCCCGGGGTGAGTGACTGGAGAACGTCGCGGCCAATGGCCCGCTCCCGGACCCGGTCCAGAAAGTCCCTCACCACCCCGTAGTGGACATCCGCCTCGAGGAGCGCCAGACGGATCTCCCGGAGGGCCGTGGCGATCTGCTCTTCGGTGAGCTTCCCGTAAGCCCGAAGCTTCGCAAAAATTCCCTGAAGCCGATCGGATAACCGGTGGAACATAATCCTCCAGGAAATAAACGTTTATATTATGCGCTGTTATATCCCTCTGTCAACAAGCAATTTCTTTGAATTAAGGAGTTAACCAGCGAGAAGGAGGGTGACATCCATCACGTTGGTGAGGGTGGGCCCGGTCTTGATCAGATCTCCCAGGCGTTCGAAGAAGTGGTAGGAATCATTATCCTCCAAGGCCCGGCGTGGGTCGAGCCCGACCTTCTTGGCCCGAGCCCAGGTCTGACCATCTGCCATCGCCCCCGCCGCGTCGGTGGGCCCATCGGTCCCATCGGTTCCGGCACTGAAGATGACCAGATCCTCTGCACCGGCGATGGCGATCGCCCCGGCCAGCGCGAGCTCTTGGCTTCGGCCCCCTTTTCCTTTCCCGCGGAGTGTCACGGTGGTCTCTCCCCCCAGCAATAGGCAGGCCGGCGACGGAAGGGGGTGGCCGGACCGGCGTACCTCCAGGAGGAAGGCGGCGAGCGCCCTGGCTACCTCTCGACTCTCCCCTTGCAGGGCTGCGGTCAGGAGGAGGGTATGAAACCCCAGCCCTGCCGCCCGACCTTGGGCCGCCAAGAGGGATTGGAGATTATTCCCGACGATGAGATGGTGTGCCTTTTCAAAACAGGCATCGTTCACCTTCGGGGTTTCCGGCTTCTCCCCCTTCGCCCCCCTCTCCAGATGCCGGCGAATGCTTGCGGGCACTCGATCCTGCAGCCCGTACCGATCGAGGATTCCCAGGGCATCCTGGTACGTGGTCGGATCCGGGACAGTTGGGCCGGAGGCGATGGCATCCAAGGGATCGCCGCATACGTCGGAGAGGACCAGGGTGAGGCAGTGTGCCGGCTGGACCGCTCGTGCCAACTGACCCCCCTTGAGTTGAGAGCAGTGTTTCCTGACGGTGTTGATCTCTTCAATCGTAGCACCGCAAGCGAGAAGCTCCCGGGTGATGGCCTGTTTCTCGGCCAGGTGCGTCCCCTCGACGGGAGCGGGGAGCAGGGCTGAACCGCCGCCGGAGATGAGGACGACCACCAGGTCCTCCGGGCCGGTCTGCGCAAGGAGGGCGAGGATTGCCGCCGTCCCTTGGACCCCCCGCGCATCAGGGACCGGATGGCTCGCCTCATGGATCTGGATACGCTGCAAGGGGACGGAGTGGCCATCTTTCACCACGACAACCCCTTCGGCCACCCGATCCCCCAAGACGTCCTCCACCGCAGCCGCCATCGCCGCGCACGCCTTCCCTGCGCCCACGACATAGACCCTGCCCCGGTTCAAATCATACACCTTTCCATCCATCAGCAGTTTTTCACCATCACGCCGCAGATGGCGCTGAATCGCCACCCGAGGGTCGGCGGCATCCAATGCTGCCTGGAAGATCTCCCCGGCCGCCTTCCGCAACTGTGCGGTCCCCCTCCTTCCGGAAATCACACCCCCTCCGTCAATTGGACCGTCTCCACCAAGGTGTAGATGGCCCCTGCAGGGTGAAGCTGGCTCTGCATGAGGTCAACACATCTGACCTCCATCCGTCCCACCTGACCAACCTCTCCTCTCCGGAGGAACTCCAGCAGCGGATCGAGCCGTCCAACACTTTTTACGCGACCCAGGGTGAGATGGGCCCGAAAGGGTCGGTCCTCCCGGGGGAAACCGAGCGGAAGGAGGGCCTCGTCGATCCGACCCCGGAGCTTTTCCATCTCCTCGCTCCCCTCTTCTACCCCAACCCAGATCACCCGCGGCCTCCCCTTCGGCGGGAAGGTCCCGAGACCGGCGAACGACAGCGGAATAGGCCTGATGCCGGCCAGGGAGCACCGGAAGGCCTCCCGGAGCCCCGGCAGACGAGCCTCAGTGATTTCCCCGAGGAACTTAAGAGTAAAGTGGAGGTTCTCCGGCCTGACCCAGCTCACCGGCGACCTAGTCGGCTTGAGCTTTCCTTGGATCTCTGCCAAGAGGGGCTTCAGGGAGGGATCCACATTGATGGCGATAAACAGTCTCATGCGCGTTACGTGTGAAGCGGCGCGCCCCGACCCTCTCTATGCCACAACTCTGATCTTGAGCAAGTAGCGACGGAGCATCTCCAGGGTCATCTGCGAGCCCCAAAGCTTGTTCCCTTCCCGGTCATACTGGAATCGGTGTTCACACCACTCTTCCCCCTGCGCGTCGGCAAGGGCAATGTAGGTGAGCCCTACCGGTTTTGCCTCGGTACCCCCCCCGGGACCGGCGATCCCGGTCACCCCCACGCCCAGATCGGTCCGGGCGAGGCTTCGAACTCCCGCTGCCATCGCCACTGCCACTTCCGGACTCACTGCCCCATGCCGCTCGATCAGGGGGGAGGGAACCTGCAAAAGATCCTCCTTGGCGTGATTGCTATACGAGACGATCCCCCGCTCGAAATAATCGGAACTGCCGGGGACGTTAGTGATCCGATGGACGATGAGACCGCCAGTGCAGGATTCAGCCACAGCCACGGTCTTTCCCTGAAGGCGGAGAAGGTGCCCCACCGCTTCCTCAAGACGCTCTTCATCGACCCCAAAGACCGCATCTCCCAAGCGGTCCCGAAGTTTTTTCTCCCATTCCTCGAGCTGGATCTGCACCTCCTCCTGCGTTCCAGAAACCGTCATCCGGACATGGACCTCCCCCGGGTGGGCCAGGAGGCCGATGGGGGGATGATCGGTATGGAGCAGATCGCTGATCCGCTCCTCCACCTGCGCTTCGAATAACCCACAGACCTTGAGGGTCCGGGTTTGGATCTGCTGCCCGCTCCCGACCCTTTCCAGCAGGACCGGCAGGACCTGCTCGGTGAAGAGCGGACGCATCTCTCGCGGCGGGCCTGGCAGGGCGACGAGGAGACGCTGGCCGTCCTCCCAAAGAAGGCCCGGGGCCGTCCCGTGGCGGTTTGGGAGGACGACAAAGCCCTCCGGGATCCAGGCCTGACGCTTGACTAATTCTGGTATAGGGACGCCCCGGCGGGCGAACCGCTCCTCAATCCGCTCCAGTGTCTCGCCGTGGAGGATCAGCGGCCTTCCGCTGACATCCCCCAGAGCGTCCCGGGTGCGATCATCCTCGGTCGGACCTAGCCCGCCGATCACGACCACCACGGCAGCCCGATCCAGGGCCTGTCGGAGCACCTGATGGATCCGCTGGCGGTCATCTCCGACGGCCGTGCGGTACGAGACCTCAATCCCGATCCCGTGTAGGACCTCCGCGAGAAATAGACCGTTGGTATCTACCAGCACCCCCTGAAGGAGCTCGGTCCCGATACTGACGATCTCTGCATTCTTGGCGTTCATGAGATGAAGAGCCACACCTGGACTAACAGGTTGGCGTACAGGCCGGCGATCAGGTCGTCCCCAACGATCCCGAGGCCTCCTGAAAGACGCTCAAGCTGTCGAGCGGGAAAGGGCTTGGTGATGTCAAAGAGGCGAAAGAGTACAAAGGCCACCGCCCGCTCCAGGACCCGCGGTGGCAAGAGGGCGGTAGCCACCGCGATGCCGGCAATCTCATCGATGATGATGGCTGAGGGATCCTGCGCCCCCATGACCTTCGCCGCCCGGCCGGCAACCACCAGGCCCACCCCGATCAGGACCAGCGTCACCAGGACCTGTGTCGTCCCAGGGCTCAGGGGCCAAAGGAGGAAGAGCCCGAGGAGGCTTCCGAGCGTTCCGGGGGCTGGACCTATATAGCCCAGATAGCCCCCGGTCGCGATCACCACGACGAGCCGATGGGAAAAGGGACGCTTCATCTCGCGAGAGTAGATGCTGAGCCGCGAACTGTCAACGGGGTTAGTGGGATTGGGAGGAGCCGAGGCAAACCTGGTTACGTCCAGCCACCTTGGCCTCGTAGAGGGGTCGATCCGCTTCCCGGACCAAGTCCTCCACCCTGCCCATCTCCGGTGTGAGGACAGCCGCCCCGAGACTAATGGTGAGGCAACCTTCAGGCCATTCAAATTCCGAGGCCGCCGCACGAAGGCGCTCCGCTTGGACCGCGGCCTGGGCAAGATCGGTCTCCGGTAGGATGATCGCAAACTCCTCCCCACCGTATCGGGCTACCGTATCCACCCGCCGGGAATTCTTCCGGAGGATCTGGGCCAAGGAGCGCAACGCCTCATCCCCAGCCAGATGCCCGTATCGGTCATTGAACTGCTTGAAGTGATCGATATCGAGCATAATCAGGGAAAGGGAGCGGCCATAGCGACGAGCCCGTTTCACCTCTGTATCGAGGAGACGATAGAAGTACCGGTGATTGTAGAGTCCGGTCAATGCATCTGTGTTGGCGAGCCGCCTCGTCTCCGCAAACAAGCGAGCGTTCTCAATGGCAATGGCCGCCTGGCTGCCAAAGGAGGCGAGGAGGTGGAGATCCTCCTCGGCGACACGGCGGGGTTCATTGTAGTGAACCCACATCACCCCGCGGATCCGCTCCCGCACCTGCAGGGGTAGACAGACCGCGGCCCGTCGCCCGAGTGCCAGCAGCCGGGGATTGATTCTCCCTGACGGGATTGACGCGAAATCGGGAAGGACCACAGGCCGGCTGGTTTCCCAGACCTGCCGAGAGATGCCATCCTTCCGCACCTCAATTCCCCCCACCTCCCATTCGACGATATGGGTCACCTCGCCGAAATCATCAAAGAGGATGATGGTGCTAGAGGCGGCGTCAGTCGAGGCCGCTGCGCCCCGAGCGATCTTCTGGAGGGTCTCGTCCAAGTCGAGGGACCCACTCACCTGTGTGGCAGCCTCGTATAACTCCGCTACGGTGGAAGCATACCGCTGGATCTGCTGGTATGCCCTGGCATTCACAATGGCAACAGCCGCCTGGCTGGCAAAGGCACTTATCAAGGTTCGCTCATCGGGGGTGAAAAAACGGCGATGCAGCGTGAAGAATGCCAGGGCCCCTAGGACGCGACCATCGCTGATGAGGGGAATGCCCGCGAATGAGACGACGCCCCCCTGTTCCACGAACCGTCGGTTCAGCAAACGCGGTTCTTGTCTCACGTCAGCGATGTACTGCGGCTCTCCCCGCTCCATGATCTCTCCGATGACCCCCACACCGTACGGGATCCGTTCGACCATCAACCCCACAAACTCCTCCATGCCGTAACTGGCCTGTACCCGCAGCTCGCGCATCTCCTCGTCTGCCACCACGAGCCACGCGCATGGGACGTCTAGGAACTCCGCCGCCGCTTTCACTGCAAAGTCGTAAACCTCCTGGAGATTCAAGGAGGCGGTCATCAGCTTTGTCAGATGGATGAGGGATTGGAGTTTATTGGCCCGCTCTTGGACTTCGTGAAAGAGGGCGGTTTTCTCAAGGGTGAGGGCCGCCTGACTCGCCAAGGTCTGGCAGACTACGATCTCGTCCGGCGTAAAATTTCGAACCGTGCCCCGAGTGCTCAAGCTCACGACCCCGATGCTTTGATCCTGCCTGAGGAGTGGGACCACCAACATCGAACGGATCGGGAGAGAGAGGAGGAATTCTCGGATACCGGAAAGCACCGGTTCCTCGGCCACGTCCGGGACAACGAGGGGTTGCTGGGTCTCGAGCACCCGACGGAATTCCGGGTACCGGTCCAAGGACAGATTTACCCCTTCAATCCAGGGATCCTCCTTCGATCGGTCAAACCCAACAATAATCTGGGCTGACGCCTCTCCTGGGGCGCAAAGGGCGATGGCGCACCGGTCCACGTGCATTGTCTCCAGGAACCGCTTAAAGATGTCCCACAAGACCTGATCTCTCGCCGGGAAAGGCATCAACGAAGCTCCTGACTCCTCGTGGCCTTGGACCCCCTGGTCATTGGAGTCGTCCAGGGGTCTCTTAACCACCCTCGCTTCCTGCTCCATAGCCTCGAGGACTCCGCAAACCGGTTTGTGGCCCCGCCTCCTGGAGGACTTGCCAAATCTGCCGACGGATGCCCTCGGCTCAAACGGCTTCGTGATACAGGCCACCACTTCGCCATGCCATCAACGACTCAGACCGAAAACGGGGAAAGCGCGGCGAGGGCTTTTCTTGACTCTTGCAAACTGCATGCCTAGAGATGACCCCGTTTTGGCTTCTTTTCCTGCCCTTTCGCCAGCCGAACTGGGCCAGGAGAGCACCCCACACCTTTGGCAAAGCCTCAGCGTGGAAAAAGCTCCTCTGCCCGGAGAGTCTTTACCCCGGGTGGCGGGACAAAGGAGAAGAGATCGGCAGGGAGGTCGCTATTGATTCGGAGATCAGAAAAGTGCATGACCGTCCGATTATCATACGGATCATGGAAGGACAGGGACTTGATATACAGGGTCGCCGCCTCTACCTCCATCTCCACCTTGCGAAGGTGAGGATCGGGCCGTCGCGGCGTCAGGACCAGGTGGTAGCAATCTCCGCAAACCACGATCTCCTGCACGACAAACTGGTCAGTCAACTTTCCCGCCCCCATCAGAAAATCGAAGGGGATGGAGGTCGCTGCCGCCTTCAGATCCTGGACAATCACCTGCCGATCCGTGGGCGTGTAGGCCCACAAGGTGGAGCCGTTGGTAACGAAAAGGCGCCGCTCTGGACGCTCATACTCCCAACGCATCATCCCCGGACGTTTCAGGTAAAAAGTCCCTCGGGCCTCCTCCACTTGCCCCATCGCCAACTCGACCCGCTGGAAAAAGTGGCCCTGGAGATCCCGGGTCCCCTCGTAAAAGATCTGAATCCGCTCGACCACCCCGTGCGTCTGAGCAGTAAGCAGGACGCCAAGGAAACTGAGGGTGAGAAAACGCCTGCCGGTCTTCACGCCGACCGCCCCTTCCGACGTCTCCCCGCGGCCACCGCCTCTCGTGGGCTGGCCATCGAGAGGGAGGTCGTCGTCAACCCCCAGGAGACCATGGCCTCAGGACCACCCGGTGCCCCCTCGAATCGGTGTGACTCACGATGCCTTCACGTTCCATGCGGTCAATCATGCGACCCGCCCTATTGAAGCCGATCCTGAGTCGCCTCTGGAGAAGAGAAATTGAGGGTTGTCCGGTCTGGCGGACAATCCGTTCTGCTTCGCGATACAGGGCCTCCTCTTCATCCGGGATGTCGATGTCGCCGCTCACCGTGTCCTCAGCCAATTGCAGGGACCACGGAAAGGGTTCCAAGGCGCCTTTTGTCTTCAAGAATTCGACCACGCGGCAAATCTCCTGATCCGATACATAGCATCCGTGAATCCGTGTGGGCTTCGAACTCACCGGAGGGAGAAACAACATGTCGCCCCCCCCCAGCAATTGCTCTGCCCCGTTCGTGTCCAGAATCGTTCGCGAGTCGACCTTCGAAGACACCTGAAAGGAAATTCTGGCGGGGAAATTGGCCTTGATCACCCCCGTGATTACATCCACAGAGGGTCTTTGTGTGGCCAGCACAAGATGAATCCCGACCGCCCGCGCCATCTGCGCCAACCGTGCGATGGCATTTTCCACCACGGACGATTCCAAAAGCATTAAATCCGCGAGCTCATCGATGATTACCACGAGAGCCGCGAGCTTGGGCATTTCCTCAGACCTGCCCTGGTTATAGGCCCCAATCGAGCGAGCACCTACCTCTGCAAAGAGCCTATACCGAGCCTCCATATGTTTCACGACCAGTTGTAAACATTTTGCGGCTTGCCTGGCGTCCGTCACCACTTGCCAGGCCTTTTCCTTTCCGTTCGTCTCGCCGACGAGAGGGTTGTCCACCAGGTGGGGAATGTTGTTGTAGACGGAGAGTTCAACCCGTTTGGGATCGATTAAGAGCAGTCTTACTGCTTCGGGCGTGGAACGATAGAGGAAACCGAGAATGGTGCTATGAATACATACGCTCTTCCCGCTGCCGGTGGCTCCCGCAATCAGGATATGCGGCATTTGCAAGAGGTCTGCCACATAGGGATCCCCTGACGTGTCTTTCCCCAGGGTGATCGGAAGAGGGGACCGACATGTTTCGAATGCCGCAGACGCCAGGACATCCCTGAGCTGGACGACCGCACGGCTCTTGTTAGGAATCTCCACCCCGACCGCAGCCTTTCCAGGGACGGGCGCAACGATTCGAACACTCAAGGCCTTAAGGGACAACGCCAGGTCATCTGCCAAACCGACGATCCGATTGATCTTTATCCCGGGCGCGGGTTCGATCTCATACCGGGTAATCACCGGTCCAGATTGGGTCTCTATGACCCGCCCGTCAATACCAAAATCCCGAAGGGTTTTCTCAAGGGTTTTCTTGTTTTCCTCACGCTCGTGATCCAAGGGTCGGGGGGACAGCGGGCCTGAGTCATCGAGCAGGGAAAGCGGCGGCATCTCATGCTCTTCCGTCTCCTTGGAGACCCTACGAATTGTCATCGATGCCTCTACGACACGATCCTGGACCTTTTCGAGACGGGCGGCCCGGGTGGGCCTCTCTCGGGGCGGTGTTTCCTCCCCGCGGACCAGCACGTTCCGTGCGGCCTCCGTGGGGATCCATGCCCGGACAGACTGTAAAAGCCGTGCGAGGCGAAGACCCAGCCACCCAAAGATCTCCCGGAAGGATCGGATCAGCCCGACGAAAGATCCCTGGGAGACCAGGACCAGAAAAAGGAGTATCCCGGTGAGTGTCGCCAGGGACAAACCGAACAGACCCAGGGCGGGCCGAAGGGCGTGGAAAAGCAGTGCTCCCACGAATCCCCCCCCAGGCTGCCCTCCCCGGAACGAGGGGTCGAAGCCCTCGTGCTCAAGGAGGCTCAGTAAGAGGCAGGTTGAGATGAGGAGCAGCAAGAATCCGACAACCTGGACGATTCGGGGTTGGCTCCGCCCGCCCACAAGAGTGAAGCCGACCCAGAAGAGGGCCGGGCCCAATAAAAACGCGCCGACCCCCATGATCCCGAGCAGATCCCCGGCCAGGTGAGCCCCCACCAGTCCCACGAAGTTGCGCGCCGCTTCCTCGCGGGAGACGTAGTGGAAAAAGGAGGGGTCGTGGGGATTGAAGGAAACCAGGCTTACCAGTACAAGGAGGGCGAAGGCCATCAAGAGAAGGCCCACGACCTCCCTTGCCTTAGGATGGCGAAACAACGTGGATAAGTCCGGAGCGAATTTCATCGATCGTCTTGCGCGGTTCACAGTTCACCGTTATCGGTTCATCGTGGATGGTTCATGGTTCATTGACCCTCAACTATTATTCACTATGAACCATGAACTCTGAACTGTCAACCGTGACCCCCTTACACCTCGATCACGACCGGCAGGACCATGGGCCGGCGATCAAAGTTCTTCTGAATGAATTTCCGCAGGGCTACCCTGATATTCTCCTTCAGGACTGCAGCATCCCCCCGTTCCTCCTCCAGACAGCCCGCCAGGACCTCAATCACTAACCGTTTCGCCGCGTCAAAGAGGGCCTCCTGATCCTGCAGATCGACGAACCCACGAGATATGATCTCAGGGCCGGCCACAACGGCTCTCGTCCGAGGATCGAGGCCGACCACCACCACGACCATCCCATCCCTCGCCAGATGCTGTCGCTCTCGCAGAACGGCGTCACCCACATCCCCCACACCCTTCCCATCCACAAAGATCCGCCCCACTGCCACCTTGCCGACGATTCCTCCCGTGTCGGGGGTAAACTCGAGGATATCCCCGTTCTCCGCCAGGCAGATGTGCTCTGAGTCAATCCCGACCGCCGCCGCCAGCTTCGCATGGTGATGGCGATGTCGGTACTCTCCGTGGATTGGAACAAAGAACTTTGGGCGGGTGAGATTCAGCATCAACTTGAGTTCCTCTTGGCAAGGATGGCCTGAAACATGAACAGGGGCGTGCTCCTCGGTGATCACTTCCGCACCCCGTCTGAGGAGATGGTTGATCGTCCGTGCGATGGACATCTCGTTTCCCGGGATGACCCTGGCCGAGAAGATAACCGTGTCTCCGGGGGTGATTTCGATCTGTTTGTGCTCTCCCGCTGCCATCCGAGCGATCGCGGACAGGGGCTCGCCTTGTGAGCCGGTCGCAATGATGACCGTCTCGGCCGGGGACAAGTGCCTGAGCTCGTCCAGGCGAACCAGGACGCCGGGCGGGACCCTCAGGTACCCAAGATCACCAGCGATCCGGGTGTTGGCGACCATGCTCTTGCCGTGGATGGCGACTTTCCTTCCCAACATGGCTGCCACCTCCAGGACCTGTTGGATCCGATGGATGTGGCTGGCAAAGCAGGCCACGATGATCCGGCGCCTGGCCGTTCGAAAGATCTCCTCCAAGGCCCGACCAACTGTCCGCTCCGATGGCGTAAATCCCGGGCGCAGGGCATTCGTCGAATCGGAGAGGAGAACCAACACCCCGCGGTCTCCTAGTTCGGCGAACTTGTGGTAGTCGGTAAGCTCCCCATCCACCGGGGTGGGATCAAACTTGAAATCCCCTGCGTGGACCACCAGCCCTGCAGGCGTCTCCAAGGCAACCCCCACCCCGTCTGGGATGCTGTGGCAGACCCGCATACACTCAACCTGCAGGCCGCCGAGGGCGAAGCGGTCCCGGGGCGCGATCTGTCGTAGGTCAGCGTCGAGATTCTGTTCCCGAATCTTCTCAGCCGCCAGGCAAAGGGAGAGGGGGGTCCCGTATACGGGGATGGGGAGTTCCTTGAGCAGGAAAGGGAGCGAGCCGGTGTGGTCCTCGTGGCCGTGGGTGAGAATGAGCCCGCGAACCTTCTCGCGGTGTTGGAGCAGGTGGCTGAAATCTGGGATCACCAGATCAATCCCCAGCATCTCCTCTTCGGGGAACATCAACCCGGCATCGATGACGACTATGTCATTCGCCGTCTCAATGACGAACATGTTCATCCCGATTTCGCCGAGGCCACCGAGGGGGATGATTCGAACCCACTCATTTTCCGGCAACGATGACTCCTTCCGATTGTCGGGAACGGCAGTCAGCAATCGGCAGCTAGAGTGCTGGAAGGGTAGCAGGCTGGAATGCTTGGAGGCTTTTGGAACGGAAACGTTTATTCCACCACTTTCTGCATTTGAACGTCCTAGTTTTTAGCGTTCCAGCGTCCTTGCGTGCTAGCCTTGCAGCGTTCTAGGTGCTGACTGCTACGTCCTAGTGAACGGTCATTGGCTGCGTTGCGCTTTTCGGAGCGGCCACCTTCAGCTGGCCCTTCTCCCCGACCGGCAAGACTAGGGCTGCCTCCAGCACCTGATCCACGCGCTCAACCAGGACAAGGTTCATCCCGCGCCGGATTGTCTTTGGCAGCTCCTTCACATCCTTGTCGTTCTTGTGAGGGAGGAGGACCGTCGTGATTCCCCCCCGCCGAGCGGCCAAGACCTTCTCCTTTATCCCACCGACGGGGAGAACCTTTCCGCGTAACGTCAGCTCGCCGCTCATGGCCACGCTCCTCCTCACCGGAACCTTGGTGAGGGCAGATATCAGCGCTGTGGCCATTGTGACCCCGGCCGAGGGTCCGTCCTTCGGGATGGCCCCCGCGGGCACATGGATATGGATATCCACCTTGCCGAAAAGCTCCTCTTTGATCCCGAACTCCGGGGCCCTCGCCCTGGCATAGCTCAGGGCCGCTTGGGCCGATTCCTTCATCACCTCACCCAGATGCCCTGTCAGGGAGAGGTGTCCCTTCCCTTTCATCACCGTCGCCTCGACGTACATGATATCCCCGCCCGCCTGGGTCCAGGCGAGCCCTGGGGCAACGCCCACCTCATCCCGGTCCTGCTCAGGTTCGGGGAGATACCTGGGCGCCTTCAGAAAACGGTGAAGATTCTGGCCGGTGACCCTGGAGACCTCCGTCCTGCCTCCCACCACCTCCTTAGCGACCTTCCGGCAGATGGTGGCGATCTCCCGCTCCAGATTCCTGAGTCCCGCCTCCCGGGTGTAACCGCGGACGATCTTGAGCACGGCTTCGTCAGTGAGCCGCAGGTGAACGTTGGTGATCCCGTGCTCCCTGAGCTGCCTCTGGATCAGATACCGTCGGGCGATCTGGAGCTTTTCCTCCTCGGTGTACCCCGAAATCTCGATAATCTCCATCCGATCCCTCAGCGCGGCAATGATGGGATCAGCCATGTTTGCCGTCGTGATAAACATGACATTCGAGAGACTGAAGGGCACCCCCAGATAATGATCGGTGAAGTTCGCGTTCTGTTCCGGATCCAGAACCTCCAGGAGGGCTGCCGAAGGATCTCCCCGGAAGTCAGCCCCGACCTTATCGACCTCGTCCATCATGAAGACGGGGTTGTTCGTCCCGGTGGTCTTGATCCCCTGAATGATCTTGCCGGGGAGGGCGCCAATGTATGTCCGCCGGTGGCCCCGGATTTCCGCCTCGTCCCGAACCCCGCCGAGTGAGATCCGGACGAATTTCCGACCGAGCGCACGAGCGATGGAGCGTCCCAGGGAGGTCTTGCCGACCCCCGGCGGGCCGACAAAGCAGAGGATGGGGCCTTTCATCTTTTTCTTGAGCTTTCGAACCGCCAGATACTCCAGGATGCGCTCCTTGACCTTCTCCAGGTTGTAGTGGTCCTCGTCGAGGATCTCCTGGGCCCGCCCGATATCGATCTTATCCTTGGTCTGCTTGCTCCAGGGCAGCTCAACGAGCCAATCAAGGTACGTCCGAACCACCGAAGCCTCAGCGGCATCCGGGTGCATCCGCGCGAGGCGATTCAATTGCGTCTTGGCCTCTGTCGCCACCTGAGACGGCATCTTGGCCTTCTCAATCTTCACCGAATACTCTTCGATCTCTTGCTGCCGTTCATCGGTTTCCCCTAACTCCTTCTGAATGGCCCGGAGTTGCTCCCGGAGGTAGTACTCCCGTTGCGTCTTGTCCATCTCCTCCTTGGCCTGGACCTTGATGCGCTGTTGAACCTCCAAGACCTCCAACTCCTTCTGGAGGAAATCGCTGATCCGCCGTAGCCGCTCCTCCGGACTGGTGATCTCCAGGATCTCTACCGCCTGTTCCACCTTGAGGTCCAGATGAGAGGCCGCCATATCGGCCAGACGCCCGGGGTGATCCAGGTTGTTGATAATCACCAGGATATCGGGGGGGACCTGCTTGCCAAGGGAGGCACTCTTCGAGACCTGCTCTTTGACGGTCCGAATCAGTGCCTCGAGTTCGACTCCTATCGACGGCACCTCATCATCGCGGATCTCAACGATCCGGGCCTCGAAGTACGGTTCCTTCCGGATGAACTCCATGATCCGGTTCCGGGAAAGCCCCTGGACCATGATCTTCACGCGGCCATCGGGCATCTTGAGGACCCGCATGACCATAACCACCGTGCCGACCGGGTAGATCTCCTGGGGACCCGGATCCTCCACCTCGGCATCCCTCTGGGCCACCAGGAGGATGAGCCGATCCCGGCTCAATGCCTCCTCCACCGCTCGAATCGACTTCTCCCTCCCTACGAAGAGGGGGAGGATCATAAACGGATAAACAACCACGTCCCGCACGGGAAGGACGGGCACCGCGTCCGGCATCTTCCGCTCCGGGGCCAGGAGCCCCTGCTCCCCGGTTATGACCTCCGCCACGGTTTTCTCCTCTTTGATGTTCCGCTTCACCGAAGGCACCTCTCGGTTTGGCGACCGCCGCCTTTTCCGCAGTTGGCGACTTCGCTCACGCCGCGAGGCCCGCTCCCGCTCGATGGTTTGTTGCCGGTTAGTCGCCCCGACCACCGGTTTCCGAGGCCCCCGCATCGAGGTCCAATTCTTTCAGATACTCCCGAAACGCCTTCCCAATGTCCGATCGTTTTAACGCCAACTCCACCGTTGCCTGCAGAAACCCCAGCTTGCTCCCCGTATCGTACCGCCGACCTTTAATCTCACACGCGTAAACCGCCTGACGCCGCAAGAGGCTTTTCAGACCGTTGGTCAGCTGGATTTCTCCTTTCGCATCGGATGGCGTCTGCTCGAGCTCCTCAAAGACCTGTGGGGTGAGGACGTAGCGCCCCACGATGCCTAAGTTGGAAGGGGCCTCCTCAGGAGACGGCTTCTCCACAAGATCGGTCACCCGATAGACCCCCTCTGCGACCGGACGCCCTTCAATGATCCCGTAGCTGCCCATCTCTTCCCGAGAAACCGGACACACCGCAAGCACTGAAGCATGATACCGATTGAAGACCTCTAAGACCTGCTGAATGGCCGGGACCGGGGCATCGATCAGATCATCCACTAACAGGATGGCAAAGGGTTCCTCGCCGACCAGGTCCCTCGCCACCAGCACGGCATGGCCGAGACCGAGCGGGGCCTTCTGGCGAACGTAACAGAAGGCGGCGAGTTCTGAGATCCTGCGCACCTCTTCGAGGAGATCCTCCTTTCCTTGGGCGATCAAGACCTGCTCCAGCTCCACAGAGCGGTCAAAGTGATTCTCGATGGCATCTTTCCCCCGACCGGTCACCATGATGACGGCTTCAATCCCGGCCGCGACCACCTCTTCGACCGCGTACTGGATCGCCGGCTTGTCCACAATAGGGAACATCTCTTTCGGCTGGGCCTTCGTAGCCGGCAGAAATCGGGTCCCGAAGCCTGCGACCGGAAAGACGGCCTTCCGGACCTTCATGGCATTACCTCTTTTCCTCCGCCATCGCACGCCCCTCACCAGTATAATCTGAGAGGTTATAGGAGCCGTCTGCGAAAGTCAATATCGGCCCACCGGAAAAAGACTTGACAACATTCGGGAAATTCCATAAATCCGCGCGTACCTCTTTCAGGACAGGGACCTGGAACGTTGCGCAATGTCCGTGGTTTACCGAGTGAGATTTGATCGCGTTGTTTCGTCTGACCGCGGGGGAAGATCCAGGACCTTCGCGGTTTTTTTCTGCCCCAGGGCACTCCATAGGGCCAGGGTTTGCACACCTGGAATCTTGGAGGGAAAGGAGGGATGGAGGTGCGGGTAACGGGCAAGGTGATGTGGTTCAATGACGCCAAGGGATTCGGCTTCATCGAGCGGCCTGATGGTGAAGACGTCTTTGTCCACTATACCGCCATCGCAGGGACCGGCTTTCGGTCCCTCACGGAAGGCCAGGAAGTAGAATTCGAAATCGTCGACGACTCCAAGGGCAAGCAGGCCGCCAATGTGAGCAGGCTGTAGTTTCCCCTTTTGCTGAGGAAAGGCCCCGGTCCTCCGGAGTCTTTCTTTCTGCAAGAGGCCACACATTTCCGGTAGGGCACCCTGCCCCCGGGGGCGTTCCTTCCGGGAAAAGGTCCCCCACCAACCGGCAGGGTGCCTCTGCTTCTCTCCCGTGGCCCAAGAAAGAGTGTCAAGGGCTCGGCAGATCAGGAGGACAGCCCGAGCATCTACACGAGGAACCGATCACGCTTGAGGGGACCGCCCACGAAAATACCGCCTACCGGATCTACTAAACGGCCCTCACCAGCTCCTCCACCGGCACGTCGATACCACATACCCCGCAGTGGACGCTGGCCCCCACTGTCGCCATGTCGAACTCCACCATGGAACAGTAAGGGCAGAATCGGATATCCTTCTCTTGCCCCATAGCCTCCTACCAGGACCCGTTCTTCTATTCACCGGTCGGCCCTCTCACGACTCCTTTCCCATACTCGCCGAAACGTGTGTGAAATTCAAGGGGGATCAGCAGTCTCGGCGCCGCAACCGGATCTCGCGTTCCCTCCGTAAGGTCTCCGCCTTGTCGACCCGGATAATGTTCCCTTGCCGGACGTAGTCATACCCATTCGCCCGCAGGATGGAGTCGAGGGCCTGCCGCCATGGAACATCCGTGAGGCGGACCGTCACCGGACCGCGGACGTCCCGGCTGACCACGAAGTTCAACCCGCTCGCCTGCTCGATAATCTGAACCACTCGGCCGATCTCGACACCCTTCAAATCCATCGTGACCCGCGTTGGATCGTTCGCCGGTGGTGCGCCCTCGGACCCCTGGGCGAAACCGGCGAGCATCAGCAGGAAAAGGCCCCCCATACAGAGGCGGAAAGCCCACTTCCCCAAAGACCTTGGCTGCCACATGGACCCTCCTCGCTTCCCGTCACTGCCTGGGATATTTCACACCATCCTTCCGAGGCCCCCCGGAGGGTGCAAAAGCCGGAGCCTCACGATCGTCTTTGGCCTTCCCCATGCTGCCGATCTTAGGTACTATAGCACAGGCAAAGAGGCAACTCACGTCAACGCGACGGGAAGGAGCCAGGCAGGGCGAGCGGAAGCGGTATTGGAGATAGGAGTCAGGATGAACCGACTCGAGGTCCTGCAAGAGATGCTCAAGAAAGATCCCCGTGACGCCCTGCTTCACTACATGCTTGCCAACGAGCACTTCAGCGCAGGACAGGTTCCGGAGTGTGTTGCGGCCATGGAGAAGTATCTCACGCTGACGGAGGATGAGGGAGCGGCTTACCGGACGTTTGCCCAGGCCCTCGTGAAGCTCGGCAGGATCCCAGAGGCTCGCCAGGCCTACGAGGCGGGGATCCGGGCCGCGCAGAAATTTGGGCATCCGGGTATGGCGGAGGAATATGAGGAGATGTTGAAGGACCTCGAGTGACTTTGTAGACCTAAGCCTGGCCCCCGAGAGAAGGGATCACCCGGTAGGTCAGGAAAACGTACTCACATCTCTGCTGCCACTAACGTCTCCGTGGCCTGAACGCCCTGGATACCTCGAATCTGGCTGATCACCAGGCGGGAGAGCGTCGTGAGGGTCTTAGCTTCCACCTGAATGATCGCATCCCATCGCCCAAAGACCAGGATGATGTCCTTCACACCTGGAATCACACTGATCTGGGAGATCGCGGCTGACTCGAACCCTGGGACCAACAGGACCAAGACATACCCTTTGAGCATCGCTCCCCCCCCTCACACCTCGTCCCGCCCGTCTACCTACAATTGAGGAAACTCATCTGAGACACACCACCTCGCCTCGGTCGGAAGGACCGCCCGACACGGCGCGATGTATTTCAGTACAGCGTGGACGTCTCATCCCTTGTACCGCCCCGTTGTTCCTACCGTAGGAGGCGATGGAGGATCTGTCAAGGGAAAGGCGGCCACCTGCTCTGGCCCCCACGGCCAGCAATCAGCAAATTGTTGGCTGTCAGCAGATAGAATGCTGGCAAGCTAGTTTGCTGGAATGCTTGGAGGTTTATAGCCTGGCATGATTCTCGGTGCGTAGGTCTTCCAGGTTCCTAGCCTGCTGGCCGTCCGGCGGTCCAGCTTGCTCGCAAGCCAGCCGTCCAGCTTTCTAGTCGCTGAAAGCCGATCGTTGACAGTTTCACAATGGCTGAAAGCGGATTGCTCAACAGTGGGCCCCGATCAATGTGGGCAAAAAAGTGGCGTGCGTTCCCACGATAGTACCGGGCGGCACAAAGCCCGGGGGAGAGACGGCCTGAGCCGGCGGTAGGCAGGACTCCCCGACTCGCAGGAATGACTTGCTACGGGATCCTTCGGGAGAGACCTTTGGGGAGTCGCACCGGGGGCTCGTCGAAGGGGTCGTAGATCACCTTCAGCTTCTGACCGGCCCGTAACGGGCTGTCTTCATTCCGGATCCCGTTGAGGAGGGCCAGGTCCCAAGCCCGATTCTCCATCCCCCAGAGGATTCGGGCCATCTCCTTCAAGTTTTCCCCCCCTTGGGCTGTAATGACCCTGACGCGTTTCCGATCGTTCCGCTCGCCATACACCAGCCCATCCAGACGGGCCTTGAACGAATCTGCTTTGACCTCGAGGGAACGCGTCTTTTCGGCGGTCAGGCTCTCGATCATGACCCGGGCCCGGTCAATCCGCTCTAACAACTCTGGGTGTGTCGTTCGGAGGGCGTGATAGCCGACACCGCTCAGGCGATTCCGTATCTGCAACGTCCGAAACAAGCTCATCATCCCCCTCGGATTGTAGCCCGCCTTCACGGCCCACCGGAGCCCCTTCTGATCCGATTCCAACTCCGCCTCTCGACCGTACCCCAGCAGGATTTGGGTAGATAGCTCACCAGAGATCGCCGCCCAACCGGCCCTGTTCTGCGGGCCTCCCGGACTCAGGACAGCAAGGCCCAACGACAAGATCTGTACCCCGAGGGCACGGGTGATCTGCTCGGCGGCATGATGCGAGGTGACGTGGGCGATCTCGTGCCCCAGGATCGCCGCCAGCTCCGCCTCGCTGTTCATCTCGGCCAACATCCCCCGGGTCACGTACACAAAACCCCCCGGCAAGGCAAACGCATTAACCATCGGATGGTCGACGATGGTAAATTGAAACTTGAAGGGGGAGGACTCTGCCTTTTCCAAAACTCGCTGACCCACTTGAGTAAAATAGGCCTGCAGGGTCGCATCATTATAGTAGCCAAGCTTATTCAGGATCTCCTGGTGGGCCCGCCTCCCGATGGCCTGCTCCTTGGCCTCTGAAATTACCGAAATGGCGTGGGCGGGGTACCCACCTCGGAACAGTATCCAAGCGATCCCCCCCCCGAGAAGGAGCAGGCCTCTGAGGAAGTTTCGGCGATTCACCCCTTCACAACAGAGGCAGTCAGACATTCGCTCTTTTTTCTCCCCTCTCGCTACCGGCATCTGCCTCGCCTCACCTCGGGTGCGTCTCTTGGTCCTCCCGGTCCACTCGGGCTGCCGATGGGCAACCCCCCAACCCCCGGATGCCTCCCGGGGCATGGACGGATCACAATATCAGCCCCCTCACCCAACCTTCCCGGACCCTACAGCCGTTGGGTCACCTCTCAGAGAGAGGGGTAAAGACCGGATGATACCTTCCTATGCAAACATTTTATCAGCATCAGGGAGAACCCGGCAACTAAATTAGGCCGAGGGGAAGGTGGGAAGAAGAGGACTCAGTACGGTTCATGGTTCATGGTTGGTGGTTCAGGGTCCACGGTCTGAAGTCCGAAGTCCAACGTCCAAAGTCGGTCAGCGGTCGTCGGTCATCGGTTTATACGGTCGTCGGTCGTCGGATGGATCGGCGGCTCCACGACCTAGTGACTTCGCCAGAGATCGCGTGCCTCCTCCTCTCGAACCCGATCCACGAGCTCAGCCAACTCCCCGGTCGGACTCGACGGGACCCCGATGATGGTCCTCCCGTTGACCCTCCCGCCTTCGCGAACGACCAGAACCTTGCCCCGGACACTCCCTACGACCCGGCCCGTCGCCGCAAGCTCGACCTTGCCTAAAGCTATCAGATTTCCGCGGACCGTTCCGGCCACAATAATCTCCGTGGCGAAGATATCCGCCTGGATGCGCGCCCCCTCTAAGATCACCAACGTCCCATTCAGGTTAACCTTCCCCTCTAACTCGGCGCCCAGCTGGACATTCCCCTCACCGGAGAGTTCACCCTGTATAACCAACCCCTTCCCGATGACAAAGGACATCTCCCTCTCTTCTTCCCTTCAGGCCCCCTATTCCCGCGCGACCTTCAGACGCGCCAGAGCCGTTTGCGCCTCCTGCGCTATCTGCGAGAGTTCTGCGAGGTCCTTCTCGAGGGAGTGTCCCGATCCCTCCCTGATCTCCTCAAGGAGCGTCTCCAGCCGATGCGTCAGATCTCCCAGAGGGCGCTTGGCCTGCTGGATGGTTCCGGCCAGGCTTTCGATGGCCCGATTCATGGCCATCTCCAGCTCTACGAGATCATCCCCCTTGCGCAGCTTAAACTGACCTGAGAGGTCGCCTGCCGCCATCTGATCCACCACCTGATGGAAGCGGTAGAGGGGACCGGCAAAGCGGTGGGTGACAAAAACGCTCATGAAAGCCGAAATGATCATCCCAAGAAATATGGCCGGCCAGATCCGGAACCCCAGGGCCCGGAGGTCCTGAACGATTGCCGTCTTGGCAGCGGGAGCGGCCGAGGAATAGAGGAGGACATCCAGAGGGATGAAGAGGAAAACTACGATCAGGAAAGCAGAGATGATCAGGGGGACGAGCGAGAGGAAAATATACTTCCGCTGGATCCCGTGGACGTAGAATCGGCGCCGTCGCACCGGTTGACGATCCATTTCATCCCTCCCCTCGCGGATCTCCCCAATCCGCCAACTTCTCTGCGTCCTGTCGTTGCGCCTCCGGCCCGTCCTGTTCCCGGCGCTTCCCCCGAATCGTCACTGTCGGGCATGCAAGATACGGGCCTGACCGGCCTTTAAGGTCCTCAGAACCTCCTCATCCGTCAGCCACCACATCCCAAGGGCAGCGCAATTCTTCCGCGATGATGGCGGCGATAGGAACCCCACCCCGCGGGATGGCCAGGACCAACGGATGCGGAAGGGGTTCTCGCGCGAGGGTCTGCGCAAGCCGCTGACCGGCATCACCACGATCCCGGAAACGGATGAGACTTCACCATCATGAGTGGCCCTCCCGATCGGGAGGGCCCCCAATGCCATACGCCTTCAGCTTCCGATGGAGGTTTGACCGCTCGATTTTTAGCCGCTCCGCCGTCCGCGTGACGTTCCACTGACTTTCCTGGAGGTGCCTCAGGATGTACTCCCGCTCGAACCGGTTTCGCGCTTGGCGGAGCGAGGCGGTCCGCCAGACCTCGGGGACGAACGAGGTCTCCGCCTCCCGGCCCGGGTGGCCCTGCAGTGCAGGCTCCACGTTAAAGTGCTCGATCATGTCTTCGGGAACCATGATTACCAACCGTTCGATAACGTTCTTCAGCTCACGAATGTTCCCGGGCCAGGGGTGGTGCAAGAATAGTTCCATGGCGTCCGCCGACAGGCTCTTTTGCCTCTTCCCGTACTCCGTGCAGAACGCCTTCAGGAAGTGCCTGGCCAGGAGCGGAATATCCTCCCGGCGCTCCCGCAGCGGCGGGACTGTAACAGGGATAACGTTGAGCCGGTAGTAGAGATCCTGCCGGAATCGACCCGCACGGGTCTCCTCCTCAAGAGGCTTATTAGAGGCGGCGATCACCCGTACGTCCACTTGGATGATCTCATTCCCCCCTACGCGCTCAAAGGCCTGTTCCTGAAGAACGCGGAGAACTTTGGCCTGAGTCTTGAGACTCATGTCGCCAACCTCATCAAGAAAAATGGTCCCCCCATCGGCGAGCTCAAATTTTCCCCGGCGAGTGGTCAGGGCCCCCGTAAACGCCCCCTTCTCGTGGCCGAACAGTTCACTTTCGATCAGTTCGTCAGGGATGGCGGCGCAGTTCACCACCACAAAGGGCTCCTCCCGCCGCAGGCTTGCCCGATGAATGGCCCTGGCGATAAGCTCCTTGCCGGTTCCGCTCTCCCCCCGGATCATGACCCGACCGTGGCTTGGCGCCACCGACTCGACTTGCTTCAGGATCCTCTGGATCGCTGGGCTTTCGCCGACGATCTCATACTGCCGCTCCAGGTGCTGTCGCAACGCCCGGTTCTCTTGCAGGAGGCGTTGCTGCTCCAGGCCGTGCTGGACCGCCAAGAGGGTCCGCTCGATGGTCGGAGGTTTCTCGATGAAGTCGTACGCCCCAAGCTTGATGGCCCGGACCGCTGTCTCGATAGTCCCGTGCCCGGAGATCATGATCACCGGGGTCTCGGGGATCATCCCCTTCATGACGTCAAGGGCCTGTAACCCATCCATCCCGGGAAGCCAGATATCTAAGATCACGAGGTCGGGAGACGAGCGCTGAACCTCCGCGAGGGCTTCTTCCCCACTGGACGCGGTCCGCACCCGATACCCCTCATCAGTCAAAATATCCCCGACCACCCTGAGGATATTGGGTTCGTCATCCACGACGAGGATATCTGCGCCCGACACGGCCTGCCTCACACCACCTCAGCCACCACCGGCAGGGCGGGAAATTCCATGATCATCCGGGTCCCCCGGGGGTGATTTTCCTCCACCCGAATGGTCCCACTATGTTCCGTGACGATCCGGTAGACAATGGCGAGGCCCAGGCCGGTCCCGGACTTTTTAGTGGAAAAGTAGGGGAGAAAGAGACGATCCCGGTCCTCCGCGGGAATGCCGGGGCCGGTGTCGATCACCTCCAGACGGACCTTCCCCTCCTCCGCGAGATACTGAGTCCTCACGCAGATTTCCCCCTCTTCTCCCACGGCCGCCACCGCGTTGTCGACCAGATTGACCAGTGCTCGTTTCATGTGATCCGCATCGAGGTTGACCGGAGGGACCTGCGGATCGAGCTCGGCAGTCGGTCGAATGCGTCGGGAGACTCCGGAGTAGAGATTGAGGACTTGCTCGATCAACGCGTGGAGATCTCCCGGTCGAGGAGAGGAGGTTGGCATCCGGGCATACCGAGAGAATTCATCCACCAAGGCCTTCAGCGCATCCACCTCATGAATGATGGTCTGGGTGCACTGATCAAAAATCCCGGAGAATTCGGCGGACCGTTCGGCGAACTTCTTGCGAAGGCGCTGGGTGCTGAGCTTGATGGGGGTCAAGGGGTTCTTGATCTCATGAGCCATCCGCCGGGCCACCTCTTCCCACGCCATGGCCTGCTGGGCTCGGATGAGCTGGCTGATATCATCAAAGACCACGACCATGCCGAGGTATTGTCCTTCCCGATCCCTCAGGCTCGAGACATTGACCACGAAGGTCGCCCCCCGACCGAGGAGCGAGAGGGTCACCTGTT
>LKGT01006883.1_pt1 | contig 24581 bp, 43 predicted proteins | sample 503861 | NCBI WGS metagenome assembly LKGT01 (sample SAMN04113194, study PRJNA297058) | marine sediment metagenome | biome: marine benthic biome; feature: marine benthic feature; material: marine sediment; isolation source: sediment sample collected at the water-sediment interface from the South......
GTAATTGGTACATTTTATGGAATGAATGTTAATTTGCCAGGTGGAAGTGGAGATAATTTAATGATCTTAGGTCCATTTACAGCATTCATAATTATTATTATTGCATCAGCTATTCCTGCGATCTTGATGTTTGTATATTTTAAAAAGCTGGGCTGGATTAATAGCTAAAATAGAAACATTTTTCAGTTTTTTACAAATTCCACAAAAAGAAAACAAATCTGATTTGAAATCAGGTTCCCCGCCCGCTGCGACTTCTGGTGATACGGAACGACTTCGACTTCTACGTCTATATGTCGGACTATTCAGCGGAGACTTTTCAACTAAACGAACAGTTCGGGCTATTCTCTGTGTGCTTTTATCGTCAAATGAATTAGCCATTATTTATGTCCTCGATGGGATTGAGAGAGTGTTCCAACTCTTGGAAAAGTATACCGCGAACTCAGGATAAAACGCTTCTGATGCTGATTGATCGCCAATTATAGAACCACCCTCAAGCAATTTCTGCGGATCATTAACGAAGTCCTCACCCTCTTTTTCTGTTCCCTCGAAATTAGGAATATCTTTATATTTTATCGGCAACTTACCTACACCAGTAATGAAATGATTTAATCCAGAATTTAGAATCTTCTTAACAAACCCTTCTTTATTTATCTCAATTTCATAACCAACAACCCAGTACTCATTGCCTTCTGAATCTAAGGCATTATTACCCCGAATAGATAAGATCCGAGCCTGGTCTGGTGCTACATCAATTCCCACGATTGTCATCTTAGATTTATTCGTTGTGTTCTCGAAGTCAATTATCCAGTCTGGATTAAATGTTGCTAAGTTCTGTTGGATGGTCACATATTGATTTGATTTAGGAACAATCAAAGGAGGGTCAAACGGATCTCCAATTGAATTTTCAACTGGCTTACTCGGCTCACCTTCTTTGTCTCCATCTTGATACGATTTATCTACAGCTCTCTCGTATTGAGTTGAACCAAATGATACAATTATAGGGTCATCAAGAGGATTGATTGCACCCGCGCCACCTGTGCTTTCTGGCGTTTTATATGTAACATCAACATACCACGTAAGGAAATCACCACCTGAATTATCGCTATCAGATGGAGTAGCATTTATATTTATACAAAGAACGCTAGGGAATAAAGGCGAAACAGCCTCGCCTATTGAGGGCAATCCTGCGGTATTAATAACATTCAATTCAACGTCATCCCCGATCTCATTAGTCGGCACATTAACAACAAATTGTCTTTTTATTTCATAACCGTTTTCCGTCAATTTCGCATCGACTGCCGGAGTATATCCTGTTTGTAGTGTTGTTGCCATTTGTTACCCTGCAATTGTTATTAAATTTGGTGTTGTTGAATTCTCGATAGCATCAGCAGTTCTTCTATTGGCTCGCAAGTTGTCGCGTTCTGTCCTATTGCCAGTCTTATTCTTCTCAATCTTGTACGCTTCAACCGATCCCTTCTCAAATGCTCCTGAGAATTGAGAGGATCGTTTATTATTTGATGTTGATGTTGCAACACTAGATGCTCCGCCAGATTTACCAGTTCCCTCAGTTGCTACTATTGCATTTTTAATAGCTTCTTTGGCTGTTATCTTGATCTCTTCTCTCTCTTTCTTTGAATCTGAAAATGATTGTAAAGCATTAAGTTTTCTTTGTTTATCAATTTCCTTTAATCCAGATAAAGTAATATTTGTTATACGCTCATTATCTTGTATTTGTTTTTTAATTAAATTAACACCATCTCGACTCTCAGAGAATCCGAATGTTATTTTTGACTCTTCAAATATTAATTTATATTTAAGAATCAAGTCATTGAAAAAACCTTTTCTTTTAGTTATTCCAACTGAGACCATATCTGCAAGGGAATTAGTCACCGCATCAATAGACTTTCTGACGTTATGAGCATTATCAGTAAGAAATTTCATACCATCAGCTAAACCTGATACCACATCGTCAACAGCTAATCCCTCAATCAAGAATCGGCCCATTGCTTCTTGTGTTTCTTGCCAAGACTCTCCCATTCTACCTATTCTATTCGCTGTGCTTTTATAAGTCTTTAGAGCGTCACCCTGTGCGTTTTCAGTCTGTTCTTGTATCTGTAGCCATATAATTTGAGCTTTCGCCTGTAGGTCGGTTGCACCAGTAAGAAGCATTAAGTCTTTAACTTGTTTTTTGAACTCTTTTGTATTCTGTCTGATGACAATACCAAGACTTTTTGCGCTTTCGGTTTCACCCAAAAGAGCCTTTGTTAAAATATCACTTGCACCCTTTGCACCACCAGAAAAGTTTTGAAATGATTTTAGGTCAATTGCTAACTCGGCAACGCTCGCGGATAACTCAAGAGCTTTACCCCTGGTAAATCCAAATCCTGTAAGAAGGTCGCCAGTTGCACCAAGCATATTATTAATGGTGGAATTTGCTAGGCCAAACTTATCAGCAATAGATTCAGCAACTATTGAAGATTCCTTTTCTATACCCTCAAATACTGCTTTGAGTTTAGACTCGGTTTCTTCAGCATCAGAAGCCATTTTGATCATCGAGAAACCTGCCCGAATCATTCCTGCAGCAAAAATAGTTTTCATCACGGTTCCCAAACCACCCGCACGTTTTTCCATCTTCATCATACGATTTTCAGCCTTTAGCAGACCACGCTGAAGTTGCTTTGCTTCTAATTGTAGTGTCAAAACTGCCGTAGTTGCCATATGATTTACCTGTTAATTATTTGAGCCAATGCTTTGAGTTTGCCTGAAATTTGATTCTGTGTTTGTGGAGCTTTCTTGATACTACTCGGTAAAACATCTGATAACTTCATTTTTGATTTATACATATTGTTATGAACATTAACAGCGAGTTGAGCAATATTAACATCTGTCTGAGTGTAGTTCTCGCGCTCTAAATCAAAGAACGCCCCCCATTGCATGAACTCAATATAAGGCATCGACTGACGCAATAAATAAATAGGCTGACTAACAGCGGTTGCAATCTTAAACCACAACCGTAAATCATAATCAGACTCTAATTTTTTTTTATTTCATCATAGCTTACATTCAAGCCGTTAACCGATGTAATTATGTCCATTAGTTCTTTTTGATGTGCTAATGGCATATTGTTTTTAAGATTGTCCGCCTGCCCTAATTGAAACAGACTTTTACCATCCTCAAAAATACACTTCGACAACTGCTCATAAACCTCAAGCTTACCAATGACGGCCATCTCTTCAGATGTCATTAAAAGAGCATCAAAAGACTCGCCACTAAATTCAACTTTCTTAGTAATTACCTGTTTTACTTTGTATAGATCTGATAAAGCCATTTTATCTCACCTTGTTTTGTAGCCACTATTTATATTTAAATAATGGCTACGTTTGATTAAGTTACCGTAATTCCGCTTGCACCAGTATCACCAGTAACGATAGTAAACTCAATATCAGCCGTAACTAATTCACCATCTTCAGTCATTTCACCAGGAGTATATTTCATCGGTATTACCGTCATTGCATATGTAGTCCCTGCAACATCAGTAACCGTTAGCGTGTCTGAAACATTAAGTATTCCATCCATTGCATCAAGATCATCAGAATCAAAAGCACCTGTAATAGTTGCGTTTCCAATCTTCAAAAACTTGCGGATACCAACACTGCGATAAGTTGTATTACTGTTTGTGGTGGTATCTGGAAGCTCGCCACCGTCAATTTCTGGAAGCGTCAGCCCTGTTACTTGAAAGGTTAATGCTGCGGTCGTTAATACCGCTGTTGCAAACCCATTTTCTAATTTTGCCATTGTACTAATCTCCTATTTACATTTCTTGTATTAATAAAACTAATATAACACACTTTCAATATTAGAAAAACTAATATTACTTTTCAAAACCTCGGAATACAATATCAACGACATACGAATACCATTTATCATCCAGTTTACCTTGAAAACTGCATTTCGTAGACTGTACTGATATCTTATAATTATCTGTGGTGATTATCTCGGATGAAGTAAACAGGCTTCCCAATGCTACACCCTTATTAACAACCACTGTTGAGCCTTGTCTATCGCCTATCGGAATATGTACAGAGTATTGAAATATCCCCTCAACCATATCACCAAGCGAAGTTGCGCGACCCTCATCAACTGGAAGATAATGCTCTTCACACCAAAGCTCTTTTTGACTTGGTTTAAAAACTATATTCTCCCAAGCTATCTGATCTGTAGCAAATATACCGCTGTCAGAAATTCGCTGTCTAAATGGCTCTTGAATCTCCAAAATATTAATCATTTTAAACCTTTTTTGATTTACTTTTTAAGAATCTTAAAATCTCTAATTCAGTAACTTTCACCATTCCGATCGGTGCTTGATTTGAGTAACCGTGTTCAAGTCTATTGATGTATGGTAATGAATTTGAGATATTCAAAACGCCACCTGATTTGAAGCCGTTGATAATTAATGTTCCGTGAGTAATTGCAGTTCCCGATTTTCTATTCTCATCAACTGACCTGTCAACGCTATTCACCGCAGTAAACCAATTACCTCTTGCCGTACCTTCATCAATAGGTGTTTTTGTGACAACCTTACTTAGTGCAAATAAACCAACCTCGCGCAACTCTCTATCAGTCGTTCTATTGACTAATTTCGTAAACTTTCTAATTTGTTTTATAAATCCTGCCATTATATCTTAACAAGCATCTGCCACAATATATTAACATTTGCAGGCTTTAATGGATCAATTGAAACTATCTCCCATCTAACATCGTCATGCGATATAAAATCACCCACTGTCGGTATCTCAGTAAATTCAACAGCGTCCATAAAAGCAATGGAGGTCGTCTCTGTCGCAATACTGTCTGACATCAATTTATTATCCCTCGACAAAACAGAGGTTAACGGCAATACAACAATATTAGCCGGGTAACTTATTTCCGTGTTCTCTTTACCTTCCCACTGCTTAGAGTTATCAGAAACAATCCCCTCATTGCGAATAAAGAAACCTGGAAGACCAAATTCCTTTATTAGCTTGAGTGCTGTTTGGGCTGATTTCGTGTAGTCTTTTGCCATTAGAAGCGCACCAATGAGTTTTGTGATTGAGCTATAAACTCTTTAGGTATCTTGCTATCAGCGGTCGGATAATTAATAAACCCACCAGTTGAACCACCTCCGAAAAACTCAACCTCTGTTTCAAGAGGCCCGATAACTTCCTTGGTTTTCTTAACTGCTCCATCAGCGTTCTCATCTGCCTGAAGATCACCACCCGCAACAATTCGTTGAGCATATTCATTACACGCTGATTTTACTTCGCGTGGAATACCTTCAACTTCAAAGTTAGATTGTGCGCTGCAGATCCACAAATCACCACGCGGAAACTCTGTTGTCTGAGAATACCCGTTTAACTTGAATCCTTGGTAAGTATACCGTACATCAATATAAGATGTCGATTGTATCAACGCTGATTGTATAACCGCGTTAGATAGCGCGGTATAGTCCGTATTGCGGTCAGTCCAATAATCTTTAAACTCTTGAATCGCCACATAACTATTAGCATCCTCTATTAAACCTGTATCATCCTGAACGATAAACGCCATTTTAAAATCTCCTTTATCCTAGTGGTATTGTTGCGGTTGCAGTTAACCAGTTATCTTGATTTTCTTGCAATTCGTTTGTATCTTCTAATATATCATCTAAACCCTCTGTTATCTCATCGGTATTAGCCAATGCGACAGAAGACAACCAGTGAACTTCTAAACCACCACCGCCAGACGTTATAGATCTTGCCGGTCTTTGTCCGTCCACGCGGAATAGTCGCTTATTATCCGTGTGATAGATATTGACGGCAGTACTATTATCAAGGTACAAATCGACAACACTATTATTAATCCTAAATAATGCAGAACTCAAGGCATCCATTCCCCCAAAGAAATCAGATATACCCTGTTCAGTTGTCTCAATGTAAACCCACCAAGCCATAAGATCACCAAGCAAATAATTTGCAGGTAGTGTTATATCAACTTCATCATCAATAAAGTCCGCTGAATAACCTGTTATCAATGATCCATCTCTTAACAATTCACCGTAGGGTATATTGTCAACTTGTGATTCAAGGAAAGTTAACCCACTTGTACTTACTACACCTGTACTCTCTAGCCTGGTCATAGCGGTTAGCCCATCTATTTGAGCCACTTCCATCCTAAGCGTATCACCATCACTAGCAGTGGCAGAGTTTATATCAACCTCGAAAGAATAACCAAGACCACCAGAAACGATTGAATTATCAAGCTGAATGCCCTTGGTTACATTGTATAATCGAACCCGCGAGAGATCAACTATATTTTCGTTAACCACATCCACTAGAACTGATGTATCTATAATTAGTTCGTTGTTCAATCCCTCATCAATAACGACAGTCTTAGCCCCAATCAATATGGTAACAGGGCCTACAATGTTATCGACAAGTGTTATATCAAAAGTATTATTTATAAATGTCCAATTCCTGAAATCAAGTGTAGCGGAGAGTGTAATCCTAATTCCTTCTGCTGAATTAGTTAATGTTGCTGTATTAGGAATACCAGGGCCGGTAATATAACTAAACCCGTCCAATACAACACCCTCTGGAGCTGCTACGTTAGAAGTTAAACTACCTATAGACTTAATACTGCTGTAATTGGTCCCCACTGATAATGAAGACGATTTGAATGTAAGTATGTTACCTGTTAAATCAATAACGCTAGACGCTCCTGAATCAAAAACAATATCAAAAGCATTTGCGTTAATAACAGAACCTTCTGCAACTAGAAAATCAGTCGGTGTATCAATAAAATCCTCTTGCATTGCCATTGCTCTATCGAAAATTTTATCAAAGTTTTCAAGATCAGTATAAGCGTTAACAATTGTTTTAGATGATTCAGTTACAACTATAGGAACAAAAGGATCTAAAAAAGTTAGAAAGTCCAAAGACTGAACTACAACTAAATCACTTTCTTTTGCTTCGTACCCGTATACCCTACGTTTAATGGTATAAGCAGAGGAATCCGTCCATATTCGAGTTGCATTTTTTGCATGTCTAAACACTACCTCTTCTGTTAAATCAGTTACCTCTGTTAAATCATATGGTGTCTCTCCTTCTATACATATCCTACCTGTAAGGGATGCAGAAAAAGCATCGAGTAAAGTGACTTCGATTGTTTTCTTTTGGTACGCGTTGGCCGATGGATCTGCATCATCAATAATAGATTCGTTATTTGTAATGCAGTCAATTAAACTAAATTGATACGTTGAGGAACTGTTTGCTGAATATATCAACGAGCCCGTTATTTCCATATCGACACCGCGAAGGTCAATGATTCCTGAAACTGAGTTTAAATCTGCAAACCTACTAACTCTCCTAACAATTGTGTTCTGAACTATGCCCCTTACTCCTGACATTGCAAAAACACTGTCATGGATGTAGCAATGAGAGATAAAGACATCCCAACAACTCCACAATTCCACGTTTTCAAGGTCTACCCCCACAAGCTCCAGTGGTGTATCGTATGACCTAACATCCACATTGCTGTCACCTTTTAATTTACCACCGTAAAACCCTATTAATTCTAGTGGTGGTCTTGGAGCGTCATTGCCTTTGAGCAAGTCAGCCCTGTCAGCTAAAACGGTTTCCTGTATAACACATGAGTTTATTATAATAGGGGTGGCTCCGAAGTCTTTAACATCCTGGAGGTTTTCACACTCTCCAAACAACATCCTCCCACCGTTAATAACTTCAAAATAAGCGTGACTACCACTACCTAAGTCACACTCAAAAACCTTATCAGTAAAAGTTACCTCGCAGTTATCCGCAATAATTCCATTAAATCCCGTTAGATACTGAAATTCACCCTGCTTAATGAAATTAACATCATCTTCAAATACTGTATCAACTGTTATTGTTGTGAATGCCATATTTTAAACCTTAGTTATTGTCGGTGTGATTGTTGGTTCACCTGCGTCATTTGTCGGATAAGTGAAAGTACTGGTATAAGTCCATAATTGACTCTGATAATCAAATACCTCGACTCTTGATAACACGGCATTTTTACCGCCAATAGATCCCCAGGTGTAGACCGTGGCGTGATTCGTAGCACCTTCAAAGTCATCATAAGCAATTCCTGTAACGAGATTACCCGTTTTAGAAAATACTTTTGTAGTGTTTCCTGCTTTGCTAATTACAGAATAATCTGTTATAAATTGCTTTGAATCTAATTTAGCCTGAAGGTCTGTCTGATCTGATAAAGTACCGGTGAAAGTTCCCCAAATAGCTTGGCCTGTATCACCCTTATCGCCTTTTTCACCAGTATCACCCTTGTCACCTTGATCGCCAGTGATTCCAACATCACCTTTATCGCCTTTTTCACCAGTCAGACCTGTCTGCCCCTTGGTTCCTGAATTACTCAAAGTCAACTGAACTTTTTTAATCTCAAATCCAAGAGTAACAGATTTAGTTTCAATTGTTAAGGTTGATACCTTTTCAGTCTTTAATGTCAAATTAGCCATTAGATAACCTCACAAATTCTATAAACCCCTTTAGCCTCTGTTCGCGTTCCATATGCAGAAGATTCAAGGTGAGTATATATCTCAAGATCACCATTAAGACCGATCGTTTCAGCTCCTTCAATATGCAAAGCTAAGTATTGACTTGTTATGTCCGATTCAAGAGTAACCGCTGTACCGTTAGGGCTTGGGCTTCCAATGGTTACATTAAATAGCTCAGAACCACCAAATACACCGATAAAATTACATGTCATATCGCTAATATCAGGAAACGAACCATCCTCATCAGGACGTATTGAAAAATCTATATCACTTCCTGCGTCTTCTATTCCTAATCGCTCCAAACAAGCCATAATAACCCCGTGTTAAATAATTGATAGAACACACTTTCTTTACAATGTGCTCGACAATCATTTACTTATTACTTCGAGACTTCCAATAGGGAACCACTGTCTTTTCTACTTCGACTTTCACAACAGATGGGATCACCTCCTTACTCTCTTCATTTTCTTTCTTAACGTAATCTTCTTTTTTCTTACGGCCCATAATACACCTCAAAAAAAAGGGGCTGAATTAACAACCCCTGATTAATTACGACTGAGTAACACCAGTCATAATGATATGCTCGTAACCAACATCTTCGATCGCCACGCCATATGAACCAGTAAACGTTGCACGATGTTCACGCGAGCTTAGAGAAGGTTCAAGAGAGTACTGGATGTTGTCGTTAGCTTTCCAACCCTTGCGACACTTGGCAATATTCACAATTGCAATAGCATCATTAGGCATTGAAAGGTCAATCTTAACATTCAGAATTAGTCCTTCATAGTTGTACGTATCAATGTAGCTACCTGCAACAGTGTTGCCCTGGTCGGTACGCTGAATAGAGCTATTGAACCCGTTAATGATATCCTTGTTCGCGCTTGATACGTAAATATCAGTTGGATTACCTGTTGCAGTAACAAGACGTAGCGCATTTTTTAGCTTTGCTTCATCAAGAAGACCAACAGTTCCCGCTTCAAGAACAAGACGACCATCAGAAGTATCTGTAAGCTGCTGAATAAGTCCGGCAGTCATAAACGGTGAATCACCTGATTTCTGTTGCTTTAATCCGTGAATAGATGAAGCGTATAGATTTTTCGCAACGCGCGTCATTGCTTCTTCTTGGACAATCGCCATTTGATTAGGTGTAAGACCTTTACGGGAATCAATCTGACCACCCTTAGTAAAGTCAATCGGTTCAGCGATAGTCTGCATGAAGTTGGGAAAAATGTTAGTAGTCTCAGTAATTGAACCGACATCTTTCAAGTCAATGTCGTTAATTGCAGAACCTACAACAGTATAAGCAACAGCATTATGAGATTGAGCAGTAGAACCACCCGCTCCACGAGCTACAACGTCAATAGTTGTTGCACTTAGAACTGTTTTAACTACTACAAGTTCAGTACCAATTGAAAGAACAAGTCCTTTAATCAGTCCAACAGTAGAAACAACAGGAAGAGCGGTTGTATCAACAGAATCAACCCAGTTACCAGTTGTACCGGAACGCTGAGTTTCAGAACGTGAATAGATATCAAATTTGCGGTTAGATTCAGCCTCAGTAAACAAAGACATATCATTCCAGAAACGTCCAAGGTTTACAGGTGCTTTTACTGCACTTGCGCTTACAAGTACAATCGGATCAGCAATACTATTAGCATCGCTGATATCAGTGAAAATTCCTACTTCGAAAGCCATTTTTAATTTTCCTCGCTTTTAATTTCGTTTGCAAGTTCGGACATTTGAACGACCTCTTGTCGTGTCGCGTTTCCGTCGTGCTGTTTTTTAAGAAGAGTATTTAGCTCAGTCCGCTTATCTGTCGGAGTGTTTGAGCTATTACCAGTTGCACCGCCTGCCGTGTTAGTTGGCAACCAATGTTGTCTCGCTTCAGTAGCTTTACTCACGATCTGTTCAAAACTTAGACCTTTATCAAATCCCATTGATCCATTAGAAATATAAGAACCGTCTGCCTGTCTCTCCATTGCTCCACCGATAATCTGTTGAGCGTCAAGAGTAACCGCGTCTGATACCTTGCCTTTTAATGCTGCGACTAATTGGGAATCCTTCTCAGTCTTGAATCTGAATCCATTTGCGTCATCAAGTTTGCCAGATAATTCGCTATTTTGTTTTGTCAACTCTTCAGTAGCTCGCGCCACTTTTGCATCAACAATACTTTTAATAACTTCCTCATCCTGTCCACCGTCCTTAACCTTAGCGCGTAGTATATCGAGTTCATCCTGCTGTTTCTTAAACTCATCAACTGTTACACCATCGAGTGATTTTAGTTTCTCCTTTGCTTCTGTAAGCTCTGCCTTTATATGCCCTTTAGCATCTAAAACAGCCTGTACATCTGCATCAGTCTTAACTTCAATCGCTGAAGAAAGCACCGCCTTCCCGTCAACTTCTTTGAACGACTCCTTAAATTCGCTCGGAACATCCGACATAGAATCATAACTAATTTTCAACTTCATGTATCACTACCTTTGTTTTCACGGTACAACCGTAATTTGTAAATCATTACAAGAAACATTCCTGTATTACTTTAAATAATATAGCATTGTCTTAGTATTAGAAAAACTAATACTGTGAAAATAAAAAAAGCCGATGCAAATCAATGCACCGGCTGATCGCTCATTCCTTGCTGTCGGGTAAGGAAAATTATTAGATACCGAATTCTTTAGCGTCACTAAGATCTTTAACTATCATTTTTATAACTCCATGTTTGCTTACCTATTTGAGAATCAACTTCAATTATTATTGTTTTCCAAAAGAATAAAAACACTCTAACTTGAGTCTTTTTGATATTGCCTTTTTTTATTACTCGATAACCCTTCTTTTTATTAACATCACAAATTGACTCAGCATTTTGTTTGTACTTGTCCTTATCACTCAAAAACTTAACCCCGATATAGCAATTAACAATCAAGTTCAATCCACACTCACAATCTATATGAAAATGATCGTCAAGTCCACCAAGTTCACACATTGTCTTTATCTGCTCTAGTATCAGTTTGCTGTTCTTTTTATAAACCTTTCCACACTCACAAAGATAGTGGTATTTATAATCATATTTCATTATGTACCTTCGTTTTTTTATAATTTAATTGGTGGCAGACTGGTTACTCTCAACCGTACTTTTAAAGACTGCCATTAAGTCACACCACTTCCTTTCTCGCCTCGTCAGCCAAGAGTATTGCAGGTGTCGCAATTAACATTTTATTAATGCCTTTTCAAAAGGATTAATTAATTAATGGATTAAAAACTAATTAATCCCCAGAACAAAGAGAATCTATTCACTGGTGCAACTAACTCCACCTCTGAAGCATCCCTTATGGATCTTAACTTGCATAATATCTCTATTGTTTTTTCATTTGCTTCGTTTAAAGAGTGCAATTCTTCGTACTCGTCCTGAAGTAATGAATGGAGTCCTCCCAATGTATCAAAACGCTCTTTATCAGTCATGCAGGAATGGTCTTCTATTTGGTCAAGGTGGATGTCTTTTTTCATTTTTCTAATAGTCTCTTTTTGATGTTTTATAAAATCGTTCTGATGCTGAATCTCATTAGATAGGTTGCCTAAGTGCTTGTTTCTTGATTTACTTAATACCAATGAAATAAAGTCCTCTTCTCCAATGCTGTTAGATTTACCTTTGATAAAATCACCCCGCAACTTATATCTACCTGTTGTTGGCCAGTAAGCATAGATATCATTGATAAAAAAGCACCCACCCCCACTAGATTCAATATTCAGAATACTTCTGTATTTAAAACAAAACAATAACCTTTTATATTCCCTTGATATCACCTTTCCTTGTGATTCACTCGCTTTGATTGCTCTAATCATGCAGTTGTTTAATTGCTCTAAACTACAATTAACTTCATCTTTCAAATGGCCTTCAATTTCATCTCCACGCATTTCTCACCTCATAAAAAAGCCCCCAACAAGGCTGACAGGCACTTGAAGGAGGCTATAAAATCATTCTTTGCATTGTTGCTGTCAGTCAACAATTAAAACATAAGCTATTAAACTGGCTTTGCAATACCCGCAGCCTTAAATGATTTCATATCTAAAGCATATAACTCCTTTAGATTATACTCTTTATTTGTCGGATCTACAAATCTTTTCAATGGTACGCCACTCCTGAACAAATCGGCTTTAGTCTTCCCTAAAACCTCATTCTGAAATGATTTAGATTGAGTATTTAACCATTCTGAATAATTAATCTTATCTGAGACTTGGCCTATTGCTCGGTTCTTCCATTTATCACGCTCTGATTTAATTGTTGTTCCATTCTCTCTGGCTAGTGCGCGGAAATCCTTTTCCCGTTCTTTTCTCGTTCTAACATCAGCCACGAAAGGCCGTGTTGATTCAATATCTAACCCATCAATAAACGGGACATATGTTGATCGCTCATTGATATGAAAAGGAAGCGGGGGGTCGTTGCCTAATTTATATATCAAGCCATCCCTAGAGCGACAAATAGCCGATGTCCTTCCATCTAATGTGGCTGATAGTTGAACCTTATCAATAATATCATCATTGGCCTCAAACAACATGCGCTTGCTTTCATTCTGGACACCATTAATCGTAGTCCTAACCACTCCGCTATTTGTATTATTATTATTAATATAGTTTCGCGTCTGCTGCAGTATACCGTCAGTGTGATTTAGCTTGCTAGTCCCGAATATATCGCGCTGTATTTGTCCTGAAGTTAATCCACTGGCTAATCCGTTGGTGACTGAGTTCATTATTCTATCAGTATCATCAACGCTCAATTTAGTGTAAATCTGATTTAATGTACTACCCAGAAAAGGCGTTCGTTCAACCATCTTTTTAAGTGAGGCAACTGAAGACAAGGCCAATGCTTCCCCGCCTAAATCTTCTACACCTTTGGCAAACCATAATTGCTCGGACTCTGCAAGCTCTAGCATATCGCCTTGATATTTATTTGAGGCATCCATGATCGCACCACCGCGCAATTTAAACACCTTATTCCGCAATACCGCCAGACTATCCTGTTGTTTCTTGGTTAGCTTAAATAGCTCGTTCCTCTCAAGCCACTCAACAAGCTCGCCTCTAAGCTCTGGATTATTCCTATCAATTAGTTTAATCTGCGCCTTTCCCAATGAAGGGACAAGACGCATTAAAAACACCTGATGGCGTATTATAATTGATTCCAGTGTATCAGCCATTAAATAGTAGTCTCTTGATTTAACTCAATCTCAACCTGTAAGTCTTCATCATCCAATGTGTCTTCACTGGTTAACTTCTGGCTGCTCAATAGATTGAAATAGGCTTGCTTGCTCATTTTTCCACCATCTACCAACATTGACAACTTAACCAAATCATCAGCTGTATAAATCTTTTCACCGAACTCAATATTGCCAGTGATTTTCACATCGTCAATATTCAACGACATCCATTCAGCCCCGATCTGTAGCAATGTTTCCAATCCATAAGCTCCCGTTTTTGACAGTGTTTTCAATGGGGATGTTTTAACATTAATACGAGCGTTCAAAGCGTCACCTGATTCAACACCTTGATTGAGTAAATCAACACCCAATGAAGCACAATAGATTTTCAATGATTCGACATTATCCTTATTCGGTGCAACAGCATCAACTCCGGCTGAGACATAAAAAGCTTTCCCGTCTGCAGATGATATATTATTATGTTGACCATTACCGATAGTTATTTTACTAGACTCATCACTAGATAATCCCGTGGTAATGAAAGTAGCAACACCGCCCCAATGTAAGATATCCCTATACTCTGCATCACCTTGAAACAGTTTAATTGAGGAATCAGACACACCTTCAAGCGGTGGACGTTCAACATTAAATCCGAGTGAGTTAACATTACATACAATAAACGGTATTCGCTTACTTTTGGTTTCTCCTTTAGAGGTAATCACTGTTGGATAAAGGCGTTTATCTTCATCAACAAGTCGAGCATCTTCTGGCGAAACATCGCTATCATCGGTTACATACTGAAAATAATCCCCTTTGTCATCTAATGCCAAAATCCTGTATTGATCTTCATTTGAGAATGAACCACCAGTTCTTACACTAATAACCTCCTTTAGCTTAACCCAGGTTGCAAATTGTTCACCATGCTTTGTGTTATATTCCCAATCAAAAATAGATTCGGCAACGTAACTAATAATATTGAATGGTTTAGCCGTGTCAATAGTGGTCTCCAACATGATGCCGATTCTACCTACTGACAACTGCTCATCATTAACGCTAGATAATACAGACACCAATGGTTCTTGCATCTGTGTTGCATCTTTGCGTAGATACTCAAACTGTGTGGGTAGCTCAATCGTTGGCTCTTTACCGTTAATCATTCCGAGTGATTGATTTTTAATTGTCAATGGAAATGGATAATACATTGAACGAAATACATAATCAGTAAACCTACCCCAACCAACATCCCCGATACTCCTCAATCCCTCTGCCATTCTTAGATATTGGTTTAAATTGGTAATAGCCGTACTACTATTACACCCTTTAAAATTTGAGTTCTGAGAAAAAACCTTATCTTTCATCACCTCTTCACCAGCTAAAGTGTCACGCATTTTAGCCCAAACTTTAACGCTCGCTGAATATTGCGGTTGCATATGTTTAGATTCCTTTTTGATTAATTATTGATTCCGTTAATATACAATCATTTCAATATAATTAAAATCGATATTAAACTACCTGTAAATGTAGCCACATTAATTTCATTTAAGTTGGCTACACGATACGACAAGTGACTATTGCTGTCGGCTCCATTAATTCATTGACCGCGAAAACCATTGCATCAAGTCTATTGGGTGATTTGCCTTTGCCGTTATAGTTCGTCATCTCATGTTCTAATACTGTGAAATTTCCTACCAGGTGAAGCAATCCGCGCTCTGATAATGCTGCGATAGGTTCAGCCCGTAACATCTTACCGCGACTTGATGTAGTTCCGATATATTTAATATTCCTGCCACCTGTAGCCGTTCTCAGTGTATGTTCAACCATCGCACCACCGTAATTCTTTTCACCGACTACGGCATCCCCTTTACATCTGGTCAAAGCCTCAACAGTTCTGTCGCTCCATGCTTTAGGTGATCCATTTAAAGAATCATCAGCGAAAACGTAATAATGATAAAGACCATCAGCTTCTTTTCTTTTACCTGATGTAATGATTCCAATTTCATCGGGTTTCTTACTGCTCGATTTCTTTTCTTTGCCGTCATCACCAGAAGGGTCAACAGCCACGACTATTCTTTCCATTGAGTCAGAATTGAATACGGTTTTAACCCTGTGCTTATCAATTACATCTTGAGTCCACAAAGCACCATCAACATCGACTGATAAAGGATCTTGCATGTATTGACAGTAGAATGTCCTCTTGTGCGCTAATAGTGACTCTTTATGACTGTCATTATGTTTCTTTTCCCATAACCAACCATCAGGAAGATCGTGTTTAATTGGTATTCCGTGAGTGTATTCTTTCGGGTATGGTTTAGAATTATCTATTATTACTGGCAGACTCAAATGATGCCACTTCTCACCGCTTCCACCCCGTAATAAATAACCACTTAAATCGTCATTATCAATCCGCTGCATAATTACAATGATCGGGACCGACTGAACAGCCAGACGGGAGGCAATAGTGTTATTGAATCGGTTATTTACTTTGTGGATCTCATCATGTTCAGCGTCATCTGGTTTTACCGGGTCATCTATTATCAATGCGCCTGTGAAGTTATCAGCACTGTGATTCATATGCCCGGCACGAAATCCCGTAACCTGTCCACCTGCTGAAGTAGCATAAACACCACCACCTGCTTCAGTCCACCATTTCTTTTTACTCTTGGCATCGTCTTTCAGCTTGAGAGGAAACATTGCTTGAAATTCTTCTGACTCGATAGTCTCCCTGGCAACTGATGAATTTTCCAACGCGAGAGAATCACCAAATGATAGGTGCATGAATTTAGCCATTGGATTAACAGCTAGACCGTGAACAATTAAATTTATTGTTGCGAGTTCGGTCTTAGTATAACCAGGAGGGACATTAATAATCAAACGGCTTATATCGCCATTTATAACGCTATTTAACGCGCCTTGTATAACTTTATGATGCTCACTAATAAACATCTTCAAATCGAATCTACGCTTAAAGAAATAGCGAGCACAGTATAGTCCGCTATTTAGAATTAACTCAGCTCTAATTTGATTCTTTTCTGATTCACTAACAATCATCGTTATCTAATACTTCTTTGATCGCCCCTTTTAATTGGGTCGCGTTAATCGTGCTTTTAACTTCGCCTGAGTGATTGTTATCAATCTCCATTTTCTCTATATATCCACGCTTTTTACCGCGAGTCTTTAGGAAAAATATAGTGCTTGTTTCTTTACCTTCACTGATATTCTTATGTAATGCCGATTCAGCAAAATCCAGTGCAATGTTATCAACCTCTAAAACATCAACCTTGTACTTCCCGTCCTCATCCATCCACCTGTAGTGCGTTTGGCGAGATAAACCAACACTTTTACAAGCAGTAGTAACAACACCTAGAGAGCTTTCAAGAGCTTCGATCATTGCTTTCTTTTTTATAGTGTCACTTTTCGTCATTTATAATTACCTCTAATTTATACATTATAGTATTGGCATGAATCATGTCGTGACATTCTCTGCAACACCAAACCACATCTAAAGGCTTATCATAATCATAGTGATGACCTTCAGTCTTTGTTTCAATGCCACATGTAACACAAACTAAACTTCTTTCTATTTTCTTTGTTTTTGTCGCATTATATAAAATCTCACGCGCTCGTATTTTATAAAAATGTCTTTCGCGTTTTGTTTCATCATATCTTTTATATTTATCTTTATTAAGAGATCTGTGTTTCTTAATGTATTTTCTCTTTTCATCGGAATGATCTTTGTTATATTTCTTAGAGTATTCTATCTGTTTTTCTCTATTCTCTTGATAATATTCTTTGAATTTTGTTTTGTTATTTACGTAGTACTCTTTTTGTTTTAATTTCTTACACTCGATGCAGTGAGCTTCCACACCAAGTTTACCGCCATTTTTTTTATTAAAAAAAGATATTCCTTTCTCAACATCACACGTTTTACATATTTTATTCATATAAATCCTCCTATGAATAAAATAGTCCTAAAAATGTTAAATACAATTCTTTAGTGCAATTAGATCAACACCTCTTCCAGTTCTTAAAATCAGCCACATCATTATTAGTTGTTAAATCAATATAACAGCCATTCTTCTCGACTAGTTCAATTTCTTCTTTTGTTAATGATAACTTTATCTTTTCCAGTTCTTCTTTTTTTAACCCATGATAGAGCATAATGTGAGTGGGAGTTGTTTTGTTATTAAAACAATTGTATACAAAGTTATATTCCACCACTACACCCCATCCTTTTTATAAAACTCTTCATCTTCATCAATTCGATTCAACAGCTCTCTATTATAATTCCGAATACCTCTAATCTTATTCTGCAAAAACAATATTCTCACACCCATAAAACAGATAATCGAAATAAATAACATACCTAATACTATAGCACTCATTTTGCCTTACTCCCGCATTGACTACATCGCCATTTATTAGGATCATAAGCACCGTGTATAATCCAAATTATTGCCCAGACACCTGTAAATAGCGTTAGGACTAAGTGTATTATATGAGTTCCACCCAAACTACTATCTTCCTTCTCGATTTTAACTACCCCGCAACTTCCTTTGCATTTACCTTGTCTAATTTTCATAGTCTCACCTATTGTTAATCAATAATAATTTCTTTATCCATTGTACTAAATGACCAATTATTTAACAACACTTGGTTTTGATCCATAACTTTATCCAGTTTTCTTTGAATAACAAACACCTGTGCGAATAATAATATTATCATCAAAACAATCCACCAATCATTTTTCATAGTCTCACCCATAATTTAAAGTTAAATAGCTGCGCTCCAATATTAACAGTGTCCGTCTTAATTGCTGAGTTAATAATATCAGTTTGCAACAAGCCACCAGTGTTTTAACGAAGGCATAGTAAATTTATACCACTGATGACATAATCCCCCGTTGCGGTGCTAATGCTTTGGATTGTGTGGGATTATCATATTGAGTTGGTTTCGATAAAAAATCATAACCTGTTTTTAGGTTTAAGTTTTTCCAACTCAACGGAAAGAGCACAGAGATAACCGATCTCATCGCGGTAAAATTAAAGTTTTATGAATCTTGAGTGTGTTGCTTTAATCGCAATCTTTGTACCATCATCATTGAATATGATTGCTGTTTCTGCTGTAAATTTAGCGCCAATAGCTTCGAACTGATCGTCAAATATATACTTACTTAAGATCCATCCTCGAACACATTCACCTATATAATATTGTGCTGAGCAATTCGAGTTACCCCATGGAGTATCACCCTTGAATCTTGGTGATCCAGTTTCCCACTCAATCTCCACATCCACAAACCCTTCATCTTTCGGATTAACTGATTCAATTTCTTCTTTGGTTGCAGGTCTGAAAACCTCTAACTCATCAAAAATTAAATACATACCATCTATCTCATTGTAAATCCTATCCTCAGTAACTACACCACATTTGCAGAAGAATGAATGATTCTTTGTTTTAGCTGTATACCAATCACCCTCTTTCAACTTGAGCCGATATGGAACACTTGTACAAAAATCTGAGTTCACAGGATAAGGATTAGACCAACCAGTTCTTGACCAAAATTCTAAACACCCTTTACCTACATTTTTAAATAAATCTTGATCTTCTTTACTCAACAATCCAAACGGGATCTTATTGTTAATCATGTTCATCGTAATTTCTCACCTTATAATTATTAATCTATCTTTAAAATAAAAAGCCACCTATTGTTTATCCTGATCGGGTGAGAGACGAACAGGCAATAAGTGGCACAAAACAAAGTTTAACTGATCTCACCATCAGCGTGTTATTACTTATACAATGTTATCTAGTATTTGCAATAGGCTTTCCTCATCCCATGCAATACCATGTATCGCGTTATTGCGTTGCATCAGGTCTCTAAAATCCTTCTGCCCCTCTCTCAATGCGCTCTTAGTCTCTGGACGCTTAAACTCTATTCCAATGAATTGCCCTGCTGTTGTAAACCCACATACATCAGGAAATCCTTTTTGATGGAGCTGAACCCATCCACCTTTTGCTTTAATCTTTCCACTATTCGACCGATCAAGCAAGGCAATTTCTGGATGGTTTTGAGCGATCTTTGTTAATTTATTCTGGATCTCATTTTCTAATTTGCTCATTAATTTACCTTTCGTTTTTTAGAATTAATTATACTCACCGGATGATATTATTGATAAGTTTAAATTTTTAAGTCCACCCATCTGCCACATAAACGGTATAAATTTATTTTCTTCATCATTCCATTTCTGGTAGCAAGTCTTGCCGTCTTCGTAGGAGTGATACACATCACCGGTCTTTAGGTCACATATAAGATAACCACCATATACACAAACCTCATCAACTATTTCAGGCGTTGACTTTATTTTATCTATTGCTTTCTCTCTCATATTCTCGCCTTGGTTTTATGGATTATAATTACACTTCGGGCATCGGTAAACTTTAGCTACTGCGTTAAATTCATGCCCGCACTTTTTACACTTCAATTTTTTGTATTTAGTTGGATTGTTAAATTTTATTTATTTCAGCATTTGCAAACTTTCGGAACTTTCTCGCATTTGTTAAAGCTCCTTTCGCTGCTGGTTTCGTTTTGTATTGTTGTGCGCAATCCTTGACCATTGTGCGCGATGGATCACCGTTACCAATATCAAGCCAACACCCTTTCTCTAATTCAACTATATACATTTGCTACCCTGTTTGTTTGTAGTTATTCAACCTGTGTAAGTTGATTCAATTGCCTTGATATTATCACGGGCGTATTTTCGTTTTTTAGGACTCCATAGAAGAGATTTTTTATAAACCTTTTCAGAATATTTTAAAAGCCCGTGGTAATCTACCTTTTTCATAATATCTCACCTTGGTTAATTAATACGGAATTTCATCTTCAGCAACAAAAGGAGAACCATCAGCATTAAACAATTGCTTCGGTACCACTCCTTGTTGCTGAAGTGATGGATTTTGTAATACAGGTGGAGCCATATTAGCGGGTATAGCTTGAGCAATCGGTGCTACTGGTTGCGCTTGTACTTGTGGGGCTTGATAAATAGGTTGAGCTACTGGCTGTGGTGCTTGAGGTTGCGCCACTGGCTGTGCTACATATCCGGCTTGACCCATTTGAGCTACTGGTGCTTGTTCTGCTTCTGCGTTTTGGATGAATGATCCCTTAAGACTCGTAAAATATTTTCCCTGCCATTCATTACAGTTAACAAATCCACCCACCTTCACGCTCTGGCCAACTCGATAGCGTTCTGGATCTTGTAACTTGTCACCGCTAAACTCAACAGCTACAAGATTCTCATACTGCCCGTTAATTTCCATTAGTACAACATTTCTTTTCTGAAAACCTTTCTGACCAACTGTCTCAATCTCACCGATTTCTTTGATTGTTGCTGTTACGTCAAATTTCATTGCTTTTACCTTGGTTATTTGGAATGACAAAAATCAGTAACGCTGATTTCTAGCCCGACAAGTTCCATTATTTTCAATAGCAATGAAAGATCAATTTTATCACCTTCTTTGCTTTCCATTATATTCGTTACCTCTTCAACTGGTACGGCCCACCAGTTGGCAACAAATTCAGCAAACAAAGCTCTTTCTTCTGCTGCTTTTTCTATTTTATCAATTATCTGTTTGTGTGTTATTCCGTGGTACATATTGGCCCCTTATGGCTTGGTTTGTTAGAATTTCTTGCCGTCTTCTTTTCTGCGGTTAGCTACCTTGTGATCCGCACGATTCTTGTTGTACTCTATTTTCTCAAAAATAGCTCCAGCAACATCAAGGTTGTACGCGCCACAATAATCAAGTATTCGAATTATGCAGTCAGCCATTTCAACCTCTTCCATTGGCCTATCTGTAAGATGATCGTCCATGATCCCCTTGCGAGCGCCCTCCATAGCTTCTGACAACTCAGAGTGCATAAGACAAATAAGCTCACCTTTATTCCGTTTCTCTTTGAGGCATTCTCCTGTCTCGATATTATTCCACCAACCTGCTTCAACTGCGTTGTTGTGGCACATAGCTTGAAGGTGTGCGACTCCGTTTCTCATTCCGTTAATTGTCATTCCTGTCTCGCTCATTCCTGTCTCCTGTTATTTGTTATACTGCTTCGATTGCTAGTCGCTCAATTCCTGCACTACTTGCTTTGTACCATGCAAAAGACTTTTTACCGTCAGGACATTTTGCACTGTTGTCTTTCACTCCAATCTCAAAGGCTCCATCCCTCATACATACCGCGATTTCTTCGCCCTCTTCGGTTTCAAATATAACACTATTGAAAACCTCGGTAAGTTTTATATTTCTATCTTCTGTTATGTCAATTTTCATTTCTTATCACCTTTTATTATTACAATTTCCCACCCTAGACATTCTAAGATAGCTCTCACGTTGCTAGGTATAAAACTTAACTCTCGTATCGACTTTAATGTTCTAGACACGTTAGATTGAGCTATACCCGTTTTTTCTGATATTTCGGATTGGTTCATTTTAAAACCATTCTTCTAATTGTGATATTTCTATATTGAATGGATAAGCTGAAAGACTATATTCGCTTCCATCTTTTTTTACTTTAACTACACTAGCAGTTAGGAAAGCAGAAAAGGGGCTTCCTCCCAATCCTTTGAATTTTAATCTACATGGAGTCATTGAGCTTCCTGATAACCCATCAAAGGTGCTTCCCATAGTTATTCCCTTTACGTCAAGCTCGCCTTGCAGTATTTTTTTAAGGATAAGAACCTTGTCTCTTAACTCTTCTTTTAGTGATTCTATATCACTTATTGTTTTGTTTTTTATATTCATTTAACGCACCTTAATTAAAGGGCTTTCGCCCCAATCTTTTAATTATGCTTTAGTTACACCATGTACATTGGCTTTATCCATAAAAAACTTCTCAAGACCCGTGCTTAACTCAATCGCGTTTATAGGTTGACCTAAAGATTTAATTTCGATCCCATAAGCTATTACAATATGTTCACTTCCTGACTCAGTGTTAAACCTGTTTCCTCGAACTAGTTCTCCGAATTTCATTTTCTCACCCTGTGTTATTTCGTTAATCTCGTTTGCTTATACTTCAATATATATCAGATTAAGATATAAACAAGCGTATTAACTAAAATAAATCTAAATTGGGTGGTGCTGCTAATTAAAATAACAGCAAAGCTCGGTATCAATTAGCTCAATCTCTTCTAAATCCTTATGGTGAGGCTTAAACTCAACGCCAGAATGAACGCTTTGGTCATAGCCTGATACCAACTCCATTAATTTATTATACCGCTTTGTTTTTAATTGCTCGATCTCTATGAAATCCATCGTTTTCTCATCATCTCACCTCTCGTTAATTATTTAATTAAAGTCCATCTAAGAAATCGAATGGCTCGTATGATTCGCATTCCAAAGGCATCCTCTCATCTGCGCAATGCTGTATATCCCTGCGCTCTGCTATGTAACTCCACATCGTGCATTCTTTCTTCTCACACAAAAACTCAGTAGGATAATAGTGTTCTTCATATCTATCATAACCACCTTTGGTTTTCTTTAGGTGCTTGCAAAACTCGAAACATTTGTGCTTGTTCTTTGGGTTTTCTTTACAGTGTGGCTCATGTTTAACGCAAGCTGATTTCACTTGATATAATTTATTGCAGTAATCGCAGAAATGAACTTCCTTTGTTAGTGTCTTCATCCTCTCACCTCTCGTTAATTATTTAAATTTGTGAAAATATTTTAATTCAGCTTCTTGTCTGGCTTTTTTAGCCGAACATAAAGTATTATGATAACCAAGGTGTATTACTTTTTTGTTTACTGTTATTCGTGCAAACCACCTACTGTGCTTCTTGTGCCATACAACACCAGTAACCCCGCTCTTATTATTTGAGGCAATCAATCTGTTTTGGCCGTTCAATATATGATCACACTCCGATATATTAACCTTTCTGTTATCAAGTGTGTTATGGTTATCATGATCTACAATTTTACTGCCATATGTGTTTAAAATAAATCTATGCATAAACACCTGTTTAACTTGACCTTCTATTTTTATTTTTGATTTAGCATAGAAGTATTGGTTAATTTTTACTACATGCCATTTATGCTTATTGACCCTGTCGAAATCATCATCATCTATTATCGCAAACTTACCCTGTGTTAGTGGTATCTCTATCATAACAATCCCCTTATTTATTCAAACCTTCTATCAACACCCGAAACTTCAATAACTGTAGTCATCTCATTGATTCTTGACCAGACTCTATGCCCATACCTAGATTCAAGCTGTTTCTTCGTCAGGTTGCTCGTAAAGTGGGTATATGAGCCTTCTGATATGAACTTATCGTATCTAGTTTCGAGAACATCAATAAATACCTCTAATTTCTTGCCGTAGCTATTTGTTATAGCTTCAGCTCCTACTTCATCAATTATTAAATCAGTGCGCTTCCTGGAGTTGATGTAATTCGGGAATGTTAACATCTCATCGTATCTATTTTTATTATCAGAAAATGCTTCTGATAATTTCACAACCGTTTCAATTCTTATTTTAAATATATCAGATATAATATGCATACCCAGCGTTTTACCTATCCCTGTATTCACATCCCCTTCTTTTGCACATAGGAACAATCCCTTCTTGTTTACCGATACGCAGTAGTAAGCGCAGAACTGAGATAGTTTATCAAACAGTAAAGGTGTACGCTTATCATATCCTCTCTTTAGAAAACACTGTTCATAATACTCAAAGTATTTATCCTTCTTTTTATTGAATTCTATTATCTTTTTCTCACGCTCTTTTTTGCGTTCAATTATGGCTTCAAAATCAATCATTAAAAATTCTAGGAGCTACTGAAGAA
>LKGT01007052.1_pt1 | contig 24552 bp, 21 predicted proteins | sample 503861 | NCBI WGS metagenome assembly LKGT01 (sample SAMN04113194, study PRJNA297058) | marine sediment metagenome | biome: marine benthic biome; feature: marine benthic feature; material: marine sediment; isolation source: sediment sample collected at the water-sediment interface from the South......
TCTATGGCAGACATTTGTGACGGGGATGTCGCGTATAATTGCGCCCATGAGTAGACGCACTGTGTGTGAGGTAGCACACCCACCCGATGGCGGTCTATAGAAGAAAACGATGGTTAGGAAGCGTGATACGTACACTACGACCTTTAGGCGCCACGCTTTGTTGCCCCGTCTGACAAGTTTGGCGCTCGCGAGCGTTGTTGCCGGCTGGCTGCCGAGCATCGCGACTGCTGACGTGTTTCGCATTATCGATTCGGGTCAAGCGGCGGCGCAGGTACGAGTCGATATGATTCAGCAGGCGCGCCACGAGATCGCGATCGAACTTCACCGCGCCTCAAATGACGGATTAGTACTTTCTTACCTCGCGTTACTACGGGATGCCGTACGCCGTGGCACCGAGGTGAGGTTTCTTATCGACGCGTCATTTAATAAGATTCCAAAATCTATTCAAGCCCACCTGGTTCAAGAAGGCATCCTGATGAAGGAATATCATCCGCCTCGGTTAACCAAACGCGGTTGGATCACCAAGCGCTTGCACGACAAAGTCATTCTGACTGACCGAACGCAGATGTTGATAGGCGGGCGTAATCTTGAATATCCATTCTTTGGTGTCGCCAAAAAAAGTTATGTAAAGAAGGTTTATATAGATCGAGATGCTTATCTCCAAGGCGCGGTAGCAGAGGTTGCGCACCAATATTTCATGCAACTCTGGAATAGTGTTGAAGTCATGGATGCAAGGTTGGGACGCTATGATCAAAGATATCTGACTCGAAACTGCCGTCTGTTGCGGGGAGAAGACAATCGCTGCGCTGAGTCCAAGACCGAAGCTCTGAGAGGGATCAAGCGTGCGGCGGCACTGTTAGATAGGCACCGCGCAGAGCTAGCCAGTGATAGTTTGGTGCAACTCGATAGCGGCACAGATTGGTCGATCGGCCAGCGTGACATTGATGGTGTCCAATTTCTCCATGACCCGATTGGCCGTAAAGGTAAGGAGCCAGGGACATTTCAAGCCGTACTCGAGTATATGGACATGGCTGAAAAATCCATCGTCATCGAGTCGCCTTACTTTATCCTTTCGAAGAACTCCAAAAAAATACTGCGGCGAGCAATCGATCGAGGCGTAAAGGTGCGTGTGCTTACCAATTCGCTGGCCTCGACCCAGAATTTCTTTGCCCACGGTGGGTATGTAGGTAAGAAGAAACGTCTAGTGCGTATGGGGCTTGAGGTTTGGGAATACAAAGGCCCGAAAATGTTGCATGCAAAAACTGTTCTCATTGACGATAAATTGGTGATTATCGGGAATTTTAACATAGATCCGCGTTCCGAATTTTTGAATACTGAACTCGCAGTCGTTGCACAAGATGAGCAACTTGCGCGGCAGTTGCAGTCATCCATGGATGGCCACCTTGAGAATGCCTGGTTGATCGGCTCCAATGGCAAGGCGGTGGGTGAGAGTAAACTTTTCCCGAACACCAAGATGAGCAAGATCATCAAGCTTCGCGCCTATCAACTGCTGCTGGTGCCGCTGATTAGAGATCAGCTTTAATCCCGTCAACCAACGCACATACTGAGCGAGCTATATCTGGGCGGTTAGGGCAGATATAATGCTGTTTGCTTGAAGAGGGCGCACGACAGAAAAAAACAATGGATGGATCTAGGCCGCACCAACCTCCAGAAGACAGAATCAATTACCGTCTTTCGCCTATCTTCACCTTAGTGATCTTGGGTTTACTCGTCACCACTGGGTGCTCAGTAAAGAAGTTTGTCGCCAAGCGCGTGGGCAATGTGTTTTCGAACAGTGGCACCGTGTACGCCTCGGATGACGATATAGAGCTCGTTGGTTCGGCAATCCCTTTTGGTTTAAAGACTATAGAAAGTCTTTTGGCTGAGGTACCCGAACATTACGACTTGTTGATAGCGGCCGCCCGTGGTTTTACGCAATATGCGTATGCTTATGTTGCTCTGCCCGCCTTTGAAGCGGAAGAAAGTAATCGCCGCCGGTCACAGGAACTTCGAAAGCGCGCTAAACGTCTATATATCAGGGGCCGCGACTACGCCCTTCGGGCGTTGGAGTTAAGCCATCCTGAGTTTGTCGCGAACCTTCGGCAGGATTCGCACGCTACACTTGCTAATCTTAAGACTAAGCACGTGCCTGAACTTTATTGGGCGGCGGTTTCGTGGAGTGCGGCGATCTCTATGGACAAACAAGATATGGACTTGGTTGCCGATCTGCACCTTATCGAGCCGATGATTAGGCGTTGTTTGGTGTTGGATGATGAGTTCGATAATGGAGCTATCCATGACTTCATGATCACGTTCGAGGCCAGCCGCTCCAGCGCGCAGGGTGGTAGTGCTGAAAGGGCCCGACGACATTTTGAGCGTGCGATGGCCCTTGCTGACGGCCGGAAAATTGCTCCGCTCGTGTCTGTAGCGGAATCTGTCTCGGTCAGTGCCCAGAACCGCAAAGAGTTTCGCGCCTTACTGCGACGAGCATTGAGCTTCGACGTCGATTCAGCCCGTGAGTATCGACTCGCAAACTTGATAGCGCAAAAACGAGCACGATTGCTTATGTCTAGGATCGACGATCTTTTTATTGGTGAGTGATAGATGAAACTAACGCAGATACTCCTGGCAACATGCCTGGCTTTGTTCGCGGTCAATGCGAGCGCTAAAAACGTAGTAATAAAGTTGGCTACCGTCGCGCCGAAGGACTCCACCTGGCACGAATTTCTGCTAGACCTCGATGACAAGTGGCGAGAAGCGTCCGGCGAAACGGTTAGACTAAAGATTTTCGCGGGTACGTTGGGCGATGAAGATGACATCATGCGTCGGATTCGTATTGGCCAGCTCGACGCTGCCACCGTGACGAGCGCGGGCTTGAGTACGGTGCATGCGGCGGCCAAGGCCTTTCATATCCCGTTGGCCTTTGCTTCCTACGAGGAACTGGACTACGTACAAAGTCGTATCGCGAAAACACTGGAAGCAGTGCTAAAGGAGAAGGGCATTATCGTGCTCAGCTGGGGTGATGCCGGCTGGGTGCACTTTTTTACTAAATCTCCCGTGCGCTACCCGAACGATCTGCGAAAACAGAAACTTTTCGTGTGGGCCGCCGGCGACGCGACCGCGGTCGAAGAGCTGTGGAAGAAAATGGGATTCAAGCCGGTGCCGTTGTCATCGGTCGACATGCTGCCGGCGCTGCAAACCGGGATGATTACGGCCTACCAGGCGCCGCCGCTTGCAGCGCTCGCCAATCAATGGTTCGCCTTTACAGACTCGATGACGGACTTGAAATGGGCGCCGCTGACCGGTGCAACCGTAATCAGTACCAGAGCCTGGTCAAGAATTCCCGCCGACTTGCGCCCGATCTTGCTCAAGCTCGCACAAGAAGCCGGCGTTAAGCTACGCAACGACGTCCGGGAGCTGGAACAAAACGCCATTGCCGCGATGGTTAAGCGAGGGCTGCAAGTAGTCCCGGTGCCGCCCGAGGCCTTAAAGGAATGGGAAGCGCTCACGCAATCGGTGTATGCGGACATTCGTGGCAAGATCGTGCCCGCGGAGTATTTCGATGAAGTATTGAGACTGCGTGACGAATTCCGTGCCAGCGGCAGCGGCTCGGCGAAATCGAGCGACTAACAGACTCATCCCCCGTGCATTGGGCACATAAAGCAGGCCGGGCTACGCAATCTCTTGCGTATAGCGTGGAACGTGGCGTCACCGCCGTGGCGCTGCTGGCCATCGTATTGCTGCCGCTGATCGAGGTTGTCGGACGTGCCTTGTTCGGTGTGGGCATTCCCGGTTCTATCGATTATGTGCGCCACCTGACGCTTTGGGTCGCTTTCTTGGGCGCGGCCGTGGCGGCTAGCCAGGGTCGACATCTGGCGTTGGGCTTCGCTTCGTTCTTGCACGAACAGTGGCACCGTGCGGCGACTATACTTGCAGGTTCCGTGGCAACGGCAGTTGCGTTCCTGCTCGCCGGTGCTTCGTTATACATGGTGTGGGTCGATACGGCCGATCCCACCACGCTCGGCGGCATCGTCCCGCGGTGGGCCGCTGAGATCGTTATGCCTCTGGGATTTGCCGTTATCGGCCTTCGCTTCCTTTGGCGCACCCCGGGCGGGTATTGGGGGCGGGCTATTGCCCTCGCCGTGACTTTTCTCGCCGTGATTTTTTTAGCCGCCGGGCTCGCCTTCTGGCCAGCGGAAAGCCGCTCGCTATTGCTGCTCCCCGGAGCTTTCGTGATCCTGGTCGCCGCCGTCGCCGGTGCCCCTATATTTGTAGTATTGGGAGCGGCGGCGATGCTATTGTTTTTCGTGGACGCGACGGCGCTTGAGTTGACTGCGACCGAGTTCTATCGAATCGTGGAGCCGCTCGCACCCATCCCGCTGGAGGCCTATCGTATTGCGTCCAACCCGATACTACCCACCATACCGTTGTTTACCTTGGCGGGCACGATACTGGCCGAAGGTAAGGCGTCGGCACGGTTGGCGCGTCTTTTCCACGCGCTATTCGGCTGGATTCCCGGGGGTACCGCCGTTGCTACCATCGGCGTCTGCGCCTTCTTTACCACCTTCACCGGCGGTTCCGGTGTCACCATTTTGGCCCTCGGCGGTTTATTGCTGCCAGTGCTTCTACGCGAGGGCTATGGCGAGCGTTTTTCGCTTGGTGCGCTGACGGCTTCGGGCAGTCTAGGAATCCTGCTACCTCCAAGCTTGTTGGTTATTCTCTACGGCGTGTCCGCACACACGCCCATAGATCGGCTCTTTTTGGCCGGCCTGGTTCCGGGCGTGATGTTGGTTGCGATGGTTGGCATCTATGCGGTCTACAACGGTTGGACGCTCAGCGCTAGTGGCAGTCGGTTCGACGCACGTGAGGCGCGATCGGCGATTATTGAGGCGAAGTGGGAGGTGTTATTGCCGATCGCGGTGCTTTACGGGATCTTTTCCGGTCATGCCACATTGGTAGAGATTGCCGGTTTAGTTGCGTTGTATACGCTAGTGTTGGAATTTGTTGTTCATCGCGACCTCAAGTTAACCCAGGATTTGGCCCGCATTCTGGTGGAGGCGGCAGTGATGATCGGCGGCATCATGATTATTTTGGCAACCGCCATGGGGCTTACCAATTACCTTATCTATACGGATATACCGGCGTTGGCGACAGCATGGGTGCAAGCTGGAATTGAATCGCCATGGGTATTTCTGCTCGCGCTCAATGGGTTTCTGTTAATAGCAGGCTGCCTGTTGGACATCTTCTCAGCCCTGGTGGTGATTGTGCCCTTGATCCTACCGGTGGCTATGGCGTTTGGCATAGACCCGCTACACCTAGGGGTCATTTTTCTCGCCAACATGCAGCTCGGGTATTTGACCCCACCGGTAGGCATGAATTTGTTCTTGGCGTCGTTTCGATTTAAGCGACCACTTTTGGAGATTTGTACTGCGTCTATGCCGTTTTTTTTGATAATGGCGGCCGGCGTATTGATGATCACCTTCTTCCCTGCCTTGAGTGTCGGTGTTGTCAGCGCTCTCGGTTTCTGACTCGCGGTGGTGGACCGACCGCTATTCACAGGTCTCGATTGAGGGTATTTTTAAGGCCAACCCTGACCGGCGGCGCAGTTGACGCTTGTCTACCGTTTTTTGGCGACATGGGAACGGCGCGTAGGCATGCGGTTGGCACAGAAATTGAATGTAGATCAAACGTTTGGAGGCAGGTGCGAAGGTGCGGGCGGTTTGTGCCTCGCCATTTGTTGGTAGGGGTCACGGCTGATGACTATGACGGTTCCATCGGGTATTTTCATGGTCTACGCTTAGCCTAAGCAGGGGGTTGACAACCTAAGGGGCGTTTAACCGGGACACTGCTTAGCAAAAGCCCGAAAATAGGGCGCACTGAATTAAAATAACCGGAGGAGTCACAGGATATACTGCGGCACCGGCTGCGTATTAATGCGGACCGGGCCCGGTAGAAGGCTGCATGTTTCAAGGTCACGAATTTCGGGAGATCGCATAAGTGGCAGCAACAACAAGTCAGAGCTTGGCCAAGAACGTCCGGTTGCTCAAAGGAACGGCAAGCAAATATGCCATTTATGGTGTAATTATCGCCTTCATAGCGATCGCCGTTGCCACCAGCGGCGCCGCCTACTTTCAGTCAGGCACTATTACGATCAGTGGCCTGATCGACGCCCAAAAGAGCAACGGTGCCCTCTGGTTGCTCGATTTCATGCCATTTTTCTTCGCTTTCTGGGGACAGTATGTGAGTGCCGTCATGGCCTACGAAGCGAGTGCCATGGTAATCGACCAGACGAGCGAACTCCGGGCGCAAACGACTGCACTCGAACAGCGAGCCATGCACGATGTTACGCATGACGCGCTCACCGATTTGCCCAACCGCGTATTGTTTCGGGATCGACTCGAGCAGGCGCTGCACGCCGCCCAGCACGATAGCACGCATACAGCGATCTTGATGATGGATCTGGATCGCTTTAAGGAAATCAACGATACACTCGGGCACTTCAATGGTGATCGCTTGTTGAAGCAAGTCGCAGCTCGTCTGCAAGGGATCATACAGGAGCCGGCTACCGTCGCCCGACTGGGCGGCGATGAGTTTGCGATCTTGCTGCCCAAGATCCTGGTGGTCAAGGATGCGACAGAGGTTGCCCGCAAGATCGGCAAGGCCCTTCAAGCCCCGTTTGGTTTGGAAGGATTGAAGCTTGATGTCCAGGCCAGCATCGGCATTGCCGTCTACCCCGAGCATGGATCTGATGCGGACACACTGTTGCAGCGCGCGGACGTCGCCATGTACATGGCGAAGCAAGAGAAAACCGGTTACATCGTTTACGATCCCAAACACGATAAGCACAGCCCGCATCGATTGACGCTAATGGGTGAGTTGCGCCACGCCATCGAAAGTGACGAATTGGTACTGTATTACCAACCCAAGGCCAAGATTAAGACCGGTGAGATTGCCGAGGTTGAGGCGTTGGTCCGTTGGCAACACCCGCAACATGATCTGATGCCGCCGGATGAATTTATTCCGTTGGCAGAACGCACGGGCCTGATAAAGCCGTTGACGATATGGGTGCTGAACCATGCCCTGCGACAGCACAGCATCTGGAAGGAACAGGGTCTCGATATTGGGGTCGCCGTGAATATGTCGGCGCACGGCCTGCTCGACTTGGAGTTGCCTGATCTCATTGCCGGTGTTTTGGCATCTCATAATGCCGCACCGGATCGGCTTGTCCTGGAGATCACGGAAACCAGCATCATGGTCGATCAAGAGCGCGCATTGCAGATACTAACCCGGCTTGCCGACATGGGCGTGCGACTATCCATCGACGACTTCGGCACCGGTTATTCGTCACTCGCCTACCTAAGCAAACTGCCGGTGTGTGAGATAAAGATCGACAAGTCCTTCGTAATGGACATGAATGAGAACGAGAAGCACGCCATGATCGTGCGTGCCACTATCGATCTGGCCCACAACCTTGGGCTCGAAGTAATTGCTGAAGGCACGTGCGCCAAAGAGATATTCGCGCAGTTAGAGAGCCTCGATTGCGATGCGGCACAAGGTCATTACATAAGCCCGCCGATTAGTGCCGAGGAATTCGAGCACTGGCGCAACGAATCGCAGTGGCGACCCAAATATGTGCCGAGTGACAAGGTAAGTATCGCCCAACTCATAGATACGGAATCGATGTCTGGTACACGAATGGGCAATCCCAGTTTAATTGACGACCCCGAGCTCAAGGCTGAAAAGTCGGCCGCCAACACAAAAATCCGCGACCTCGAAAACTACATCGGGCAGCTGGACGGCAAACTGAAGCGTTCTGGCGGCTGAGCCCCGCTAACTTTCCTTCCCCCTACACCACATTGCGTCGGCTTGCAGTTGCCAGCTGGCCCTGTGTCCTGCTGCGCTGCAGTGGTGGCCACGGGCTGCCAGCGTGAGTGACGCCCCACGATCCTAGGGGTGACATTCAGCGTTGCTCATGCCCCCCGAGGGGGCACTGACGCAGTAATCTGATCCCGTCGTGTTGCCTCGATGACGGGTGGCGGTAGACCACCTAACCCCATTTGGCCGCTGGCATGGACGGCTTCTTTGTCGGCCAGTTCACATAAGTATATGAAATATATGGAGCGATTCGCCAAAGCCGATCCCCTAACGTGGACCCCGCTTTGTTGGGGTATCAGTTGTTGTTTCGGGCCTGAAATCGCGGGTTGTGACCGTACTGGTGGCATGGAACTTGTAATGTGGAGGGGGCTGGGCCGCGGGCGCGGCCTTTTGGGGGCACAGTCTTAGTGAAGTCAACGATATTGCTACTAGACGACGAAACGGACAATTTATTCGTTTTAGAGAATCTGCTTAAGGGTTTTAGTGACGGTCACCGTGTTGATACGGTAAGTTTTACCTGTGGTCGCGAAGCGCTTGCATGGTGCTGCCAGCGTGAGCCCGACGTGTGTCTGATCGACTATATGATGCCAGGTATGGACGGGCTCGATTTCTTAATCGCTGTCCGCAAACTCCCTGGTTTTGTGCACATTCCTATTGTCATGATTACCGGTGTTTCGGACCTGGAGGTTCGAAACTATGCCCTCGACAACGGAGCCAGCGATTTCTGGCTCAAACCGATTGATCCAACCCAAGTGCGGCTTGGCCTAACGCGAATTCTCGAGCGGGAGCAATCCACAGAATTCTTACTCCCCGGTGGGATTCTCGATGCCGGGCCACGTCTGGCAGGTTAGCCTATCCAGCCGTTTCTCCTGCTGCCGCTGCCGTTTACTAACTCGAACTATCCCTCGGATGCCGGTGATGTGGCTGGTTGTGCTTGTCCGGCCGAATCAATATTGCGATACGCCAATTGGTACCATAGGTAACCCAGGTGTTCGCGCAGAGCGAGGCTACTCAAGTAAAGCCCCTTGGCCGATGGCAGATAGGCATGAACGGTTCGCCCCCGGTATCCCAGCGTCGTAAATCCCGTGGGCGCGGCTGTCACCTTTATGCCCATTTGTTCGAACGACCATATAGCGCGGCGCATATGGTACCCGTGTGTGACCAGGATCACGTGTTCGATGCTTGCTGCGCGTAAAAGCTCGGCGCTCTCCAACGCATTTTCGAAGGTATTGCGTGAATATTTCTCCTGCCAATTCGCAGCGAGCTTATAGTCTTGCTCCAAGACCTGCTGCATAAGTTCGGCTTCGGGTACCCTTTCACCGCCAACGCTGCCGCCGCTTACGAGCAGTGGCAACTCGGTTTGTCGGTGTAGGTAGACGCCGTAACGCAGGCGTTCCAATGTCGGTCGACTCACCGTATCTCCACCGAACTCAGGGGCATTGGCGTAGCGACCACCAGCCAAAACAACAATTGCCTTAGCGTTTTTCCGCGCTTGATCCAGGCCGTCTGCGCCAAGTGGGCTGGTGTAGGCTTCCAGAGAAGCCATCAGCTGCTGACCAGTGCGCGGCAGGCTTAGGGCAATCAACAAGGCCAGCGCCGTGACAATCACAGCGCTACCGGCCCATGTCCACTTGCTATAAATGAGGAAACCTAACACCGCGATCAGGATAAGCGATCCAGGAGGGAGCAAAAGCAATACAATGATCTCCTGCCAGCCCGGGATACTCACGATGCTGTTTGCTCCTTAACCCTCACCAGGCGCTCGATTCGCCGCGACGTAGGGTAGGCTAGATTTTGCCGAAGATGTTCAGTAAGCGATTCCGCCGCATGTTCCACGCCCATACTAACCCCTAGCGCTGACAGTTGGGTGACTTCTAGCCCCGGATACCCGCACGGATCAATGGCCGAGAACGGTTCGAGGTCCATGTCCATATTTAGCGCAAGGCCGTGTGAGCTTAGGCCCCGACTCACTCGCAGGCCTAGGGCCGAAATCTTTCTGCCGTCTACATACACCCCTGGTGCCCCTGGGCATCTGGCGCCCGCGATGTCGTGCTGAGCTAGCAAATCAATCACCGATTGCTCGAGGGCATGAACAAGCTGTTTAACGTCCCAGCTACGCCTTCGCAGATCCATAAGGATATAGGCGATGATCTGTCCGGGCCCGTGGTAGGTGACGTCGCCACCGCGATCGCTACGCACAAACGGAATACCGTGAGCGCTGACGAATGTACGATCTTTGCCTTTAAGACCAACCGTATAGACAGCGGGATGGGTCAACAACCACAGCTCGTCTGTCGTTGACGGGTCTCGATGTTGGTTAAAGGATTGCATGGCGCGCCACGATTCTAGGTATTCCACGTGCCCCAAATCGCGCACCACGACATCGTCACTCGGTGGCGGGAGTTCTAATATCATCTGCGTGCCCAGTCTACGTAGGGCCCGAGTTTGATCTATTCAACGCGGCCTTCGCGGAAAGCGCGTTTGTACTCCAGATACAGCGCTTGTAAGCGCGCGAATACTGGGCCGGGCATGCCATTACCTACTGGCGAGCCGTCGACATGGGTTACCGGCTTGATCTCCTGCGTGGAGCCCGAAATCCATATCTCACTCGCGGCAGCAAGTTCTTGCTCTTCAATATCGCGTTCAATCGCGGGGATGTCATGTCGTTTGGCAAGTTCAAGAATGAGCTCTCGCGTAATACCCGAAAGAATGTAAGGGCCAGTCGGCGGGGTGACGAGATCGCTACCAAGAACCATGAAGACGTTGGTGGCAGCACCCTCGGTGATAAGGCCATTACGAACCAACAATGCTTCGGCTGATCCCTTTTCCGCGGCTTGCTGACGCAGCATGACCGCCGCCAGCAAAGACGTGGATTTGATATCGCACCGCTGCCAGCGGATGTCTTCGGTAGTGATCGCTGATACAGCTTCCACGGTTGCCATCGGTTCAGCATAAACGGTTGGCTCCGCATAGGCGAACACCGTTGGTTTTGTCTCTACTGGGAATACGTGATTCCGGGGTGCGATGCCGCGGGTGATCTGTAGGTATATGTACTGGTCACCGGCACCATTGTCGTCGACCAGGCGTTGCAACACGCGGTGCCAATCGGTGTCCCCCATTGGACTGTCGATGCCAATGGCAGCAAGACCATTTCGTAGACGTCGCAAATGGTGCGCGAGCCGGAAAGGGCGGCCACTGAATACCGGCACTACCTCGTAGATACCGTCGCCGAAGATAAAACCCCGATCCAACGGTGAAATTGTGGCTTGTGTCGAGGGCATAAACTTCCCGTCTAGATAGACGGTCGCCGCAATCGCGTTGTTGCCGCCGACACTCGGCTTTGAAACGGCCATAAGGACTACCTCAAGACGACTATGGAACCACGGAGAAAAACATCTTGCTTCGGCTGCTGTCAAGTTGAGCTAACTATTCGATCACGATGTGAGCATCGGCGATGCCGTATGCCATCGCCCGCTGCACTAAGCGGTCGCTTTCGGCCACGCTGGCCAAGGGTCCTACTCGAACGCGGAACATGCGTACATTGCCTTGGAATTTGCTGGTTATGAATATCGGACCCAATTGGGCTGTTCGGAGACGCGATTGTAGATTGGCGGCGTTTTCGCGGCTTGTGAATGCGCCCACCTGCAGATAAAGACGCGGCGGCACGTGGATCTGGGCAGTCGGTGCTGGTGCCGGGTCAGGCAATTCGGTGGTGGCCGCAGCGACCACCGCAACTTCCACTATTCCCGTTCCCGCCCCAACGATGCCGAGCTTGGTGGCGGCTGAAAACGACAAGTCGATAACGCGGTTATCGACAAAGGGACCGCGGTCGTTTAGCCGGACGATAACCAAACGTCCATTCTTTAGGTTTTGTACGCGCACATAACTCGGCAAGGGAAGCGTTTTATGAGCCGCAGTCATGGCATACATATCATAGGGTTCGCCGCTCGATGTGCGTCTTCCATGAAACTTTTTCCCATACCACGAGGCGATACCCCGCTCTTTATAGCCGTTGGCGTCTTTAAGCGGATAGTACGTTTTGCCATGGACGATATAAGGTCGATTACCGTACTTACTGAGGGGTTCCGCGCGTGGTACAGCGTTGTCGATGCTGGCAATGTCAACGGATGCTCGCTTGGGAGGGCCGTCGTCTTCGAAGTAACCACCTTTTTTGTGAACACCGCTGCACGCGGTTATGAAAAGTGCCAACAATATCGGCAGAGATTTTCTCATTGACCTGTAAGGTTATATAGCTGGCGAATGCTTTCGCTCAGCTCATATACTGCCATGGCATAGTTCTGGCTTTGATTATAGCGTGTGATCACGTAGAAATTGTTATGTCCTAGGTGGTATTTGGGCCCCGACTGTTCTTCCAGTGTGATTAGTGCCTCGGGTTCTTCTTTTTCATTGTACTCCATCGGTACAATGCCGTAACCGAGCAAGTAGCGTAACGGCAACATCGGCGTACTACCAAGTTTGGAAAACCACAAGGTAAGATCCTTCTCGGGTTGCAGCGGTTCAATGACGGTCCCGTCTTTGCGCCAGCCATGTCGCAGTAAGAAGTTCGCGACGCTACCAATCGCGTCCGCCTTGCTGCCGATAAGGTCACGTCGACCATCGCCATCGAAGTCAATAGCGTACTCTCGATAGCTGCTGGGGATGAATTGAGGTATGCCGATAGCACCGGCGTAGGATCCTCGGAGTGCGAGCGGGTCCACTTTCAGTTCCTGGGCTAGTAGCAGGTACTGCTCTAGCTCACCCCTGAAAAAGTCACTGCGTCGCGGGTATTCGAGTGTTAGCGTTGTCAATGCGTCAATGATGCGAAAACTACCCGTATTTCGTCCGTACCGCGTTTCAATCCCTATGATTGCCACAATTGTTGCCGGATCTACGCCGTACTCACGTTCAGCATTAGATAACGCGGTGGCGTTCGCTTGCCAAAATCGTTTGCCGCGAAGCGCGCTTTGTTTTGTTACAAATAGCTTGCGGTATTCATACCAGGGCAAACCTTCCTTCGGTGCATTGACAATGTGCAGTATGTCCTGACGGATCTTTGCGCTCTTGAACCATTCGTTGAGCTTTTTTTCTGATATGCCGTGTTTGTTGGCGATACTTTCGATAAAGGTCTGCAGGGCCGGGTAGGCAGTGATATCTACAGCCAACGCGCGAGCTGGAGCAAATAGAATGAATGCGAAACCAAGGAATAGGGCAGGCAACCGAAGTGGCATGAAGGGCGTATTATGCTTGCAGGATCTTCCTGTGTGTCTGGATGCTCATTAGAATACCGAATGCCGCCATCAACGTTACCAATGAACTACCACCATAACTGATTATTGGCAGAGGCACACCCACCACTGGGAGTATACCTGTCACCATACCAATGTTGACAAAGAAATATAGAAAAAATGTGAGGGTCAAACCGCCGGCGAGTAGTCGAGTGTAGGAGTCTTGCGCATGAAATGCGATGGCAAAGCCCCGCATAACAACGAACAAATAGGCAGCAAACATCAGGAGAATACCAATCAATCCGAATTCCTCAGCAAAAACAGCAAAAACAAAATCCGTCGAACTCTCTGGAAGATATTCTAGGTGTGTTTGGCTGCTGTTAAGCCAACCCTTGCCGTAAAGCCCGCCCGAACCTACGGCAATCATTGATTGGATAATATGATAACCGGCGCCCAGCGGATCTGCTTCCGGGCTAAACAACGTCAAGATACGTTGCTTTTGATAGTCGTGAAGGTAGGGCCACACCATCGGTATCAACGCGGCGATGGCGGCAAGCATGGTGATGATCACCCGCCACCGCATCCCGGCCAGAAACAGCGTACAGAGACCCGCCATCATCACGAGGACTGCCGTGCCCAAATCAGGTTGGCGAGCGATCAACAGTGTTGGTATCAGGATTAGTGCCCCCGCTACTGCGACCACCGGTAGCTGCGGCGGTAGCGTGCGGCGAGAAAGGTAACCAGCCAATGCCATGGGAATGGCCAGCTTCATGATCTCAGATGGCTGGAAACTAAACAATCCCAGGTCAATCCAGCGTTGTGCGCCTTTGCCGCTAGCGCCGACGACGAGCACTAGCATTAGGAGTACCAACCCGATCAAGTAAACATGCAGTGACCAGCGCGCAAGCTGGTGCGGTGGAATCTGGGCTACCAACAGCATCACTGCGAAACCCGCGACAAAACGTAAACCCTGGCCGACCGCGACACGAGCTTCACCGGCGCTGGCGCTATAGAGAATCAATAGACTCAAAGCAGCAAGGACCAACACCCCATAAAAGAAGGGCTTATCGAGGTGCAGGCGTTGTAGGACAGTCATAGGTCAAGATTAGGGCAGTGACCGTCAAGTGCAATCGTGGCGCGGCGGTAATCAATCATTAGTCGCGTCTTGTGCTAAAGATGCTGTTATTTTTTCCCTGGGTAATAGGTAGGCATCCATAAGTTCACGCGCGATGGGGGCCGCGGCTGAGCTGCCATGGCCACCATTCTCGACCACGACGGCGACGGCGATCTGTGGGTCTTCCGCTGGTGCGAAGCCGATGAACAGCGCATGGTCGCGTAGGTGTTCTGGTGTATTTTTCTCGTCGTAGGTCTCGTCTTGGTTGATTACCTGTGCCGTCCCGGTCTTGCCCGCGATCTTATAACTCGCGTTCCAACCGATCCTACGGGCGGTCCCTTTTTTACCATGCACCACGTCAATCATGCTTGCAGTCAGCATGTCCCAATGGCGCGTGTCAGTTACCTTAATCTCACCGATCCGTTCGAGAACGATTTGCTGCAGCACCTTTGTTTGAGGGTCTTCGATTGATCTCAGCATGCGTGGCTTGAGTCTGGTTCCTCGATTAGCGAGTGTATTGACCGCGACCGCAAGTTGTAATGGCGTTATTAAAACAGGCCCTTGGCCGATTCCGGTTACAACGGTCTCTCCGCGATACCAAACTTCGCCGCGCGCCCGTTTCCATTCTCGTGATGGCACTAGTCCTTTCGATTCGCCAATCATATCTATGCCGGTACGTGCACCGAAACCGAGACTCGAGAGAAAGTCGTGCATATAGTCGATACCAAGATTCACTGCGAGTGTATAAAAGAATACGTCACACGACTGTACGATAGCCTCGTGCAGATCGACCTTTTTGTGTCCAAATTTTTTCCAATCACGAAAACGGCGCCTGGATCCAGGCAGCCTGAACCAACCTGGACACATCACAGTTTGGCTTGGGTCGAAGCCGACAGCTTGCATCGCCGCCAGTGCGAGAAACGGCTTGATGGTGGAGCCCGGTGCATACTGCCCGTTGATCGCGCGATTGATCAACGGCTTATCTGGGTCTTCCAGCAGCAAGCGGTAGGAATCGGGGTCGATACCGTTCACAAATGGATTAGGATCGTAGGTAGGCATGCTTGCGAATACGAGCACATTCCCGGTTGCAGGTTCTAACGCAATAACGGCACCGCGCCGCCCACTTAATGCCTTTTCTGCTATGGCTTGCAGGCCGGCATCGAGGTTCAGATACAAATTTTGTCCCGCGTCCGGTGCTATGCGTGCCATCGTTCTCAACGCTCGCCCGTGTGCGTTAGTCTCGACCTTCTCTATACCGACACCGCCCAACAGCAGGTCTTCGTAGCGTTGTTCGACGCCTAGTTTGCCGATGTGTTGGGTACCACGATATGCCGATTGATCAATCCGTCTGAGCTCGCTTTCATTGATGCGACCCACATATCCGATTGCGTGCACACCTAATCCACCGAGCGGGTAATGTCGCTGTAGTCGAGCCTGCAATTCAACCCCGTCCAAGTGTGGCCGATTGACCGCAATGCGGGCGGCCTCCTCGTCATTCAGGTGGGTGCGCAAGGTCAAACTCTCAAAATGCGGACGTCGACGTAACTGCTTCTTAAAATTTTCGATATCACGCGGGCGAAGTTGCACAATACCTGCAAGTCGCTCTAACAAAACGCTCATATCCGCCACTTGCTCGGGAATGATCTCCAACGTAAATACCGGTAGATTCTCTGCGAGCACCAGGCCATTACGATCGAAGATGCGCCCACGTACCGGTGGAATAGGCCGAGGATGAATGCGATTTTCCTGAGATAGCGTGGCAAAGTGGCGATGATTTATTATCTGTAGATAGACAAGGCGAGCAACCAGCGCCAATGTCATTAGCAACACGACAACGATGGCGATGGCAAGGCGGGAAGTGAACACCCGCGTTTCTCGAAAGTAATCCCTAAGTGGAATGTCGAGCATATCTATTCGATGTGCCCACGCCGCCGGACGTCTCTGAGAATGACAAATACCAGAGGCCATATCACCATCCCCACTATGCTCGATGTCCAATAGGGCCAAAGCGTAGCCGTTTCACCGATGACGCCTTTAACCCACAACATCAGGAGCTGGTTTATCACTAGCAAGACCAAGACGGTGGCCGCCTGTTGCCACCCTGGGAACATTCGGATCTGCAGGTGCAGCTTGTGGGCGATAAAGGCGATGATTACCATCGCCAGCGCGTGTTGTCCTAGGAGTGAGCCGTACAACAGATCTAGGATGATGCCGACCAGCCAGCCAGTACCGATGCCCACGCGCCGAGGCGCGGCGATGCACCAATAGATCAGCACCAACCCCACCCAGTTCGGGCGGAATTGGTCCGCCCATTCCGGCCCCGGCAGCAATGCCAACAGATAGGCGACCAGGAATGTGGCACCGATCAGCATGATACTACGCATAGGGCTAATACCGTTCATTTAGAATTCGCGCTCATGGGGTGCTCGATCTCCGGGCCAAATCAACAGGACTTCCTTGCCATAGTTAAGGCGTGCCATCGGCTTGGCGCTGATCTTTAGAAATGCTTCGTTGGCGTCTCTTATTATTTCTGTTATCTGGGCTACCGGGTACCCCGGCGGAAAGTTGCCACCCATACCTGAACTAACAAGTAGATCGCCTTCTTGTATATCTGCCGACGGCGTCAGGTAGGGTACGCTCACGCGATCAAAGGCACCGGTGCCGAACACCACAGTCCGCAGACCGTTGCGGTTAAGTACAACCGGTATTGCATGGCCGGGATCGGTGATCAGGGTCGATTTGCTCGTCATGACCCCGACCTCGGTAATCTGGCCAACGATCCCGTAGGTATCGATAACGGGTTGCCCAACGTAGACCTCATCGCGACTGCCCTTGTCTACCACGATCTTGCGCGTAAAAGGCTCTAGGCTTACTTCTACCAGTTCGGCTACCATCGCCCGATCGGCCACGCGCTCGGCCGAGCCCAGCAGGTCCCGCAAGCGAGTGTTTTCTGCTTCTAATGCCTCAAGCTTCTGCAAGCGCGCTAAAAGGGCCGAGTGCTCAGCCTGCAGTTGTCTATTACGTTCTCGCAGTGTTTTCTCGGTGGCGAGCATCTCCCAAACCCAGCCGCCGGCACGTACCGGTAGTGCAGCGGCAAATTGGATCGGGTAAACGAGGACAGCGAGTGTGGTGCGGATCTTTGACAGGTGGTTGCCTTGGTGATCCAGTACCATTAGGGTGGCCGATAACGCCACCAGCAGGGCCAATCGTGTCAAACTGCTCGGGCGCGTGATTGCCTTGCCGAAGAGGTCGGTCATGGAATGCGAATCCGCCTATTCGTGCAAGAAGACATCGCCTAAAGTTTCGGCCTCCTGCAGAGTTCTGCCACAGCCCCGCACCACTGTCGTTAGTGGGTCGTCGGTGATGATGATCGGCAGCCCTATCTCTTCGCCAAGCATGCGATCTAGGTCGCGCAGAAGCGCCCCCCCGCCGGTGACCACGAGGCCCTTCTCGGCCACATCCGCCGCCAGTTCCGGTGGCGTCTTTTCAAGCGCTGCCTTTATCGCCGCCACGATACTAGTGAGACACGCACCCAAGGCACTGTGGATCTCTCGGCTGTCGATTTCCTGGCTACGCGGGACGCCATCGGCGATGTGCCGACCCTTGATTTGCATTTGTCGAACTTCGCTTTGATGCCAGGCAGTACCGATCTCACGTTTGATCCGTTCAGCCGTGGCTTCGCCAATCAGCAGGCCATAGGTACGACGGATGTAACCAATAATTGCCTCATCCATCTTGTCCCCCGCCATGCGCAGAGAGTTCGCATAGACAATGCCACCCAACGAAATCACACCGACCTCTGTGGTGCCGCCGCCGATGTCGAGCACCATAGACCCCGTAGGCTCGACGATGGGTAGGTCGGCGCCAATCGCAGCCGCCATCGGTTCTTCAATTAAAAAGACCTCGCGGGCACCCGCCGACATTGCTGATTCTCGAATGGCTCGGCGTTCCACCTGAGTCGAGCCACAAGGAACGCAGATTACGATTCGCGGGCTTGGCTGGAATAGACGATTTTCATGCACTCGCCTAATGAAATACTTGAGCATTTCGCCGGTGACTGTGAAGTCAGCGATTACACCATCTTTCATCGGCCTGATGGCTTGGATGTTCCCTGGAGTACGTCCCAACATTTTTTTGGCGGCCTCACCGATAGCCAGGATGCTGCGATTATTGCGTGGGCCCGCATCATGGCGGATGGCGACTACCGAGGGTTCGTCAAGAACGATCCCTTTGTCACGCTCGTACACGAGGGTGTTGGCGGTGCCAAGGTCAATGGCGATGTCACTGGAAAAAAGACCGCGTAGGCTTCTGAACATTCCTGTTACTCTGCGACGGTAGATCCCTGGGTCAATTTAACTTTATCAACCGGAGGGTGCGGGTTCAACTGACCCCATGAATGTGATAATTTGCCGCATCCTGCCATTTTAGCGGGGCGACTCCGTTGCTTACTCAATCCGATGTGGAAAGAATAGCTCATCTTGCGCGTTTGCACATCGACGAGCGCGAAAGCAAGGTATTCTCTGACAGCCTGTCCCAGATCCTCGCGTTGATCGAGGAAATGAACGCGGTTGATACGAGCAATATTGAGCCTATGGCCCACCCACAGGATGTGGGCCTACGCCTGCGAAAGGACGCTGTGACTGAAACCGACCGGCGAACAGAGTTCCAGGAGATCGCGCCGGCCACCGAAAATGGGCTATATGTGGTGCCCAAGGTTGTCGAGTAGCCCGCCGTTCTCCCGACAGCGGTGGATGCCAGTAAACCTTTAGTTTGCGCCGAGGTCTCTGACGGAGATCATTGTCTGCATAAGAGCTGTGCCCGATGGGGCCGGAAGCTGTGATCAACAAATCGCTGGCCGAGTTGTCTCGGGCCCTACAAAGCAAAGAAACCTCGAGCGTTGATCTCACCCGGGCGTTCCTCGAGCGTATGGATACCGGGCAAGGCCTTAATGCCTTTATTACGGTCGACGGCGATCGTGCCTTGGAACAGGCGAGGGCGGCTGATGCTCGTATCGCACGTGGGGATGCGGGGTCGCTCACCGGCATGCCACTGGCCCACAAAGATATCTTCTGCACCAAGGGGTTACTGACTACTTGTGGTTCGAAGATTTTGTCGAACTTCGTTGCTCCCTATAATGCGACCCTCATCGAACGGTTCAACCAGGCGGGGGCAGTCATTCTCGGAAAGACCAACATGGACGAATTTGCCATGGGGTCTTCGAACGAAACTTCTTATTTCGGTGCAGTGGAAAATCCTTGGGACCGAGCGTGCGTGCCGGGTGGCAGCTCCGGGGGATCGGCCGCCGCGGTAGCGGCGAGGTTGGCGCCGGCCGCAACCGGCACCGACACCGGGGGGTCAATCAGGCAGCCAGCTGCTTTTTGTGGGATTACTGGGCTGAAACCGAGTTACGGTCGTGTGTCGAGATACGGCATGGTGGCGTTTGCGTCATCGCTCGATCAGGGCGGCGTACTAACTCGCAGTGCCGAAGATGCGGCTTATCTGCTAAGCGTGATGGCTGGGTTTGACCCACGCGACTCCACTTCCATAGATCGGCCGGCCGACGACTATGTTGGCAGCTTGGAGCAAGACATCAGCGGTTTGACAATAGGCCTGCCGCGGCAGTTCTTTGGTGAGGGATTAGACCCAGAGGTGGGCCGGCGGGTTGAAGCGGCGATAGAGGAATATAAACGACTTGGGGTAAAGGCGGTTGATATCGACATGCCCAACTGTAGTCTGGCGGTTCCCTGCTACTATGTTCTTGGCCCCGCGGAAGCGTCGTCTAATTTAGCGCGTTATGACGGCGTTCGTTATGGTTACCGAGCCCCTGAGTACGCGGATCTAATCGACATGTACAAGAAGACCCGCTCTCAAGGATTTGGCGCCGAAGTCAAACGACGGATTCTTATCGGCACCTATGTGTTATCCGCCGGGTATTACGATGCCTACTACCTTAAGGCGTTAAAGCTGCGGCGACTTATCGCGCAGGAGTTCGAGCAGGCGTTCCAAATCTGCGATTTAATCGTTGGCCCGACTACGCCGACTACTGCGTTTAAGTTAGGTGCCAAAGTCGATGACCCGATCGCCATGTATCTGAACGATATCTACACCATTCCCGCAAATCTTTCGGGGTTGCCGGGGATATCGATTCCAGCCGGCTTTGATAACGCCGGCCACCCGGTAGGACTACAACTCATAGGCCGCTACTTCGACGAAGCGCGACTGTTGAACATGGCTCATCACTACCAACGTGTAACCGATTGGCACAAACATACGCCCGCGGGCTTTGCATGAGAGAAACGTTGGATTTGATTCTGTTATGAAATGGGAAACCGTTATTGGCCTTGAAGTGCACACGCAGTTATTGACGGCGAGTAAGATTTTCTCCGGTGCCTCAACCATGTATGGGTCGGAACCTAATACGCAAGCATGTGCGGTGGATATCGGGCTGCCCGGCGTGCTACCGGTGATGAACGTGGAAGCGGCGCGTATGGCCATCAAGTTTGGGCTTGCGATTGGTGCCGAAATCAATCGGCATTCAGTATTCGCGCGCAAGAACTATTTCTATCCGGACCTCCCCAAGGGTTATCAGATAAGTCAGTATGAACTCCCTATTGTTTATAACGGCAAAGTGGAGATCGACGTAGACGGGCTCACTAAAATAATAAGCATTACGCGTGCACACTTGGAAGAAGATGCAGGCAAATCCTTGCACGAAGATTTTCATGGGTTAAGCGGTATCGATTTTAACCGTGCTGGCACACCTTTGCTGGAAATCGTTTCTGAGCCCGATATGCGATCAGCGGCGGAGGCGGTGGTCTATCTCAAGAAACTACATGAACTTGTCCGATACTTAGAAATCTGTGATGGCAACATGCAGGAAGGCTCTTTTCGCTGTGATGCGAATGTATCGGTACGACCCGAAGGGCAGGAAACTTTCGGTACCCGCACAGAGTTGAAGAACATCAACTCGTTTAAGTTTGTTGAAAAGGCCATCGAGTTCGAGATCGAACGCCAAATCGATGTACTGGAAAGTGGCGGCGCGGTGGTGCTGGAGACGCGACTCTACGACCCCGATAAGAATGAAACTCGGCCCATGCGCAGCAAAGAAGAGGCGCACGACTATCGTTATTTTCCCGATCCCGACCTACCGCCACTTGAACTCGATGAGGCATTTATCGAGGCAGTAAGGCAAACGCTTCCCGAACTTCCAGATGCAAAACGTGCCCGGTTTAAGCGCGACTATAAGCTCAGCGATTATGATGCTGGGGTTTTGACTGCGACTGCTGCAATGGCTGACTACTACGAGGATGCAGTAAGAAAATCCAAGAGTGACCCCAAGCTTGTTGCCAATTGGACAATTGGGGATCTATCAGCTTACCTAAACAAGGAAAATCTCTCGATCGAGGACTCTGCTGTGTCTTCTACTATGTTCTCGGGACTGATGAAAAAAATCAACGATGGCACACTGTCCGTGAAGACCGGTAAACAAGTCTTAGAGATGTTGTGGAAAGGACAGGGTGCTGACGCCACTGACGAAAGTACCGCGGCCGAATCGGTAATCATAAAATTTGATCTTGCGCAGATCAGTGATAGGACCAAGATTGAGCAAGTTATAGATAAGGTTCTAGCGGCTAGCGAAGCACAGGTCCAACAATATCGCAATGGCCAGGAAAAGGTATTCGGATATTTCGTGGGACAGGTCATGAAGGCTACGGGCGGCAAAGCGAATCCAAAACAGGTCAACGAAATCTTGAAGAAAAAATTAAATGATTAATGCCCTGGATTATGCGGGTGTAATTGTCATTGTTCTTTTATTTCGTCTAGTATTTGTATCGTCTCGCGTATAATCGCGTTTCGCCTAAGCAACAACTGCCAACGTCTACCGCCAAGCTGTCTCCATAAGAACGCAGAGCGCGTGGCGGCAAGTAATAATGATCGTACCTTGTCACGGATACTCGGGTTTTCCAGGTACCCTTGTTCACCGTTCACTATGATGCGTGGCGTGGACGTGCTCAGAGTCATGATATATAGCTCGGCCAGCTTTGCCGCTAGGTTTGGGTGTATTTGCTCGTTCGTAGCCTTGTTCTCAGTACGGAAGAATTTCATCTGAGTAATGGTCGATTCTATTCCATCGCGAATAGCCGATAACATGGCACTGTTGCCCGAGAGCCGGCGTTCTAGCTGGAGCACACTGATCACGTAACGAGCCATTTCCATATTGTTTGGATCTGCATGGCCCCTAAGCTTATCTCTGAGAAGCCGCAAACCCAGCGCCACGCCACGTGGACCGTTATAGATGTCATCGGTAGTCGCCGAATCGATTTCAAGCACGCTGTGGATGCTTACTGCAATCGCAGTGGGGTCGGCACGACCTTCACGAGCAAGCTGCTGTACCAAACGTGTCGCCTGGAAGACGCCAGCGAGGGCGAGGGTTCTATCTCTAAGTCGACTGTTCACGTGAGACATTTTCCGCGGGAGTGACACGTTATCAACACGCTGTTAGATATTGACTTGGCTGACTAGGCAGTCTAAATCACGACATCATTGGAACATCTTTAGGTGAAAACGGACATAGAGGCATGCGGGATTCAGCTGGACCACGTGTAGGGTTGATTCTGTCAGGCGGCGGTGCGCGAGCAGCCTATCAAGTCGGTGTGCTCAAGGCGATTGCGCAAATGCTGCCCAAGGGTGCCAGCAATCCTTTCCGGATCATCTGTGGCACGTCGGCTGGTGCCATAAATGCCGCCGTGTTAGCGATCTATGCAACCCGCTTTCAAGAAGGGGTTAAACGACTGGGCCTAGTTTGGAAGAACTTCCGAGTGCATCAGGTGTTTCGCGCTGACGCGATTGGCGTTCTCAAAAGTAGCCTTCATTGGTTCATAGCCATGTCGCTTGGCGGCATCGGCAAATACAATCCGACGTCCTTACTTGACCGTACGCCACTGCGGCGTTTCCTAGAGCGTTACGTACCCTGCGAAGAGATACAACAATCAATCGACGCCGGTGCGATACGAGCGGTCAGTGTCACCGCATCTGGGTATACATCTGGTAAATCGGTGAGTTTCTATCAAGGTGTCCCTTCCTTGATACCGTGGGATCGTGCGCGACGGCTAGGCAAGGCCTCCGAGATCACCATCGATCATTTGATGGCATCGTCGGCCATACCTTTTGTATTTCCAGCTGTGCGAGTTGGGCGTGACTATTTCAGCGACGGCTCAGTCGGCCAGATGGCGCCAATTAGCCCCGCCCTACATTTAGGTGCCGATCGTGTCTTGGTGATCGGGGTGCGCCCACCTGTGAGCCGCGATGTCCCCAGTGAAGATCCTGGGTCATACCCGCCACTGGCCGAGGTGGCAGGCCACATTTTGAATAGCATCTTTCTAGAGAGTCTGGAGGCTGATCTCGAGCGCCTTCAGCGCATCAATAAAACCCTAAGTGCGATTCCCAACCATGAGCTAGAAGAAGGAGGTGTGAAGTTGCGTCATGTCGACGTGTTGGTAATCTCGCCGAGTGAGGATCTAGGAGAAATTGCCCAACGTTTCGCCCACCACCTGCCGCGACCGGTGCGTTTTCTTCTGCGTGGGGTCGGTGCCCGCGAGCAGAGTGGGACTAGTCTCGTGAGTTATCTACTATTCGAAAAGCCATATTGTCGCAGATTGATAGCGCTTGGGTACGCCGATACTATGCAACGCAAACATGAAGTAATGACATTCCTAAACCACGAATCTGGCTGAAGGCATGGACCCATTTCTTCGTAGCATACCCAAAGTGGAGTTGCACATACACATTGAGGGCTCGTTGGAACCGGAGCTTATGTTCAAGCTCGCCGTGCGTAACAATATCAAGCTTCCCTTCGCTTCCGTAGATGAAGTGAGGCAAGCCTACGAGTTCACCGACCTCCAATCTTTTCTTGACATCTACTACAAGGGCACATGTGTACTTCTGAATGAGCAAGACTTCTACGACATGACGTGGGCGTATCTAGAAACGGCACACTCTCAGAACGTCAGGCATACCGAGATATTTTTCGATCCACAGACTCACACCGATCGCGGCGTGGCGTTTGAGACTGTTATCACGGGTATGCATCGAGCCCTTGCCGATGCCGAGCAACAATTCGGCATGACATCGAAATTGATTATGTGTTTTCTTCGTCACCTTAGTGCGGCGGCCGCCTTGGAGACCCTACAGCAGGCATTGCCGTTTAAACATTGGATCGTGGCGGTGGGGCTCGACTCCTCGGAGCGCGGGCATCCACCAGAAAAGTTCGTCGAGGTATTTGATCAGGCGCGAGCAGCGGGATTTATGACGGTTGCTCACGCTGGCGAGGAAGGGCCG
>LKGT01006557.1_pt1 | contig 24313 bp, 24 predicted proteins | sample 503861 | NCBI WGS metagenome assembly LKGT01 (sample SAMN04113194, study PRJNA297058) | marine sediment metagenome | biome: marine benthic biome; feature: marine benthic feature; material: marine sediment; isolation source: sediment sample collected at the water-sediment interface from the South......
TACGGGGATTATCTCCTGGGCAAGGTGTCCAAGGTGTTTCCCGGGTTGGGCGGTGAGGTGCTGGACACCCCGAAGCCGCCCGCCTGAGCGCTACCGTATCCCTGTCCCTTCCCGCCGGCTTGCCCTAAACTGATCCCATGTCTGATCCGCTTCGCGAAATCATCTATGTCGGCGATCCCATGTGCTCGTGGTGCTGGGGGTTCGCCCCGGTCAAGCGCCGCATCGAAGAGCGGTGCCACGGCCGTGCCGAGGTCTCGCTGGTCGTCGGTGGGCTCCGGCCGTTCACCACCGAGCCGCAGGATGATCAGCGCAAGACTTTCCTGCGCGAGCATTGGCAGGAGGTCGGCGACAAGACCGGCCAGCCGTTCGCGTTCCACCTGCTGGACCGCGACGACTTCGTTTACGACACCGAGCCGGCGAGCCGCGCGGCAGTCGTTGTCCGCCACCTCGACGGCCAGGCCACGGCGCKSGGGCCGGCGGCAGCGGTAAGAGCGCAGGGCCGCGTGCTGTTCTGGGTTTGCTAGAGGGCACCTGTGGTCGACTGCATGTTCACGCGCTACACCAGAACCGGATCGCGCAGCCGCACGTCCAACCATGATGTCCTGGGGGGTGTCGGCAACCCCGTTCGAGCGCGCCTTATCATCATGGCTCCGCTGGAGAACTCTCATGAGAGCGAAGAGAACAAGAGTCCTCGCGCTTTGCGTAGCGGCGGCCGGTTTGCTGTCCTGCCAGGGCGCTACCGAACGGGCCAAAGGCGACCAACCGCCTTCTCCTGCTGCGCTTGACGTCGCAGCCATCGAAGAAGCCTCCCGGACGAAGGCTACCGTGAGCGACGACGGTGTCGTGCGGATCGGATGGGCGCGCACCGACGTGGCTGTGACGATTGACGGAATGCCCTTCAAGCCGGCCGCCGGCCTGGGGTCGTGGGCGGCGTTCACCGCCACCTCGCGGGGCGCGATGGTCATGGGCGACACGGTTGTCTTTCAGGACGAGGTGGACGCGGCCATGGACGCGCTCTCCGGCCTTACTTCGCAACCCAATCTTGGTGCCATCGTCGCATCCCTAGCGGGCGGCGAACGCGATACGGGTCTCGACCCGGAACGGATCCGCGCCTTTTCGGATTACTGGGAGCTTGTTCGTGGGCAGTATGCCGCCTTCGAGAGCGACTTACGTTTCGGTGCTTCCGAAGTCTACTTACACGAGATGCCGGGTGGTCAGTTCACTAATCTCAAAGAACAAGCTCGATCCCTCGGGCTCGAAGCTCGCTGGCATCAGGTGGCACGTGCCTATGCCGACGTCAATATGATGTTCGGCGACATCGTCAAGGTGACGCCTTCATCGAAGGTAGTCGGAGATATGGCACTGGCTATGGTAAGCGCCGGATTGACCCGGGAGGACGTCGAAGATCCCGACCGAGAGGTCGCATTCCCCGAATCGGTGATCGCATTTTTTCGCGGCGAGCTTGGGCAGCCCTATGGCGGATTTCCCGAGGCGTTGCAAAAAAAGGTCTTAAAGAACGAGTCACCGATGCAGGGGCGACCTGGGGCGACACTAGAAGCGGTCGATTTCGATCGCGAGCGGCAGAGTATCGAGGAGCGTGTAGGTCGACGTATTAGCGACGAAGAATTGCAATCAGGTCTTATGTATCCTGCCGTGTTTGGTGACTATGTGGCGCATCGACGAGAATTCGGTCCAGTGAGTGTTTTACCGACGCCCGTATTTTTCTACGGCATGACACCTAGCCAAGAGACGGTGGCGGACCTTGAGCCGGGCAAGCGCTTGGTGATTAGTTGTCAGGCGATTGGTGAGCCCGATGAAAAGGGCGAGGTCCGAGTGTTCTTTGAACTCAATGGGCAACCTCGGGTAATCAAAGTCGCTGATGATAAGTCGAAAAAGGATGTACCAACCCATCCTAAGGCCGAAGATGAAAACCCCTATCATATCGGTGCCCCGATGCCGGGTGTGGTGGGGAGCGTAGCGGTGGTTGAAGGTCAAGAAATCAACGTGGGTGATCTGCTTCTCACCTTGGAGGCTATGAAGATGGAGGTGGCTATTCACGCCGAACGACCGGGAACAATTGTTCGGTTACTAGCCAAGGCGGGCAGCCAAGTGGACGCCAAAGATCTGTTGGTTGAATTGCAAGGCGAATAACGATTCGTAAGGGTAGGCTACATGGCCACGGATGCGCTAAACTAAAGATGGCCCCCCCTAATTTTCGTGTGTTGGTTAGACCGGGGTATGCCCAGACGCAGCACACCCTATGGATAGAGCACAACAATGAACATATATATAGGTAATCTCCCTTATGGCGTCACCGAGGATGAGGTGCGCACATTATTTGCCGAACACGGTGAGGTCGACCGGGTTACTCTTATTACCGACAAATTCTCCGGCCAAGCCAAAGGCTTTGGTTTTGTCGAAATGCCCGTCCAAGGGGCGGCGGAAAACGCCATCTCTGCCCTAGACGGTAAGGACGTCAAGGGCCGCAACATCAAGGTCAACCAAGCTCGCCCCCGCGCCGAACGTCCACAACGTCGGCCGAGGTAGCCTACCTATTGTTAGGAATACTAAGCGCTCGATGAGCGACGAGCGCTTGGAACGACAATCATATTCTGTGTACATCGACTTTGAAGGAGGCCGCTATGGCCAAAGCCTGCGCGCGCCACATTTTGGTGGCCACTGAGGGGGCCTGCGAAGAACTTAAGACCCAAATTGAAGCAGGCACTGATTTCGCTGCTGCTGCGAAAGATCACTCCCAGTGCCCTTCGGGCCAGCGGGGTGGTGATTTGGGTGAATTTAGCCCGGGGCAGATGGTCAAGGAATTCGACGACGTCGTATTTCATGCCGGGGTCGGCCAAGTACATGGTCCGGTCAAGACGCAGTTTGGCTATCACCTTATTGAGATTACCAGTCGCTCCGAGTAAAGGGCCCACGCCAGGCCCGTGTCGTCGATCAGATCTTTACGCGACCCATAGCTCGTGGTGTCAGACATTGTGACCAAAACTGCTGGGTTGGGGACCACCTAGCCCCTTAGGCCTCTGAAAACATCCAAATAGATTCAATAACTTGTGAATACACAGCCGTTGGGCCTCAAGGATGGCACGGCCTGTGCAGATCTAGAACTCTGCGCCCTAGCATAGTGGGGGCACAAGAGGACCAGGTTCATGGGCGAAGCAGTTCTAGCCATCTTCAAGAGAACCCCTATCATTGTCGGCGTTCTCATTATTTGCACGATCAGCATCCCGGTCCACAGCGCTGTGTATGTCTACCGCGCATCGGACGGGTCTTTGATGCTGACGGACCATGTCGTCAAGAGCAGCGAGTACCGGCTCCTGCGCAAAACTGCGAACGTCCGCGGTGCTGCCGCCATTGTGCAACGAGGTAAGCGGTTCGACCGTGGTAATCCATCGGCGTATGATCGGCTTATTCAACAAACGGCACGCGCTTATGGTGTGGACGCGGCGTTAGTCAAAGCGGTCATGCACGCCGAATCTGCATTTAATCCCTACGCTACTTCACGCAAGGGCGCGTCGGGCCTCATGCAGTTAATGCCCGCCACCGCCGAACGCTATGGGGTCGATGATATCTATGACCCCGTCCAAAACGTGCGAGCCGGAGTGCACTACCTAAAAGAACTGATGCATCTTTTTGATAACAAGTACCATTTAGTTGTCGCTGCTTACAATGCTGGCGAGAACGCGGTTAAGGAATATAAGGGCGTACCCCCTTATACAGAAACCCGCAACTACGTAAAGAAGGTCCTGCGTTTCAAGCGTCGCTATTCCAAGACATTCTAAACGCGGCGTTTTTAAAAGAGCCAGTTCCCCGTACCCAAGGCCACTCATTTACCCGCAAGTTGCAGAAACAGCTCGTTTAGTCTGTGAACAAACCCAGCTGGGTCGTCGAGCTGGCCACCTTCGCTAAGCAGGGCTTGGTCAAATAGCATGTGGCTCCACTCTTTGAAACGCGCATCATCATCTTGTGACATAAGATGATTTACGATGGGGTGCCCTGGATTGATCTCAAGAATAGGTTTCCCGAGTGGCACGTCTTGCCCCACAGATGTGAGTATACGTTCAAGATTTGCGCCCATATTCTGGGCGTCGGCGACCAGGCAGGCCGGTGAAGTGATTAGGCGACGGGTTACACGCACATCCTGAACCTTGTCACCCAGCGCCTGTTTGACACGATCGACAAATTCCTTGTGTTCTTTTGTCGTGTTTTCTTGCTGTTCCTTATCTGCCTTGGTCTCTAATTCGCCGAGGTCGAGCTTTCCCTTGGCTACTGATTGCAGTGACTTTTCATCGAATTCAGTGAGATGCGTGACCAACCATTCGTCGACGCGCTCTGATAGCAAGAGTACTTCGATATCCTTATCGCGGAAGATCTCGAGGTGCGAACTATTCTTCGCTGCGGCGAAGCTGTCCGCAGTGACGTAATAGATTTTGTTTTGATTTTTCTTCATACGGTTTACGTAATTCTCAAGAGACACGTCCTGCGCCTCGCTGTTGGTATGTGTAGACGAAAACCGTAACAGTTTGGCGATTCGCTCCCGATTGGCTGGATCTTCAACCACACCTTCCTTTAACACCTTTCCGAATTCCTTCCAAAAGGTGACGTATTTTTCAGGATCTTTCTTGCTTATATTTTCCAATAATCCCAGGACCTTCTTCACGGAAGCGGCACGGATTCGGTCAATCGCCTTGCTCTGTTGGAGGACCTCACGCGAGATATTCAGCGGTAGGTCGTCCGAATCGATCACGCCACGCACAAATCGCAAGTAGGCAGGCATGAGGTGTTCGGCATCATCCATGATGAACACACGTCGTACATAAAGCTTGATGCCTCGCCGCTGGGTGCGATCCCAAAGGTCGAACGGAGTGCGCGCTGGGATGTACAGTAGAGATATGTATTCCTGCTTGCCCTCTACGCGGTTGTGTGTATAAGCGAGCGGTGCTTCGAAGTCATGGCCGACGTGCTTGTAGAATTCTTCGTATTCTTCTTTCTTTATTTCCTTCTTCGGTCGTGCCCACAGGGCGGACGCGCGGTTTACGGTTTCGTCTTCGTTCTTACCGTCAACCTTCATTACGATAGGAAGATTGATGTGATCGGAAAACTTGCGGACGATGGATCTCAGTCGCAACCCGTCGAGGAATTCGTCTTCGCCCTTTCGAAGATACAGGATCACATCGGTCCCACGGGCTGCTTTTTCTATCGTTTCTAGTGAATATTCCCCCTTGCCCTCGGAATCCCACCGTACGCCCTGTTCCGGCCCAAGCCCAGCCCGACGGGTCTCGACCGTCACACGATCGGCAACGACAAAAGCCGAATAGAAACCTACCCCAAACTGGCCAATCAATTTGGCATCCTTAGCCTGATCGCCGGACAGAGCCTTTAAGAATTCTTGCGTCCCGGATTTGGCGATGGTGCCGATGTTATCCACAACCTCTGAGCGGGACATACCAATGCCGTTATCCGAGACAGTAACTGTGCGCGCCTTCTTGCTGAAGGCAACCCGGATCTTCAATTCGGTGTCGCCTTCGTATAGATCGTCATTGGCTAGTGCCTCAAACCGTAGTTTGTCGGCAGCGTCCGAGGCATTCGAAATCAGCTCTCGTAGGAAGATTTCTTTGTTGCGGTATAGGGAACGGATAACGATATCGAGTAATTGCTTGACCTCTGTTTGAAAACCAAGGGTCTCTTTGTGTGTATCTACGCTCATAATCTAGGTGGACTCCTGAACGACCGAGTACTGGCGAGAGATAGGGGCGCACGGCCAAAGATTCAAGCCTCTTTGGCCAGTTGCGATCATGAAACGGGTGAGGGCAGGACCGGTTTGCAGCCAGAGCGCGTAAGCCTAACTATTTGATATATTTATTATTCTAGCCAACCAATCGTAAATGGGGCCAGCGCGATTACGGTTGGGTAACCTTGACCTTGATCCATTCCGCTACTTGCCTACGGTCCGCGTCGGCGTATTTGATCTCTACCTGGCGGCCCGATTTTAAATCAGCAAAGCGCCCGGTGATGTTGGCTGCCTTAAGGGCGGTCCGATCTAGCCAGATCTTGGTATCGCGGCTAACTTTGATATTCCGGCCATCGGCCTTGATGGTTCGTTTCTGTTTATTGACGCTCTCGATGTTGCCCATATAGGTATATTTGTATGAGAGCCCGGGTGACTTGCCTATGGGTATGAATATTTCGGTTGTCTTCTGGGCGTATGCAAGCGAGATGCTGCCCAGCAAAAGGAGCATCAAGCTTGCCAATGATATCGTACGCATACCTGCTTTCCTCTGCTGCATTGCCAGTCTACTTAACATCATTCGATCATCTCCGCCCGCGCCTGCTTTAATTCGCGGATTGCCGCGGCAGCGCGGCTACGCCGTGAAAAATGACTACGTGCTGCACGTCGGGTCCGGTGTTTGGCTTCCTTCAAATGGGCGACCGCCTGCGGGTGCAGGCCGCCACCAATCAAGACGCCAATGCCATCCTTCGTATCGGCAACCGCCAACCCGAGTAGTTCCTTGGCCCTCGCGCCGCTAGATCGGTTGCTCTGTTCTATGAGTTGAATGCTGGCCCGTATGTTTTCCAGTGCATTGATCACGCGCAGGAAGGCGGCCACCTCAACCACCTGGGTGCCGTCTAGATTGATTCCGCTACCGGTTGCCCCCGCCAGGGCTTGGCCGGCGGGAGAGTTGTTGAATGCGTCGCCATTGTAGAACGCGACTGCACCCTCGATCGTTTCAATAGAGTCGTTATGAAAGAATGGCCCGGTGTCGGCTGCTTCGACCAGCGGCGGCGTGTTAAACGTACCATCGCCAGGTGTGCCGAGCCCATCGTCAGGCGGAACAAATTCGCCGGTAAGATCGGCTGGCTGGTCAGGCAGATCTTCGACCCCGGTATCGAAGTTCATGTTACCGACATCCGGACCGAATATATTCGGGTTTGCATTAGCGCCTGCATTGAAATGGCACGCATTGCATTTGCCAAGCGCGTTGTCGAGAAAGATCTCCTGTCCGCGCTTGGCAACCGTACCCTTCAGCGGCAGCGATAACGTTAGATCTTGCTGGCGCCCTAGTGATAGCTGGAAGGCCTCTAGGGCATCGAGCTCGTCGTCGGTCGGCAGCCGAAAATCGATATCGGGTATGCGATTCAAGCTTTTGGTGAAATGCTGAATCACCGCACCCGTGGCAAACGAACGCAGTGAGCCGTCGCCCGGGGCGCCATCGCCAGACCATCCCGTCCGGGGTCCTTGTCGGCTGTCGATAGAAACGCGCATGCCGAGCGTGTGGGGTACCCCACGAAGATTGAAGTTATTCTCTAGATCACCGAATCCATCCTGGTTCTCGAGAATGAGCCCAAATGCACGCATGAGCTTAGGTCGCTCCAGGGTTTCGAGGGCGGAGGTGAACTCGGCGACAAACAACGCATCATCGGCCGGAAGTGTGGCGATGAAGGCTGGGTCTATCGTGAAGTTGTTGTCTTCACGGTGGCAGGTGCCGCAGGTTCGGCCGTTCCCGTCGAAGGTCTCATCGAAGAACAAGGCCCTACCTTTGGCGATGAGTGCTTGCTCTGGGTCGGGCGGCGGCACCGACTGACAGCTAGTCAATATCGGCACCCCCAACAACAGGATGACGATTAGGGTGATCGGGGATGGCCCAGGGTTTCCCCGAGCGTACACGCGACTGACCATAGCTCCTCCATTTTGTGGTTATTCTCTTCCTCGCGAGAGGGTGCGCGCCGTGATTGTACTATTTGTCGCGGGCGAATGTCTCGCTCTTATCGACGGCAGAGATCGCGGTGGCGTTGATATCGGCGCCACCGCGGACTGTCCTATGACTTAGCGCCGTCGTAAGGTTAGGCCGTCCGGGCGCTACGACTGCGCATCAATCATGACGGCGCGGGTGTCCCTATGCTTGCGAATGGCCTCGTTGATAAAAATGTGTCGCCCGAACAAACTACTTGCGGCCTGTCGCGTCAACTGCTCTGCTTTTTTCAGGTGGGCAACTGCACGTGGGTGCAAGCCACCGCCGGCTAATACCTCGCGAGCATCCTCGGTCTCGGCAATGGCTTGCGCCAGTCTCGTCTGGTCACGCTGAAAGCCAAAGAAACCGAAATGACCGCTGGCTTCGAGCAGTTCAATGTTTTGCCTGATGTTCTCGAGGGCATTGATGACGCGTAAAAATGCAGCGACCGCTACGATCTCGGTGGCATCCAGATGAATTCCACCGAGACCGAATCCTGCCGGGGACTCGTTAAACGCATCATCGTTGTAAAAGGCGACCGCGCCTTCGATGGTCTCAACTGCATTGTTATGAAAGAACGGGCCGGTATCAGCCGCCTCAACCAATGAGGGTGTATTAAAGGTGCCGTCGCCCGGACTACCAAAGCCATCGTCGGGTGGCATCTTCTCGCCTGTCAGATCTGCCGGCTGGTGGCGGAGATCCTCGACGCCGGTATTGAAGTTCAGATTGCCTTCCCCGAAGGGGTTGCCTGGAGCCGCGTTGGCGCCGGCGTTGAAGTGACAGAGGTTACACTTGCCGGTAGCCGGATCGAGAAAGATCTCCTGGCCTTGTTTCGCGACTGTACCCTTCAACGGGAGCGGCAGCTCTAGTTCCTGTTGGCGCCCCAGCGAAAGCTGAAACGCCTCTAAGGCGTCGAGTTCGTCGTCGGTCGGGAATCGAAAGTCAGCACCCTCCTTGCGGTTCGGGGTCTTGGTGAAGTGTTGTTTAACCGCGCCGATGGCAAACGCGCGCAATGAGCCATCCTCGGGCGCGCCGTCACCGGCCCAGCCGGTACGCGGACCGAGGTCGCTCTCGACCGATGTGGGCTGGGCGAGCACGTGTGGGACGCCACGCATGTTGAAGTTGCTCGCAAGATCATTAAAACCATCCTGGTTTTCAAGAACGAGCCCGAACTCGCGCATCAATCTTGGGTTCTCGAAGTTTTCCTGCAGATCCGGATTGAACTCAGCCACGAACAAGGGATCGTTGTCTGGCAGCGTGGCAATGAAAGCCGGGTCGATGGTCATGTTATTTTCTGCCCGGTGGCAGGTACCACAGGTGCGACCGTTGCCATTGAAGGTTTCGTTAAAGAATATTAGGCGCCCGCGTTCGATCAGAGCTTCCTGACGATCGGGAAAAAACAGCTGGCTCTGCGAAAGGGTAGAGAACCCGAGCAAGAATAGGGCCAGGGGAACAACCGCATAACGCTTGATGTTGTGGGAATTGTTTTGGGACATGGTCTCCTCCGTTGTTTTCGGAATCGCATTCGACTTATGCCCCCCTAAAAGAAGACTCCGTGATTTGTGATTGTACTAATGGTGTTTGGTAATTTGGTCCCAACTATCGGTGCGCGCCTACCTTTTGTCTGGCGCATGGCCTTTGGCGCCAGCTAGATCGGAGATAGGGTGACGACAGCGCGAAGGTGGGATAATGGCGTTACCTAGACAGCGGGGCGGTCCCTAACGCGGTCTGTGACGCATTATCCGTTTGGTCCGAGACCGTTACCGACCGCTTTGCGCAGCCGCTCTTGTTCTTGACGCTGTTGCAACGCCCACATGTGTGCGTAGATGTTGCCACGCCTGAGAAGCTCGGTGTGTGTGCCGCGTTCGACAATGCGACCACCGTCCATCACTAAGATTTGGTCGGCATCCATGACTGTGGATAGACGGTGGGCGATTACCAATGTTGTATGGTTGGCGGCAACTTCACGCAGCTGCGTTTGAATCGCCTTTTCGGTTTTAGAGTCCAGCGCTGAGGTCGCCTCGTCAAACACCAGAATACGTGGATTCTTGAGGATGGTACGCGCAATCGCGACACGCTGTTTTTCGCCGCCAGATAATTTGAGGCCGCGTTCGCCGACGGTAGTCTCGTACTCCTTGGGTAAGGATTCTATGAATTCATGAATGTGCGCGTGCTTAGCAGCCTGAATTACCTGCTCAGGGGTGGCATCCGGATGGCCGTAGGCGATGTTGTAGTAGATCGTATCGTTAAACAACACAGTGTCTTGGGGGACAATACCGATACTGGCGCGCAGGCTGGTTTGTGTAACATCGCTTATATCTTGGCCATCGATGAGAATCCGGCCAGCCTCCACATCGTAAAATCGGAATAATAGACGTGCCAACGTAGATTTTCCGGCGCCGCTGTGACCGACCACGGCAATCTTCTGTTGGGCTGGGATCACGAAATCGACGTCGAACAGAATTTGTCGGTCTGAGTCGTAACCGAAGGCCACATGCTCGAAACGGATATGACCTTGCTGAACCACAAGATCTTTGGCGTTGGGTTTGTCCTCAACCTCGAGCCTTCTCTCTAGCAGTCCAAACATCTTCTCCATGTCCGCAAGCGCATGTCGGATTTCGCGATACACGGTGCCCAAGAAACGCATTGGCATATAGAGTTGAATCAAGAAGGCATTGACCATCACCAGATCGCCCAGAGTCATGGTGCCCCTGACTACTCCCTGACTTGCCAACACCATGAGCAACGTCACGCCAGTGGCAATGATGGCACCTTGACCGGTGTTGAGGGCAGCGAGCGACGTTTGCGTACGAATGGCGGCGGATTCCCATGATCGGAGGTTGTCGTCGTAGCGTCGCGCTTCGTAGTCCTCGTTGTTGAAGTATTTTACGGTTTCGTAGTTCAAGAGACTGTCGATGGCGACGGTATTGGCTTTGGAATCCATTTCATTCATGGCGCGCCGGAATTTCATGCGCCATTCAGTGACGAAGAACGTGAATAAGATATAGATCGAAAGCGTTAAGAAGGTGATGATCGCGAACCATGCGTCGAGTTTGGCGAGTAGAATGCCGACCACAAGGCCAATCTCAAGCAACGTTGGTAGGATGTTGAATACGGTAAAGTTCAATAAGAAGCGTATACCAGCAGTCCCGCGTTCGATATCTCGTGATATACCACCCGTTTGTCGGTCTAGGTGAAACCGCAAAGCCAGTTTGTGCAGGTGTTGAAATACTTGAAGCGCGACACGTCGGACCGACCGCTGCGTCACCTTGGCAAATACGGCGTCGCGGAGTTCCCCAAAGAGCGCATTAGCTAATCGCAGGGCACCATAGGCGATGAGAAAGAAAATGGGCAGCGTAAGCAACGCATTCGGCTTATCCAGCGCATCAACAATTTCTTTGATGATTAGCGGGATGCCTATGCTTGCAAGCTTCGCGAGGATGAGAAATCCAAGCGCGATCAATACCCGGCCACGAAACTCCCAGAGATGAGGGAGCAACGTCGCTAATGCCGCCCAGGGGCGTTCGCTGGTAGGCGATTGGGCATACTGACTTGGGCGCACAATAACGTCCTTGCTATAGACCTGAAACGGTTAATTCTACCTGACGTTGTCTTCGATCCCGAAGACAACCACTCGTTGTAGTACGATCGGCGTTAAACTTCGTTGTGATAGATTGCCTCAGCGATGCGTCGCGATGTCTCTACCTCGGCAAGTAGGTCTTCAAGCCGGGGAATCGATTCATCGCGTTCGATCATGGTCGATACGCGCCCAAATCGACGCACCGCATGGGCGTAGAGGCTCCATACTGGATCGATCACTGGGCGATCGTGCGTATCGACGATGTAATCCCCACAGTTGTTGTGGCCGGCGATATGAAGCTGCTGTACACGTTCTATCGGTATGGCATCGATATAGTGTCGCGGATCGAAGTGATGGTTGAAGGCACTGACATATACATTGTTGATATCACATAAAATAAGACAATCGGCGCGTTCTGCCACCGTGCTAAGAAAATCCCACTCGCTCATCATCGATTGCTTGTAGGCCACATAACTCGCTACATTCTCCATAAGAATCCGGCAGCCGAGATAATCCTGAACCTGGCCAATGCGTACGACAACGTGATCGATCGATTCCTCGGTATAAGGCAGCGGCAATAGGTCGTGCATGTTCTTACCGTCGACACCGGTCCAACATAAATGGTCAGAGATCCATTCAGGCTCGACGCGTTTCACCAGGGCCTTCAATTGCTTGAGGTAGTTCCAATCCAGCGGGTCCGTGCTGCCGATTGACAACGACACACCATGCATCACCATGGGGTAGTGTTCGCGAGCACGGTCGAGGTAGTACAGGGGCTTCCCGCCAGGGACTAGATAGTTCTCTGACAGGACCTCTAGCCAGTCAATCGGCGGCCGGTCCGACAGCACAGCTTCGTAGTGAGTGGTGCGAAGCCCAAGACCGAAGCCGAGATAGGGCCGGTTCTGATATAAGGGAGCGGCCACGCCGGCGGATGATGGTTGCAAGCTAGGAGTACTTCTTTGGATACGCTGCCGCGTCGTAGGGTTTACCGGCCTTGCCGCCCAGGGCCTCGCAGCCCTCTTGGCTGAGGACTACCCAACCCTGTCCTTTACAGGCATTCTGTCCCTTACAAGCGTTGTTTGTGCTGGCGCATGACCCTTTACCCTTGCAGCTATTTACGCCGTAGCATTCTACTTTGGCCTCACTTTCTGCGGCGACGGCTATCGGCGTTGCCATGGCGAAAAAGCCGGCAGCGGCGGCGGCAAGAGCGAGTCCAGACAATTTTTTGGTCGTATTCATTACCACTTTCTTCGAAGAATACAAACGTTGAAACGAGAGCCCTGTTCCATTGAGGGACAGTTGCTGGTGTGCTTGGTTCCCGTTATGTTCACGAGAATCTGTACTGGTGGCGGCCTTCGCAGAATTCCACTATGAAGTTGGTGGCCATGAACCGCCCGGTGGGTCTGTATCAGACGACAGCGTTGTTTCGCCGGCGAACGCGAACTCCGGCTGGGTATTGGCGTACTGAAAGTAATTTCCCTGGAGGTAATCAAACTCGTAACTGTACAGCAGTGAAAGGGTGTCTTCATCCTCGACACACTTACCGATTGTCTTCTTGTTCAGAAGCTTTGCGATTTGCACGATCGTCTTTAGAACCAGCTGTTTTATATTGTCGGTTGCGATGTCACGTACTAATGCGGCATCGATTTTCAGAAACTCGATAGGCAGATTTCGCAAATGGCCTAAAGAGGCCAGGCGCGCGCCGAAATTGTCGAGTGAAATGCGACAACCAAGCCTTGTTACATCACGCATAAATTCCTCGGCTGCCTGTGGGTCATTCCCGATCGTGGATTCATCGGTTTCAAGTATCAAGTGTTCGCCGGCTACGCCGTTTTCTCTGAGTGATTGACGAATTAGTGGAACGAGTCCTTTGTTCTGCGGCGCATGTTGCGATAGGTTAATAAAAAAAGAAGCTTTCTGACCGCGTTTGTGTAGATCGGCGAGACCAATCAGCGCGTGCTTGATTACCCATTGGTCAATTTCGTGGATTTGGCCGGACTGCTCGGCTGCGGGCAGGAATTCTCCGGCAGAAATGAGTTCATCGTCATCACCGGGCAAACGTATTAGGACTTCGAAATACTCCGACGGATCACCGATGAGATTGATAACCGGTTGATACACTAGCTGGAAAGCGCCGTAGTCTAGGGCCTTTTGAATGCGTGGCCGCCACGTTTTAAGGTCGCGAGACCCCGATTCGACTTGTGGTGTCCTCGTCTCTTCCTGAGGTGCAGACGTTGCAGCTGGGCTGTGGCCCCGTTTCTTGGCTTGCTCACACGCGCCGTACGCAAGCGACAGAATCTTTTCCACGCTTGCCGCCGTTCTGTCGATCATAATTAGACCGAGCGTGCACTTTGCTGCTTTGGGCTGACCTATCGCGGCCCGCGAGGCGTCTTTGACGCACTGCCTCAGCTTCTCGGCCACTGCCTCTGCGTTTTTCTGATTGTTGTCGTGTAACAAAACCGCAAACTCATCACCGCCGAAGCGCGATATCACGGCGTTGTCGATCGTGTCGCCAAAGTAGTCGGCGACTTGGCGCAACAGTCTGTCACCGGCCGCTTTGCCAAATCGCTCGTTAATGGCCTTGAGTCCATCTAGCTCTACATACAGTAGTGCGCTCGCTTTTCCACCGCCTTTGACTTGACCGACCGCTTTCGCGAGTGCCTGCAGGAAGTAATCTCGTTTATAGACGCCCGTGAGCGGATCACGCAGGCCGGTTTCTCCAGAATCGGTGTCGCTACCACCATGTTTGCTCGCCTCATCGACGACGATCTGTGTACAATCTTCACCGCCGATATTTATTACCGATACGCTGACATAGATTTTCGCCTTAGAACCATCTTTCTTTCTTGCTTGAAACTCCTGGGGTTCTGCTGGTTTTTTGTTGTTCTTGTCGGCCTTGCGCAAATGGCTTTTGAATCTACCATGGTCGCTCTTGTCGATAAGATCCAATACCGGCACCCCTTCCAGTTCTTCCAGCCCGCCGTACCCAAACAAATCTAGATAGGCCCTGTTCGCATCGACGTGCATGCCATCATGGCTATAGCAAATCGCCTCCATCGACCCATCGATCATGGCTTGATGTTTGTTCTCAATTTCTTGGAGCAGGGCGGTGGTTTTCTTGTAGTTGCCCCATTCCTCAACAACTGCCAACTCCCGCTCTATAGCAGGGACGATTCTCGCAGGTTCACTCTTTAGAATTACGTCACGTGCGCCTGCACGCATAACTTCAATGAGATCGGCATCGTTGATTTTTTTTGTGAGAACGAAGAAAGGGAGATCAGGGCTGAGATGTTTAACCGTGTCGAGCGCCAGCATTGCGCCCAAATGTGGTAGGCGATACTCAGATACGACCAGATCCCATTTCGCCTTGTTTAGCGCTGACTGTATGCCGGCCAAATCCTGTACGCGTTGCGATTTAAGCATGTAGCCATTCTTGCGCAACACACTCACCGGGATGTCAGCGTCATCCGCTGAGTCATCGATAATCAGTAGCCGTAGTATCTTTTTGTCCAAAACTAGGAGATCCCAACGATAAGAGTAGTTTAGGCTAAAATCGACGTTCCGTGTACCAACTCTGCGCGCACTGCATGAACTGGTGATGGACGAGCGGTTATACCGGTTGGTTAGGAACTTGCCGTACGTGGAAACACCACCAGGTGATCCGCCTGCACGCGAATACCTACCTTCGCACCCATTGGGGCGTTGGTATGGCTCGGAAACAGTGACAAGACTCGGCCCCCGGTCGGCAATAGTAAGGTGTATAAAATCTCGGCACCCTTGAACGCTTTTTGGGTTACCTTCGCTCTAAGCGGGCTATCGGGGTCGGGTACGATATCGTCGGGGCGAAACAAAACCTCGATAGGCGCGTCGGCGCCCCAGGGATAGGCGCGATTCCCCTTGCAGATACCGATTTCTGTTTGTACGGTGTCGGGGGCAATTAGCGTGCCGGGGAGGAACACCCCTTGGCCGATGAAATCAGCGACGAATCGACATGCGGGTTCGTGATAGAGGTTGTAGGGTGTATCCCATTGTAAGATTCGTCCCTCGTGCATCACGCCGGCCTTATCGGCTAGCGCGAATGCCTCGTTTTGATCATGAGTGACCAGCACCGCGGTAGTCCCTTGTTGCTTCAAAACGTCACGTACCTCTGCGCTGAGGCGTTCGCGCAGGTCAATATCCAAGTTGGAAAAGGGTTCGTCCATGAGGATTAGATCGGGCTTCGGTGCCAGCGCACGTGCGAGCGCAACCCGCTGTTGCTGCCCACCGGAGAGTTCATGTGGGTAGCGTTTTTCCATATCCCCGAGTCCAACCCGCTCCAAAAGATCTATGATCGCAGTCCGTTTTTCGCTGTTTCTGGTCCGACGTAGGCCAAAACCTACGTTGTCGGCGACATCGAGGTGGGGGAACAAGGCGTAGTCTTGAAATACCATACCGAGACGACGCTTTTCCGGCGGCAACGTGAACCCGGGATGAGATACCTCACGCCCGCCGATTAAGATCTTGCCGGCCGCAAGTGGATGAAACCCGGCGATCGCACGCAACACCGTAGTCTTGCCGCAGCCGCTTGGACCCAACAACGATACAAGATTGCCCTCCGTCACGTGCATTGTCAGGCCGCATACGGCGGGATGGCCATCGTAGCGACAATCGACATCAACCAGGGTGAGCAGTTCGGTCAACACATGTTCCTGCTGGGAGATCAGCGCTCATAATAGCAAATCTCATTTCCACGATCTGCCGCAGCCGGGCTAAGGGGCTGCAAGGCGGCGGCACACCTAAGAGCGAACTGCAAAAAGCAACTCAAGTAATGCCTTTTGCGAATGCAAACGGTTTTCGGCCTCATCCCAGACGACGCTCTGAGGCCCGTCGATTACTTCGGCCGCTACCTCCTGACCACGATAGGCGGGCAGACAATGCATAAACATCGCATCCGGTTTGGCTAACGACATGATGTTTTCATCGATCGTGAAGCCCGCAAAATCCCGTTCGCGTTTGGCCTTTTCTTCTTCGTAACCCATGCCTGTCCAGGCGTCAGTCACCACGATGTCCGCGTGGTGTGCCGCACGATTCGGGTCTTGGCTGAGAGTGACATGACCACGGCATGCATCGAGAACGGCACTATCGGGCTCATAGCCTGCGGGTGCGGCGATATGTAGCTGAAAGTCAAGCAAGGCGGCCGCATTCATCCAAGAATGGCACACGTTGTTGCCATCACCGATCCAAGCGACAGTACTGCCTTTGATATCGCCACGTCTTTCGATATAAGTCTGAACATCGGCCAAGAGTTGGCAAGGGTGGCACTTATCGGTGAGCGCATTGATTACTGGCACATTTGAATGGGCGGCGAAGGTCTCAAGTTCGGTATGAGCATGGGTACGAATGACGATTGCGTCGACCATGCGCGACAATACGCGTGCCGTATCTTCTATCGGTTCTCCGCGGTCGAGGTGCGAGTCCCGTGGCGATAAGAACAAACTGCCGCCACCTAGTTGGTTCATGCCGGTTTCAAATGAGACTCGCGTGCGCGTTGACGACTTTTCGAAGATAAGAGCGAGAGTTTTGCCGCGCAATGGTTCGTAACGTTCACCACGTTTTAAGTACTCTTTAAGCTCACATGCGCGCTTCACTAAGCGCCTGATCTCGTCGCCGCTTAAGTCCCTTAGGCTAAGAAAATGTCGCGGTGTCATGCCGATCCCAAGAACTCCTTAACGAGTTCGGAAACAGTACGGGAGATCTGATCAGCCTGTTCTTCTGTGATAATCAGGGGCGGTAACAGGCGAACCACATTCTCTACGGTCACGTTGATCAGCAAGCTGCGTTCAAGCGCAGCAGTCACGAGTTTACCGCAGGGCCTATCAAGTTCGACTGCCAACATGAGACCTTGGCCGCGCACCTGTTTGACGCCGGCTACGTTGTTCAAAGCTTCGCGTAAGGAACTTAACATTCGCTGGCCCAGATTTGCAGCACGATCGGCAAGCCCTTCGCTCTCCATCACCTCGAGGACCGCCAAGGCAACCCGACAGGCCAGTGGATTACCACCGAACGTAGAGCCATGATTGCCCGGTTGGAAGACTTCTGCCGCGTCACCACGTGCGAGGCAAGCACCAATGGGTAGGCCATTGCCAAGCGGTTTGGCGAGACTCATCACATCGGGATGAATGCCGCTGTGTTGATGCGCAAACCATTTGCCGGTTCGACATAACCCCGTTTGTACCTCGTCGAGCAAAAGCAACCAATGGTGTTCATCGCACAGAGCACGTAGGCCGTTTAGATAATCGGGCTGGGGAATTACGATTCCCCCCTCGCCGAGGATAGGTTCAACCAGCACCGCCACGATATCGTTGGCATGCTGTGCAACCTGCCGTACCGCCTGGAGATCGTCATAGGGGACGCGACGAAAGCCTTGTACCAGGGGTTCGAATCCAGCGTGAACCTTGCGATTGCCAGTCGCCGATAGCGTCGCCATTGTGCGGCCATGAAAACTGTCTTCTACGACGATAATCGAAGGATTGCGAATCTTGCGGCGGTGACCATAAAGGCGGGCAAGCTTTATAGCCGCTTCGACGGCTTCAGCCCCGGAGTTACAGAAAAACGCGCTCTCCATACGGGAGAGCTGACACAAACGCTCGGCGAGTTGTTGTTGTAGCGTGATTCCGAACAGGTTGGAAGTATGGACAAGCTTGCTGGCTTGTTCGCACAGGGCTCTAGTTACGGCCGGATGACAGTGCCCGAGCGCACACACGGCGATGCCAGAAATCGAATCGAGGTACTCTCTATCGTCACTGTCCCATAGTCGCGCGCCCTGGCCACGCACAAAAGACACCGGGGACCGGGCGTAGGTTTGCATGAGCGGTTCGTGTGTCATAACAAATCGAAAGCGCCCTGCACGCAGGGCGCTATCGTTGATCGCAAAGATCAACAGAAATTCTAAGTCCTAGTCACACAGATGTCCAAACAGCAAGCTCGGCCATAGACCAGGCGCCAACCTGGATGTCAGTTGGCTTTAACCAAAACTAAAGATGACTGCCGGACTTAGATGTGATGCGGGATGAGTCCCAGCAATCATGAAGAACAACATCGGGATCGAAAGCATGGTATTGGTACGCGAAGCCAGTAACGCAACGCGCCCTGCGCTAGCCTTTTCCTCATCACTCGCTTCAACGATACCCAAAACCTTCTTCTGATTAGGCCAAATCAACACCCATACATTAAACAGCATGATGGTGCCAAGCCACGCGCCAATGCCGATATAGGCCGATCCGCCTTGCAAGGTAAAAGCGTCCATAAAACTATGGCCCGGAAAGCGGATCAAGTAATAGGCCCCAGTAATCCAAGTGGCGGCCGCTGCCCAGCGGAACCACAGCAATGCGCGTGGGGCGATGTGTTTGGTGATGCCAGCTGCCGTGCCATCGGCTTTTGCTTGGCCCAGGCCCGGCACTTGTACAAAGTTAAAGTAATACAGCAAACCGATCCACGTAATGCCTGCCAGAATGTGCAGCCATCGGTCGAGCACTAGTTCCATCGCAATCTCCCCCTGACTAAATTCTGCCTACGTTGTTAGAAACCCACTTGCAAAGACGTACAAGATAACGGTTAGGACCAAACCGGAGATGATCGTACCCCAAATGGAGTCCAGCGGGTTTTTCATGGTTGTTTTCCTCTCGGAACGGATCGTTGAGTGGAATTGGTAAGGATCTAGCCTAAGGCAGTTTTGGCTGGATTTCAAGTGAACCTGGTGCCACCTTTGCGCTACTGGTAGGTTTGCAAGTTACAAGATTCGAATACCGATTTATAATCGTTTCCACGTTCCTATCATCTACATGTGAAACTTGGTCAACATGGCTGCGATCAAAAAAGTCGTTCTTGCGTATTCTGGTGGTCTCGACACGTCAGTCATACTGAAATGGCTGCAGGACACCTACGGTTGCGAGGTGGTCACATTCACCGCTGATATCGGACAAGGTGAGGAGATCGAGGTCGCGCGAGAAAAGGCCCATCGTTTCGGGGCAAAAAAAGTCTACATCGAGGACCTAAAGGAAGAATTTGTACGTGATTTTGTGTTTCCCATGTTCCGCGCCAATACCCTCTATGAGGGCGAGTACTTGCTGGGGACGGCAATCGCCAGGCCGTTGATCGTCAAGCGCCTGATAGAAATTGTGACCGAAACAGGCGCTGATGCAATCGCCCACGGCGCAACCGGCAAGGGTAACGATCAAGTGCGCTTTGAGCTTGGGGCTTATGCGCTGAAACCCGATATACACGTGATCGCACCTTGGCGAGAATGGGACCTCACATCGCGCCAGAAGCTGCTTGCCTATGCGCAAGAGCACGGCATCCCGGTCGAAAAAAAGCGGGGCACCGAATCACCTTACTCCATGGATGCCACCCTGTTACACGTCTCGTATGAAGGTGGTGTGCTTGAGGACCCGTGGATTGAACCTGACGATGGCATGTGGTCCCGAACCGTGTCACCAGAAACTGCACCCGACGACACAACATATATTGAGTTAACATTCGAACGCGGTAATGCGGTAGCGCTCAATGGAGCATCAATGACGTCGGCGTCATTACTAACCGCACTCAATGATTTGGCGGGACGCAATGGGATCGGGCGTATTGATATCGTCGAGAATCGCTATGTCGGTATGAAGTCACGAGGTTGTTACGAGACGCCCGGTGGTACCATCCTGCTTAAGGCTCATCGAGCGATTGAATCGATCACGCTTGATCGGGAAGTGATGCACCTAAAGGATGAATTAATGCCGCGTTACGCCAGCCTTATTTACAATGGCTACTGGTGGAGTCCCGAACGCAAAATATTGCAGTTAGCGATTGATGCGTCCCAAGAGTACGTCAATGGGCATGTACGTCTAAAACTCTACAAGGGAAACACAATGGTTGTTGGCAGACGCTCAGAAAAAGATAGCTTATTCGATGCCGACGTTGTTACCTTTGAGGAAGATGCTGGGGCCTATGATCAGCGTGACGCGGATGGTTTTATCAAGCTAAACGCTTTACGTATGCGCTTGGCGGCACGAAAGCAACGGCATTGAGATGGCAGCGTGGAGTAACTAGGTTCACAGGATTTCCAGCTTGGTGGAGGTTGACGTGGGCGACGGGCGAGATCGAGAACCTACTGTGGCCATCATCATTCCTGTACTCAACGAGGCCACCCAGGTCGAAGCCGGCCTACAAGCCCTATATCGATACGACATGCTCAATGAGGTCATTATTGTCGACGGAGGTAGCGATGACACTACCGGCGACGTCGTTCGTGGGTTTATCGGACAAAGCAGTGAAGCCAAATCTATCTTTCGCTTTGCGGTAGCGCCTCGTTCCCGGGCGCTGCAGATGAATACAGGTGCACTGCAGGCGCAATCCGATGTCCTGCTGTTCTTGCACGTCGATGCTCGCCTGCCAGATTCAGCCATGGACAGTGTCCGTGACGCGATTAAACGAGGCGCATCTTGGGGACGGTTCGATATGTGCCTCGATGATGATGCTGTAATCTTTCGCGTCATCGAATGGTGTATGAATATGCGCTCGGCGTTGACTGGTATCGCCACTGGTGATCAAGCGATCTTTGTGCGGCGCGATGTCTTCAGAATGCTTGACGGTTATGCGTCCATACCGCTGATGGAGGACGTGGAATTCTGCAAACGTTTAAAATGGGTAGGTCCTCCCGCTCTGATTTGCAAACACGTGAGAACATCTACGCGCCGCTGGCGACAGTATGGGATTATCCGAACCGTGATGCTCATGTGGTTCCTGCGTTTGCTTTATTGGCTGGGGGTTGCCCCCAAGACTGTGGCGCGTCTTTACCCAGACGCGCGATAGACGATGAAATCTCCTGACCTAATTCTTTTTGCCAAACAGCCGATTCCAGGCGAGGTCAAAACTCGCTTGCAGCCGGACTACAGCCCCGAACAAGCGGCGCAAATCGCCGAGTTTCTTATTTGTGATACGGCAAAACTGGCGGCGGCTAACTGGCCCAGCGATGTGTATCTTTATGGTGCGCCGGGCGCGGATCATCCGCTTTTTCGTCGCTTGGCCGAGAAATTTCGTCTTCATTTGACAGCGCAGGCGGACGGGGATCTGGGGCTTAGGATGTTAACGGCTCTGCGTCAGGGCATTGAGCGCCGTGGCGCTGCCGGTGTCTTGGGGTGCGACGTACCTCATTGCCGAGGAGCCATCCTTGAGCTGGCTCACGCGAAGCTTGCGCGTGGGGACAATGTCATCGGACCGACCGAAGACGGCGGTTATTATTTTATTGGATTACAGCAGGCACCAGGGGCCTTATTTGAGCACATTGAGTGGGGCGGGAGCCGGGTCGTCGAGACCACTTTGCTGCGGGGGCAACAGCTCGGCATCGCTTTCGATATGTTACCAAAACTAACAGATATCGATACCGGTGACGACCTTTGGATCACCGCACATCAATACGAGCCGTTGCGAAAGTTTCTCTACAACCTCCTCGCTGGCAACACCACAAGGCCTGTCGATAGCCTCTACTGAATCGCGAGTTCGTTTCTCAGACCAAGGATCCACCACAGCTGCTACCGCTACCGGCCGTGCATCCAAAGCAATGCGGGCCTACGCTGATCACACTATCTGTGAGATCGTTGGCTTTGATGTCCCACAAATAACGATGTGATCGAGTACCGAGCGGCAGATCAAGCATCTGGTTGAAATCACAATCATAGACACGCGCGCGCCAATCGACGCTTAATAGGTGTCGACACATGAGACCCGGCACAGTGTCAGCATTGAAGTTGTCGCTAAGGAGCTTCTGGTACGTCTGGCGTTGCCCCGTCCGGTCTAGGTAATGGGCGAAACGATTGATTGGCAGATTGGTGATCGTCAACAAGCGATTGAATTGGATTCCGAAGTCATCGAACAGACGTTGTTTATACTCTGCTTCAAGCTTGGGCTGGGGTGGCGGTAAGCTCGCACCCCCGGGATTGTAGACAAGATCAAGGGTGAGCCCCTCGTTGATCCCGTAGCCATGCTTGTTTAATTGTTGCAATGCCGCGATGCTTTTGTCGAATACTCCCCGGCCTCGCTGTGCATCGACGTTTTTCTTACTGTAACAAGGCAATGAACACGCTAATGTTATCTGGCGCTCAGCATACCAACTGGCCAAGTTTTCCTGGCCCGTCTCAAACAGCACCGTGAGATTGCAGCGCGAGATAACTTCAGCTTCCATTGCGATGAAAGCATCGACAAAACGCCGAAAGTTTGGATTCATCTCCGGCGCGCCGCCCGTGATATCGACTCGGGCAATAGCAACAGATTCTGCCCATCGCAAGATCCGTTCCATCGTTTCCCAAGTCATAATCTCTTTGCGGTTGGGGCCAGCATCCACGTGGCAGTGGTTGCATGCTTGATTGCATAGGCGGCCAACGTTGATTTGCAATTCGCTCAAGTTCGCACGGCGCAGGGGTCCGAGGCCGTGGGCGTGTAGGTGACGTGTAAAACTTTGACTCTCTTCCGAGCGCTTGGTAATTGTTATTGGTATTACCATGTCTTGCATATCTACGAGTCCAGCGGGGTGATGGTTGCGGGGCTCAATGTAACAGTATCTAAATGCAGCGGCTTTGCGCTTGGACGATACTCCCACAAGTTTGTTAGAAAAGGAACGGGCTATCGTGAGGTGGCATCTCCTTTGTGACTAGAGATGCCTGTCAAAGTTCCTGCTTGTGGGCCGGTAATCTATTCAGAGTCAGCCTGCCGTCGCAAGCACGCTAGATAGTCTTTCTCTGATGGCTGACCGCCGTGCCGCTGAGCTTGCCACAAGGCTTCTGCCAAACAGTCCATCATCTGGTGCTCAACCATATGGGAATCATCGAAACGCTCGCGTAGTGCTTGATAGATATCTATGACCCCCGGCGGGCGGTCGGTAGTAATCTGTTCCTCGATGGCGATGTGTAAACCCATATGTAAAAAGGGGTTAGTTTCGCCGAAGTCTGGCAAATAGTCCCGATCTTGAAAAGACTGTGGATTCTCTAGCACCGAATGATATTCGGGGTGGCGCAATGCTATTTCCACCGCGATCTTCTCAATCCCAGTTAGTGGGTGTTCTTGACGAAAGGCGCACCAAGCGCGAAAGAACACTTCGCGCATTTCACCGCGCCCGCCCCCGAATGACATATTGTCCTCTAAGGATTACAAGCGCGGACGAGGCCGAGCACGACCGAGTACTGATACAAGTGGTTCGTATTGTCCAAGGGCCCGATCTCGCCGTTACCATAGATGCCGATGACGGGTAGCTTAGGAAAGTATTCCTTGACGAGCTCCAGGTCACGGTCTCGGTTGCCAAAGAAATTGGGTCCTCGACCCATGCAAGGGAACAGCAGGGCAAGGTCCGGTTGGTCGGCGAGTGCGCGGCGCGTGTTTTCTATCACCGAGCGCATGTCACGTTCCGCCGCAAGTGCATCACGCATCGCCCAGAACAAACGCTCGCCTCGATTCAGCGGACGTGACAGTGTGATCGACTGGTCTTTGAGGTTTGCGGACACAATGTGATTCAGGCGGTAGCGGCCATCGCGAATCGCGGTGCTGGGGTCGCCGAACGTGACGCCACCCATGATGAGGTGTAACGGTATGCGTTTCATTTCACGTACGCCAATCGGTAGCGCCTTAACGAGAACATTGAGCGCTGGATAATTGCCCAGGCGAAGTACGTCATAACCGTGGACTTCGGCAACCTCGATTGGAGATGTTAGCGCCCTTACTCCTTGTGATGCGTTGATGGCGGTTTCGGCCCCATCGATAACGACCTCAACACAACCACCATCAGCAACGCGACTACCGCTCCAAACCTTAAACGGCCCTTCACCTTCGAGACCCACAAGTTTTCTGAATACTGCAAAGGCCGGTAGTGCTGCATCCACTCCCGCTCCCAGTCCTTGTCCTCAAGGATGTCCAACGTTTGGCTGCCGCTACTGCGCAGGGCTTCAGGCAGTGACTCGCGCAAGGCAAGCGCGTC
>LKGT01006559.1_pt1:0-5000 | contig 24096 bp, 17 predicted proteins | sample 503861 | NCBI WGS metagenome assembly LKGT01 (sample SAMN04113194, study PRJNA297058) | marine sediment metagenome | biome: marine benthic biome; feature: marine benthic feature; material: marine sediment; isolation source: sediment sample collected at the water-sediment interface from the...
GCGCGCCTTTGGATGGCCGCTCAATCCTCACTTGTTCAGGGACTGCGCCGCGACATTCATCGCGATCGAAGACCCAGAGCACGTCCGAATAAGCGCCCCGCTGCTTGGCCACACCAATCTCTCTACGACCGAGCGTTACTACAATCAGGCTCAATCCCTGGAGGCCGGAAGGCTCTTTCACGAGGTCATTGCCACCCGGCGCCGCGAGGTGCGAAGGTCAAAGCACTCAAAATGATACAGGTGAACACCATGCGCGCCGCGATCTATGCCAGATACAGCTCCGCCAATCAGCGCGAAGCTTCGATTGAAGATCAGGTCAGGCTTTGCGAGGAACTTGTCGTTAGTTCCGGCTGGACGGCGTCTGGGGTCTACTCCGACGCCGCCTTGAGCGGCGCTAGCCTTCTGCGCCCCGGCATCCAGGCCCTGCTCAACGAATGCTTCTCGGGCAAGATCGAGGTCGTCGTCGCCGAAGCGCTCGACCGCATCAGCCGGGACCAGGAGCATGTGGCGGGAATATTCAAGCGCCTCTGCTTCGCCGGCGTGAAGCTGGTGACGTTATCGGAGGGTGAGATCACCGACCTCCATGTCGGTCTCAAGGGCACCATGAACGCGCTKTWYCTCAAGGACCTGGCWGATAAGACCCGCCGTGGCCTGCGAGGGCGGGTGGAAGCGGGTCGATCGGGCGGCGGCAACAGCTATGGCTATGACGTGGTTCCGGGAACCGAGGAGAATCGCGGCAGGCGATCCATAAATCGAGCCGAAGCGCAGATCGTTRTTCGGATCTTCGAGGRRTACCGTGCCGGCAWGTCGCCACGCAAGATCGCCTTCGACCTCAACGSCGATGGRGTTCCCTGCCCGTCYGGTAAAGACTRGGGGCCGTCAACYGTYAACGGCAACCGCGCGCGGGGAACCGGTRTCCTCAACAACGAGCTCTACATCGGCCGCCTTGTCTGGAACCGGCTTCGCTACATCAARAACCCCGATACCGGAAAAAGGGTTTCCARGCTCAATCCGGAAGACGAGTGGATARTCAAGRATGTCCCGGAACTYAGAATCATCGAGCAGGATCTTTGGGAGGCGGTAAAAGKCCGGCAGCTATCGGTAACAAGAAACACCCGTCCAGACGTCAATGCCGACAAACCCTTCTGGGAAAAGACCCGGCCCAGGTACCTCCTCTCGGGTCTCTTGAAGTGCGGCGTCTGCAACGGCAACTACACCAAGATCAGTCAGAATCTGTTCGGTTGCGCGACAGCCCGCAACAAGGGGACGTGTGACAACCGCCTCAATATCCGAACCGATGACGTCGAAGCTGTCATCCTCGCCGGTCTCAAGGACCACCTGATGGATCCCGATCTCTTCAAGGCGTTCGCGACCGAGTTCATCGCCGAAGCCAACCGCATCCGTATGGAAGAGACTGCCGATGTCGATGCCGCGCGCCGCGATCTCGGTCGGGTAACGCAGCAGATCGACAAACTGGTCATGGCGATCGCTGACGGTGCCGACGCCCTTCCGCTCAACACCAAGATCAAAGAGCTCGAAGCTCGGCAAACCCAGCTTCAGGATCAGCTCGATAACGCGACGGACCCGGAACCGCTCATTCACCCAAACCTGGCAGAGGTATACAGGGCCAAGGTGGAGGCTCTCTCGTCGTTGCTCGTCGATCCCCAGCACAAGGTGGAAGCCTTCGACATTATCCGCGAGTTGATCGACGAAGTTCGCCTCATGCCTGAGTACGGCGAACTGCGCATCGACCTCCGCGGCGAGCTCGCCGGCATTCTTAGCCTTTGTGATACAAAGAAAAAGCCCGCCTCCTCATACGAGGGGCGGGCCGAGCAAATCAAGATGGTTGCGGGGGTAGGATTTGAACCTACGACCTTCAGGTTATGAGCCTGACGAGCTACCAGACTGCTCCACCCCGCGGCAATGATATTGGGTGCCCGATGAGACGGGCGATCGTGAAGAGATTGACGGTGGGCGTCATGCGCCCACGCAATTTAATGATTTCCGCGCGTGTCCTGTCCGACCTTCGAAGACCTGGCGGCGACCTACTCTCCCACGCCTTAAGACGCAGTACCATCGGCGCTGAGGGTTTTCACGGCCGAGTTCGGGATGGGATCGGGTGCGGGCCCCTCGCCATAACCACCAGGTCGTCGAAGGACGGACCGGACCTGCGGAAACCATTAGATTGACGGGAACGAGTGCCTTTGCTGCAGGCGCCGCGCGCTTTGGACTGCGCACGGGACACTAAAGCAGATCAAGCCAATCGAGCGATTAGGACCGGTAAGCTTCACGCATTGCTGCGCTTCCACACCCGGCCTATCAACGTGGTGATCTTCCACGGCTCTCAAGGGAGAACCAGTTTCGAGGTAGGCTTCCCGCTTAGATGCTTTCAGCGGTTATCCCTTCCGAACTTAGCTACCCGGCTGTGCCGCTGGCGCGACAACCGGTCCACCAGAGGTTCGTCCACCCCGGTCCTCTCGTACTAGGGGCAGATCCTCTCAATTCTCCTACACCCGCGGCAGATAGGGACCGAACTGTCTCACGACGTTCTAAACCCAGCTCACGTACCACTTTAATCGGCGAACAGCCGAACCCTTGGGACCTGCTCCAGCCCCAGGATGTGATGAGCCGACATCGAGGTGCCAAACAACCCCGTCGATATGAACTCTTGGGGGTTATCAGCCTGTTATCCCCGGCGTACCTTTTGTCCGTTGAGCGATGGCCCTTCCACTCGGGACCACCGGATCACTATGGCCGACTTTCGTCTCTGCTCGACCCGTCGGTCTCGCAGTCAGGCGGGCTTGTGCCATTACACTCAACAGCTGATTTCCGACCAGCTTGAGCCCACCATCGCGCGCCTCCGTTACTCTTTGGGAGGCGACCGCCCCAGTCAAACTACCCACCATGCAGGGTCCCGGACCCGGGTTCACGGGCCGCGGTTAGAGGCCAGAGATCGAAAGGGTGGTATGTCAAGGTTGCCTCCACGCCAGCTGGCGCCAACGCTTCAAAGGCTCCCACCTATCCTGCACATCCGATCCCTGGCACCACTGCAAAGCTGTAGTAAAGGTGCACGGGGTCTTTCCGTCTGACCGCGGGAACTCCGCATCTTCACGGAGAGTTCAATTTCGCTGAGTCGATGTTGGAGACAGCGGGGAAGTCGTTACGCCATTCGTGCAGGTCGGAACTTACCCGACAAGGAATTTCGCTACCTTAGGACCGTTATAGTTACGGCCGCCGTTTACCGGGGCTTCGGTTCGCAGCTTGCACCGCTCCCCTTAACCTTCCGGCACCGGGCAGGCGTCAGACCCTATACGTCGTCTTGCGACTTCGCAGAGTCCTGTGTTTTTAGTAAACAGTCGCCACCCCCTGGTCTGTGCCCCCGCCCACTGGTTGCCCAATGAGCGGGCCCCCTTCTCCCGAAGTTACGGGGGCAATTTGCCGAGTTCCTTCAACATCGTTCTCTCAAGCGCCTTGGTATGCTCTACCAGTCCACCTGTGTCGGTTTAGGGTACGGTCTATATCGCTGGGGCTATTTCCTGGAAGACTTAAGCCGCCCGCACAATCCGATAAGCACGGACGACACTCGGTCTTCGTCACCACCAGCAGGCCCGGGAATATTAACCCGGTTCCCATCGACTACGGCTTTCGCCCTCGCCTTAGGGGCCGGCTCACCCTGCGCGGATTAGCCTTGCGCAGGAACCCTTGGACTTTCGGCGACAGGGTTTCTCACCCTGTTTGTCGCTACTCATGTCAGCATTCTCACTTCCGATACCTCCAACGCCCCTCGCGGGACGCCTTCATTGGCTTACGGAACGCTCCGCTACCGCAAGAGAGAGCAGATGACAAAGCCCAACAGCCCTTCCTCCACTGGGGGAGGAAGGGTTTGGGTTGGTGGGGGAAACGAAAGCGCGCTCGGCGCGCTTGGCTTCGCCCCCATCCCACCCCTTCCCCCGTCCGGGGGAAGGGTTTCTGAACTTTGACAACTGCTCTCTCTTGCCCGCAGCTTCGGTGCATGGCTTTAGCCCCGTTACATCTTCGGCGCAGGCCGGCTTAACTAGACCAGTGAGCTGTTACGCTTTCTTTAAAGGATGGCTGCTTCTAAGCCAACCTCCTGGTTGTTTTGGCCTTCCCACATCCTTTCCCACTTAGCCATGACTTGGGGACCTTAGCTGGCGGTCTGGGCTGTTTCCCTTTCGACTACGAACCTTAGCGCCCGCAGTCTGTCTGCCGCACTGTACTCACCGGTATTCGGAGTTTGGTTAGGTTTGGTAAGACTTTGGGTCCCCCTAGCCCATCCAGTGCTCTACCCCCGGCGGTAATCATGCGACGCTCTACCTAAATAGATTTCGCGGAGAACCAGCTATCTCCGGGTTTGATTGGCCTTTCACCCCTAGCCACAGGTCATCCCCCCATTTTTCAACATAGGTGGGTTCGGTCCTCCAGTGCGTGTTACCGCACCTTCAACCTGCCCATGGCTAGATCACCCGGTTTCGGGTCTGATCCTACGAACTAATTCGCCCTATTCAGACTCGCTTTCGCTGCGCCTACACCTGACGGTTTAAGCTTGCTCGCAAGATCAACTCGCTGACCCATTATACAAAAGGTACGCCGTCACGGACCTCCGCACCCGTAGGTACGGACTCCGCTCCGACTGCTTGTAGGCATTCGGTTTCAGGTCTATTTCACTCCCCTCGTCGGGGTGCTTTTCACCTTTCCCTCACGGTACTTGTTCACTATCGGTCACTGAGGAGTACTTAGGCTTGGAGGGTGGTCCCCCCACGTTCAGACAGGGTTTCACGGGCCCCGCCCTACTCGAGGACCAATCGAAGCACTACCCGTACGGGGCTGTCACCCACTATGGCCGGACGTTCCAGTCCGTTCCGGTTCTCTTCGATTGGCCGCTGGCCTGGTCCGATTTCGCTCGCCACTACTCACGGAGTCTCGGTTGATGTCCTTTCCTCCGGCTACTTAGATGTTTCAGTTCGCCGGGTTTGCCTCGC
>LKGT01006559.1_pt1:10000-24096 | contig 24096 bp, 17 predicted proteins | sample 503861 | NCBI WGS metagenome assembly LKGT01 (sample SAMN04113194, study PRJNA297058) | marine sediment metagenome | biome: marine benthic biome; feature: marine benthic feature; material: marine sediment; isolation source: sediment sample collected at the water-sediment interface from...
ACATTCTAACGTTTGTCCGCCGACACCGGCGGATGGGCGAGGTAGCGCAAGCGTTTCATTTCGCGCCGGCCGCGGCTGACGCTATCGAGAATGAGACCGCAGGTCAGGCTGAGGGAGCCAAACACCGCAATGCCCGTCGCCAATATGGCGGTCGGGAAGCGGGGCACCTGCCCGGTTTCCAGCCAGGTCGCGACGAGCGGGTATCCAAGCCAAAGCGAGACCCCGAAAAAGATCGCGGCGACGATACTGAAAAACCAGAAGGGACGGACCTCCTTGAACAGCAGGAGGATCGTCCATAAGATTTTGATGCCATCGGGAATGGTGCGCAGTTTACTGGCAGTTCCCGCGACCCGCTTGGCGTATGGCACCTCGACTTCGGCAACCGGCATGCGCAGCTCGAGCGCGTGCACGGTGAGCTCGGTTTCGATCTCGAAGCCCGAGGAGAGCGCCGGAAAGGATTTCACGAAACGCCTGGAAAACGCGCGATAACCAGAAAAAATGTCCGTGAAGCCACTGCTGAATATCAGCGCAACGAAACGGTTGAACAATACGTTACCCCAAGCGTGCCCCTGGCGGTAGGCGCCTTCCGCGGCGACGCGGGCGCCGACGACCATATCGAGATCGTCGCGGACGAGTCGATCGATGAGCCGGCGCGCATGGCTAGAATCGTACGTCCCGTCACCGTCGGCCATGACGTAGATGTCGGCGTCGACATCGGCGAACATCCGCCGAACGACGTTGCCCTTTCCGCGCAGGGACTCGTGGCGCACGTAAGCTCCGGCACTCGCCGCACGGCTTGCGGTCGCGTCGGTCGAAGCGTTGTCGAAGACGAAGATCGCGGCATCGGGCAAGGCATCGCGGAAACCCAATACGACGGCCTCGATCGCCGCCTCCTCGTTGTAGCACGGCAACAACACCGCAATAGGCGCGCGCCGTGTCGAGCGTGGTTCGGTTATCTCTTCCTCTGTCACCACGGATCTCATGCCATGCTCGCTACTTGGTGTGATCTGTCCGGTCACGAGGGGCTATCCATCATCCCCCAGATGAGCCCCCGGTTGCCCGGAATGATAGCAGCAATGGCGCTCGCTGCCGAAACCAAATTAGGGCTGCGCCGGGCTGACGCGGGCGTTGAACCGGGGCCCGAGAGCGCGTAACTTCCATCGGTCACTTGACCGGTTCGCCGTGACGCGCACGGTACGCGACGTTTTCATTGACCGAGAATACGATAAGCGCCAGACCGATGGTCGATCGCCCCACCGCCCCGCTCGCCTAACCACCGCCTGACGGCAGCCGAACCGATCCTCATGCGCCGCTATGCCATTCTCGGGTTCCCCATTGCGCTGCTGATCGCCGTGCAGGTCCTGATCGCCGTGCTCGACCCCGACGCCCCGCTGCGCCATGGCGCCCTCGCCGGCCCCGACGGATACATGCGATTGGTGCGCGTCGAAGCGCTCTTCGAGACCGGTGACTGGTATGACAGCTTCGCCGAGCGAAGCAACGTGCCCTGGGGCGACGACCAGCATTGGACGCGGCCGTTCGATGTGCTCCTGCTCACCGGCGCCGTGCTGTTGGAGGCCATGACGGGCTTCGAGGCGGGGCTCTTCTGGTCGGGGGTCTTGATCAGCCCGCTGCTGCATATCGCCGCCCTGCTCGCCCTGATGTGGGCCGCGCGGCCGTTGTTCGACACGCGCGGGCTGTTCTATCTCGGCATGCTCGCCATCGCCCAGCCGGCGGTACTGATATATTTCGCCGCGGGCCGGCCCGATCATCACAGCCTGCTCGGCCTGCTGTTCGTCCTCATCCTCGGCTTCCTGACGCGACTGCTCACGCTGCGCTTCGACACGAGCCTCGCGATCGGCGCCGGATTGGCCTCGGCGGCGATGCTCTGGGTCAGCGTCGAGGGCATGCTGACGGTGGCTATCGTCGCCGCCGCCCTTGGCCTCGCTTGGGTCGTCTGGCGCGAGACCTTCGCCGACAAGAATCTGGTCTTCACGACCGCTCTGATCGGCGGCCTCGTGCTCGCCCTGTTGGCCGAGCGGCCGTGGTCGGACATCGGCGAAATCGCATACGACCGGCTGTCGATCGTCCACCTCCCGGTGTTCGGCACGTTGCTGATGTTCTGGCTGGCCACCAGCCTGGTCGACCGTCACACGTCGCTTTGCGACACCCCCGGTGCGCGCGCCCTGATGGCGATCGGCGGCGCGATCGCCTCGGTGCTRGTGATWTGGSYTGTGTTTCCCATGTTCCTCGCCGGTCCTTTCGCCGAGGTCGACCCGGGCGYCGCCAGGWTGATCTTCGACGCCACCGCGGAAGTWCAGCCGCTCATCGATCCGGCAAAGCCGATGCGATCGCTGGTCCGGGTGGCGCTGTTCGTCGGACCCGCGCTCGTTGCCGTGCCCGCGCTAGCCCTSTTTCTTCGGCGGCGCGCCGATCCCAATTGGCGGATCTGGGTTGGTATCGCGATTGGGCTCGCCGTCTTCCTGCCGCTCGCCGTGTATCAGGTACGCTGGGCAAGCTACGTCGAATTCCTCGCCGTCATCCCCTATGCCGCCGTGCTTCTCCTCTTGCTCGGCAGGCTCGAGACGCGTCCGGCGCTGCGTGCGCTGACCACCGTCGGTTTCGCCGTCGGCTTCATGGTCGTCGCCATGGCTCTTTCGCTCGCGTCGCCGAAATCGGAATCGCGACACGCCGGAAGCTGCCCGCTGACCGCCATGGCCGGTCACCTCGCCGACACGACGGTGTTCGGGCCCGGTCCCCGGCGCATCATGAGCTTCGCGTTCTTCGGCACCGAACTGTTGTACCGCACGCCGCACGCGGTCGTCGGCACGAGCTTCCACTACGCCGCCGAGGGTTTACAGGATACACAAGATTTCTTCACGGCGACGGACGACCGCGTGGCGCGGCGCATCCTCGCGGTGCGCGGCATCGACTTCGTGATGATCTGCCCGGCGGCGGCCGAGGCGGCGCTCTACCGGGCCGCGCCGGGCGGCGGCGCGACGTTGCTCGACCGCATCGAGGCCGGCGCGCCACCCGCCTGGCTCGCGCCGATCGTGCTGCCCGGCGCCCTGGCGTCGGACTTCCTGCTGTTCACGCCGGCGCGTTAGGCGCCTTGACCGCCCCGTTATACCAAGGATCAGGGTTTTTCGCCCKCCCCGCCGGCTGTATCCGACGCGCCCGAACGAGCGGCCCGGTCCAGTTCGATACGCCGGACGATCTCCAGGTTGGTCTCGAGCAGTCGCCGGTTGAAGCCKATCAGATCGGCGATGATGCCCATCAACAAGGTCATGAAGCCGATCACCAGAAGGGCGCCGCCCAGCACCAGGGACTGAATGTGACCGCTACCGCTATCGRYGAGGTAGAAATAAAGAAACCGTAGTATCGGCATCAGCCCAACGCCGATCAGCGCCAAGCCGATATAGAAAAATGTCCGGATCGGYCGGTACATCGTGTAGATCCGCAACATGGTCGTGACCGAACGCTCGATGAATTTTGGGATGCTGGTGAACAGTCGCGATTCGCGGGTCTTGGGATTGGTCTTGATCGGCACCGATGTAACCGCGGTTCGATCGTGCCCGGCCTGGATCAAGGTTTCGATGGTGTAGCTGAAATTCGAGACCACATTTATTCGCATCGCCGCGTCGCGGGAATAGGCGCGAAAACCGCTGACCGCATCGGGGACATCGACGCGCGACAATCGTCGAACCACGCCGCTGCCCAAGCGCTGCAATTTCTGCTTGGCGGTCGAGAAATTCGGATTGCCGCCGATGCCCCGGTCACCGACCACGACATCCGCTTCACCGGCGACGATCGGTCCGATCAGTTTCGGAATATCGCCGCCGAAATACTGATTGTCGCCATCGGTGTTGACGATGATGTCGGCGCCGAGGCGCAGGCAGGCGCGGATGCCGGTTTCGAACGTGCGCGCCAAGCCCCGGTTGGTTTTATGCCGCACGACATGGTCGACACCGATGGCGTGGGCGACCTCGACGGTGTTGTCGTCGGAACCATCGTCGATGACCAGAATTTCGACCGACGACACGCCGGTCATCTGCCGCGGAATGTCGGCGACCGTCTGCGGCAATGTGTGCTCTTCGTTGAAACACGGGATTTGGATGATGAGTTTCATCGATGCCTTCGCGACGAATGAGCATGGACCCAAGCGTATCGGACCGAGCCTAGCGGTTCGACGGGCCGGCCCTAAGACAATTCCGCATCCGAGGCGGAGTTTTTCCGGGTTCCATCGCCATCCCATCTCGTTGGAAGACCCTGATTGCTAAGGGTCCTATCAGAGGTAATGCCGAAAAATCAGTTCCTGCCCACAGGCGACGATCAGAGCACTCGCCACTATAAAGAGCGGCGTCGATGGGTTCACGTGCTCCCGGGAGCCCAGACCGTATCCGGCGACAAGGGCCAGCATAGGTGTGAAGAATAGCCAGATGCGCTCTGTCTCCATGAAGAACAGTCCCGAGAAACCAGCCACGAAGACGCTCAGGATCGCTGCCAGGACATATGTCCCGGCCAAGCCGTCACCCACCTTCCCACCGCGGAGCGCGTCGCAGCCAGCAAGCACGACCAGTCCGACGATCGCAAAACCCGCCAGAAACAAATAAGCGATCACGTTGCCCGTCGAGCGGAAAAGATAGCGGCTCAGGTCATCGTAACTTTTCCAATCCTGCGAAACGTCGCTTAAGGCGAAGCCGGTCAGATCCAACATGTCAAATCCGAAGCCGACCGCCATTACCAGGAAGAACAGTACCACGGTCGCTACCGCGATAAGGCCCGTCTTGACTACCCGGACAAAGATGAAGTTGCCGCGCGCCAAGCCAAACAGAACGATCCACCCGAGCGACAGACCGACGATCGCCGTAGACAAGGAGAACAAGGCGCAAAGAGCGAATGATAGACCGAGCAATACTGCATCGACGACCCTGCCCCCAACAAGCGCTTTGAGTAGCGCCAGTTGGCTCAGCGTAGCAAGGAACATCACGATAGGGGTCATTGCAGTGGTCGGAAAGATTACTGGCCCGGGCGCGGTGACGAAGAGCAGTAGCGCGTATTGCCTGGATCGATTGTCAAAGCCGAGCCGCCGGGCGAGCGCCAGTATCAAGATACCGGTCGCTAAGGCCAGGCCGATGACGACCGCTTGACCTAAGCCGGCCAAGCCCGAGACATGCTCGAGCTTGAGCAGCAGCATGTTACCCGGTGGGTAGTGGCTCGCGCGGAAGCCGATTTCTCGGATCGATTGATTATAATCACTCAACACGGCGAGTAAGCTGCCGAAGCGGGGCACCGCTTCCCAGAATGATTGGAAGTGAGGCGCCGCAGTCAATCGGTAGTAGCCGGCACTGACCCCAAAGCTGAGGATCAGCGCAAGGTAAAAGAGGAGCAGAGCGATTTCGAAACGTCTGTTGCTTGACGCGGTCGGAAGGCGCCATACCAAATAAGCGAGAAACGCCCCCGAGATGCCCACCGCCACGAGCGCCCAGGGAAGCACCGCCGCCTCCGGGCTGCCATAGACCGGCGAGTGTAGCGTCTGCATGGCGTTGCGGAAGGCGCCAGATACATACCCGGTCGCCTGGATGTAGTGGAGAAACTGATCGTTCCACAGCAAAGCCGCATTGATCAGGGCGAGGCAGGCGAACACCGGCGCGGCGATGATCGGAGAAATCGGCTCTCCGACGCGCCGAGCGAAGATGAAAAGCGCAATCATACAAAGAGAGACGACGCCAATGACAATGGCGTAGACGTCGGTCCAATTTGGATAGAGGCCGCGCGTCAGAAAGCCGAAATAACAGACCGGAATGCCGACGACGAGTGCCGTCAGGGCTAGAGCCGGGAGAAGTCTGTGATACGGGACACCGCCTCGGGAGGAAGCCATCGATGCCGGGCGAATACTCATCGGGTCTTATTCAACCGGCGTTCCTCAGACGGCCCCTTTACGTCGCTAACGATGCTAGCACAAAAGATGACGCGACTCGAACCCGGCCCGACAAACCGGCGGACGATGCCGACATCGAGGCCTTCGACAGCCGCTTTCGCCAGGCGTGCTTGACCGATATCGGCGACCGCGCGACGGGGTGGAAGTAGGCTTGTCCCGATACCAGGCGACGACCGGCGCCTGAGCGTCACGCCATTCGTGGCCGCCATGCACACTGCCAGAACGGAGCGATGCGCTCAATCGCCGCGGCGATAGATGTAAAAATCGGCGAATGATCCCTTTCGGTGATCGCCCCGATATGGAAATTTGTTGGCAATCTGCTGGGCGAGGGTCCATCCCGGTGCAAAGGTTTCGATCCAGCCAGTGAATTTACGATGACGAACATCTGTCGCTTCTGTGTCCAGAGATTCGTCGGAATTGCTGGAGTAAACGATCACGAAGCGGGTCGCCGACACGAACAACCGGCGCATATAACTCTCGAACACGTCGTCTTTCACCAAGTGATAAATGACGTCGAGCTACAAGGTCAGTTCCGCCGATTCGCCGGCGTATTCGCTCATCAGGCGGAATTGCTTGGTGGCATCCCCATTAAACACACTCTTGCACATCGAGATCGCGGCAGGGCTCACGTCGAAGCCCAAATACTGAGGATAGGTCGCCATTTTCAGCTGGTTTCCGTCGCCGCAGCCGTATTCGACGACCGACATGACGCCGTTCTCGCGAACGAATTCGTTGAGGATTTCAGCCTTGAAATCGGCGAATTTGCCATATGAGCCGGCCCCCGAGGTGCCGCCCGACAGATAGCGCCGATCCCAGTACGATTCCGATCCTGGAAACCAGTATAACTTGTAGTACAGCTTGCGAACGATGCGACCGACGACCGGTATGCCGCTGATGAATGCTTTCAGTTTGCCTATCTCGAAGATTTACCGTACCGGCTCCAAGTTTACGGTTCGATGTCGGTGTGGCGCTCACGCCCGCCATGTGGGCGTCGGTGAACGATCCGACGGGTTCCCCGGCATCGTACAGACCGCACGATCGCTGGCACGAAACACGACCCGTAGGCCTCTGCCACCTCGATCGAGGTCTGCCGGCTTTCCGTATCGCACATCGCGAGCAACCCGGTCCGTCTGGTCGGCCTCGGCCATCTACCTCAGATGTTGGGAGTACAGGTCGGAGAATGCTTGGGCGGAAACGGGGCGCATAAACTTCGCTCTTGCGTAAGAGTAGGCGTCGGTGGAAAGCCGGTTGCGCAGCACTGCGTCCTGACTTAATCGCCGAATCGCCGCCGCGATGTCGCCCGGCGAACTCTCGGGAACCAAGAGCCCGGTTTCCTCGTGCCGGACGGCATCGACGATGCCGCCGCTGCGCGTCGCGATGACCGGGGTTCCCGCCAGCATGGCCTCGACAAACGTCAATCCCTGAGCTTCTATCCAGCCATTGGGGCTTTTCTTGGACGGCCCGGCGAAAATATCGCCCGCAGCCAAGTGGTTCGAGATTTGGTCGGGTTGCACCCAGCCGGCGAAAACGGTCCGATCGCCCACGCCCAGCCGGCTTGCGCTTTCCTCCAGCCCGGTTCGGTCAGGGCCATCTCCGATGATGAGAGCGGTGAGATGCGGTAGTTCGTCCCGCAACCGAGCAACCGCCTCGATCAGGTCGTCGGCGCCTTTTTCGTAAACCAGCCGCCCTACGAACACCAGCAGCGGCCCGTTCTCCCGGCGGTAGAGGCCGCGAATGCGCTCGACCGCTTCCCGGTCGATCTTCGGTTCCGCCGCGCCCATGGGAATGGTGTGAACGGGTGTCCCGACCGGCACAAGCCTCTCAACCGCAACGCGGGTGGCCGAACTGTTAACCGTGATGACGTCGACATTACCGAGCGTGAACCGCTTGAACCGGGACATCAACGCCCCCTTCAAAGCGAACACATCGCCACCATGCACGGTCGCGACATGGGGTATGCCGAGGGGCTTGGCTGCCAAAACTCCGGTGAGCCCCTGAGGCAGGATCCAGTGGGAGTGCAGCAGGTCATACTTTCCCGATATGAGACGCCTGAGAACCGCCGCCCATTCGAAGAAGATCAGCGGCGGCAGCTTCAGATAGTCGCCCGGGTTGCGCCGCAGGTTGCCAAGCGCGCCGCCCTGGTAGCACACGGTTTCAAGGGCCGTGGGCCACAGGTAGCGGAACCGTTGCACCGCCACCCCGCCGAGCACTTCGCGGCTGGCGCAGCCAGTGGCATGGGGCGCCACAACATCGATCCGCCAGCCCAAATCCTGAAGGTCCTGGCAAAGATGGAGGACGAACGGCGTCGTGCTGTCCCCTTTCCATCGTGGGAAGTTGGAGGTCACACAGAGAATCCGGCCATGCTTCGAAGCGGATTCGGGCTTGGCGGCGATCATCGCATCGACGCCGCCGTCAGGCGGGCATTCGCCCGACGGCGTCGACCGATCGATTTACGCCAACAACGATGACGCCATTCGCCAACATTCCACCACGATCGATGATCGGATCCAGATAGGCAAACAAAATGGACAAGGGCGCGTTCACTACAATTCCAATGTAGTAAAGTGGGAACCAAATAGATAAAACACCAAGAAACACGGTCGAGAATTGGTGATGGAGAAAAGTCAATATACCACCATAAGGAATTAGCTCGACCACATCGAAACCGGCATCGGTCATAAGCCGGGTCAGCCCCTCTTGGGTGAATCGAAAATAATCATGCGGCAGCTCGTGGCGGCGGCTCAAATGGGGCGCGGAAAGCACTATCGTGCCGCCACGTTTCATGACCCGATGCAGTTCCGTCAAAACTTGCGCGGGCGCCGGGGTATGCTCGAGAACCTGATGGCAAATGACCGCATCGAATCTTTGGTCCGGAACATTCGGCATGTCGGTCAAATCTTCCACCCAGTCAGGGGATGCGAGGCCATAAGACCGGATGTCGAGAGATTCGCGACGGCCGCCRCCYTCCGCAATGACATGGCGCCAKGCCCCGCGRCCCGARCCGGCATCCARCACCAATCCYYGGGATGCGTTCCGTGTCGGTCGATTGGCGCGCAGCCATAACGCGAAGGCCGYYCCCGAGAAWAGATAATTGAAGGGATCGTTTGCATCCGCGTGGCGGTCRAGAATTTTCTGCCGGGAACGCTGYAGGAATCKGGCAAACATRYTTARATCACACCRAACCGCTNWWGGCTCGCCACACGGGTTGAMCRGARACCATTCATACCATTTTCCTGGTTCGCAARTRCARCARCCCYGGCGCGCCGGWAGATACCGCGAAGACGATGGCGACGACWCGATCGAGGCCGGCGGCCAACATGCCGTCGGYGAAGCCRACSCCGAGCAGCTCCGCCAGCRCGGCAATCAGCAGCTCRCGAAYYCCGATCCCGCTGGGCGTGACGTTKACGATAAGGATTATCGTCGACACGGCGGCRAAGGTSATKCCGAGCAGYAGCGAATCMTGCACYTGCAACACCYGGAGGCAAATCSASAAGCGAAAGCCRAGGAAAACCACCTTKRYCCCGGCCAGGGCGCACAAATATAGATAGGCGCGGAAATCGATTCGGCGCCAGCCTTGCAACAGCGCGTGCASCCTATCGAACAACCATAGATTCCGCTCGGCGACCAGACCCGTCGGCAAGCGCAACACGACGATCGGGGCAACGATGCCGCAGGCGAGTAACACGACCAGAACGGYGCCGGCGTGGTAGTCGCCGATKAGCCAAAYGCCCGCACCRCCATGGGCGAACAGGGCGATCAAACCGACGAGMCCCGACGCCGAMASGGMSGCGAACAAAATCAAGCTCATCAGGGCGATATAGAGGGCATAGGGGATGTCCTTATGCCGCYTCAGAATTCTCGCCCGGACAAACATGCCGGCGTTCAAGGGCAGATAATTCAACAGCGATGTAGCGGACATGATGGCAAGGGCCTCGATCGACCCGATCGCCGCGCCCAGTCTCCCGATCACRTAKCGGAATTCAACGGYRCGGATGRCCCAGYCGCCAAGATAAAGSAKCAGCAAGAGCGCCARTTCCRTGGCMGTGAAGAYGCGCAGYCSCGCCAGTTYRTCGCTGTGGGCGGCCAGATACCAGGCGATGTAGCCAATGGCAAAAAYKGTRAATATCAGCCTGAGCCACTGCCACATTACGCGYCCGTTTGCCATCCCTTGTCCCGTCCGCACCACCGCCATCTCAGGGGWTTCACCCTCCTCCCCGRCTGTATCGGACCGAGCCTAGCGTTTTGATGGACCGGCCCAACGACTCTTCCGCGTTCAAGACAGCGTTTTTCATGGTTCCATCGCCATCCCAATGCGTTGGAAAACGCGCAGCCGACCGGTTTCCCGGGATTGGAACACCTGTTGGTAATAGGGTGTCAAGCGCCGCAGAAACGCCTGTTTCCTGTCGTCTTCAAACCGGTCGAGACGTCCCCAGACGATGACGTAATCGAGCGGATAGCCCATGACCCGCTCGAAATTTCCGAAATCGAGCATCGGCAGCCCGATGGCCATATCGCGATCGGTGACCCACCCTTTGTAAACGTTGCGCCCCCGGGCGAACTTGATCGGTACCGTGTTCGTCCCTGCCTGAACCAGCCTGATATCGATCGTGTTCCGCAGCACGGTGTAATAACCACCAGCCTGGAAGGCGAGAGTCTCGGACTCCACGGCCGTCACGTCATCGCCCGGCCGAATGACACGCAACAACAAAACCGTACTCTCCGGCGCCACCGCTTCGGCGCCGGACAAGAGCTCCGCGAAATCGGCCTCCAGATCACCCAACGTCACCGTCTTCAAGGTCGAGCCGAGCACCACCGACAGGCAGCCGATGCCAACCACGAACATCCGGAACCCGCGAAACAGCGTCGGGTCGCGGGCCATGACCAACGCCGTCCCCGCCAACAACACCATCGCCACGTGCAGATAAACCAACATCCGTTCGGCTATCCAGCGAACGYCGATTTGATCCGGCGCCAACAGATAAAARGCCAATATAAAGAAAAATACCARCACCACCGGATGACGCCAGCCAAGCCGGGAMAACCGCCMGGCAAAAASACAACTGATGATGAAAGCGRCGGCCAGGGTCCCGCGTATCAGCGGYGCCCAATCGGTGGTGTGCCAAACCACCACGCCGGCCAACGGCCCCAACATCCTTTTGTAAACTGGCACGGTGTATTGAATCGTCATGCCGACGCTTGTTGTCTCGGATGCCGCTTGATCGGCGCCGGTCATTCCCGACAGGAAGAGCAGCGATGGCACCAGACCCGGCAGGCTGGCGAGAAAAAGCCGGCTACCGCGCGACCACAAGCGGCCGATCGCCGCCTCCCGCGACGACGTCATGTCGCGCAGAAACAGGCCGATCGTGTAGATACCCAAACTCAATCCAGTAAGCGCGACGGCCGACAAATGGGCCAGGCCGGTAAACAACAGGGCCGGCACGAACATCGCAACGCCTTGCCAGCTGCGCAAGCCGTCGGAACGGACGAAAATGCCAAGGCATAGGAGAAAGCCGACGATGCCGAAGTTGAAGTTATACATCCCGCCGATCAGGGTGTAGTTGAAAACAAGCGGCAGGACGAGGAAGGCGGCGGGTTTGGCGCGGCGGTCGATGGCGCCCAAGGCGAACCGCGCGGCGCCGGCCAGGGACAGACCGAACAGCGTGACCAGCACCCGATCGGCGGCGAATGGCGAAAGAAACTTCATCAGAGCGGCCAGAGCCGCGTAACAAAACCAGTTGGGAAACAGGCTTACATTTTCGACGAAAAAGTCACGAAAATGCGCGCCCTCGGGCCGGTCCATGGTCGACCAGACATGGGTGATCGCCAAGTGCGCCGGCCCATCGACGGTCGGGAAAATCGACACCGTCCATATCGGCGCCACCGCGATCACGGCGAACGCCGCGAACAACCAGGGTTCGAAACGCCACGGCATTGCGCCTTCGCCCGTCGCGCCTTCGTTCAACACACGCGCCTTCCAAGGCATTCCACCGACATATCCCGGGTAACCTCTACATCGACTCCGCCGGCACCCCAATTTCACTGTTACCGCGGTTGTGACTTTAGCGATCCCGTTATCTATTGGATAAAATGGTGGGCCGGGCAGGACTTGAACCTGCGACAACGCCGTTATGAGCGGCGCGTTCTAACCAACTGAACTACCGGCCCGTCATTCCGATTCTCGCAACCTTGGCCGCACCGATCAAGTACCTTCGCGACATTCGTTACGCCACCTCGCCATAGGGTGGCGCGGGGTCGTATTCGATGACGTGCTGAATTTCGCGCGCGAAGGCCGGATCGAAGATCTGGCCCAACAGCCAGAGCGCCATGTCGATGCCGGCCGAGACGCCCGCCGCGCTGACCAGGTTGCCGTCCTGCACCCAGCGTTCGCCGTCGACGACCTCGGCCGCCTCGCCCGTGGCGCGCAGCTCGGAAATCGCCGAATGGTAGGTCGTGACGCGCTTGCCCCTGGCCGGCCCGGCGGCGAGCAGCACCCGCGCGCCGGTGCACACCGAGGTGACCCATCGGCAGGACGCCGCGGTCTCGCGGATCCAGTCGAGCAGTGCCGGATTGGCGATCACCCCATGGGTCCCCTCGCCGCCCGGCACGACGATGACGTCGATCGCCGGTGCGCTCGCGAGGTCGTGGTCGGCGAGGATGCGCATGCCGTTGGCGCAGGTCACGGCGGCGGCCGTCTCGGCCACCGTGAAACAGTGCAACGCGTCGGGCCGGGCCGCCTCGGCGACGCGGAAGACCTCCCACGGACCGACCGCGTCGAGCTCTTCGACACCATCGAACAACAGAATGCCAATGGCGGTGAGCGCGGCGGTCATCGCCGGATCTCCGGAGCATAGTCCGATTGATTGGAATCGGTCGGACTATGCCAGCCCGCGACCGCGGGCCGCCGACCGTTCGGCGGAAGCGTGCGCGGCGATTGAGCGCAGGTCATCTTTGCGCAGCAAAGTTGACCGGACAATAGTCCGGGAACCGTCCGCAACGCCGCAGGGGCGGGTTTGAAACCCGCCCCTGCGCGATCACGGTTGGCATGCTGCCCGCGCATTGCCATCAATAATCCAGGAAGCTCCTGAGCTTGCGGCTGCGGCTCGGGTGTTTGAGCTTGCGAAGCGCCTTGGCCTCGATCTGGCGGATGCGCTCGCGGGTGACCGAGAACTGCTGGCCGACCTCCTCGAGCGTGTGATCGGTGTTCATGCCGATGCCGAAGCGCATGCGCAGCACGCGTTCCTCGCGCGGCGTGAGCGAGGCGAGCACGCGCGTCGTCGTCTCGCGCAGGTTCGATTTGATCGCCGCGTCGAGCGGCAGCACTGCGTTCTTGTCCTCGATGAAGTCGCCGAGATGTGAGTCCTCCTCGTCGCCGATCGGGGTCTCGAGCGAGATCGGCTCCTTGGCGATCTTGAGCACCTTGCGCACCTTCTCGAGCGGCATGACCAAACGCGCGGCGAGCTCTTCGGAGGTCGGCTCGCGGCCGATCTCGTGGAGCATCTGGCGCGAGGTGCGCACCAGCTTGTTGATCGTCTCGATCATATGCACCGGGATGCGGATGGTGCGCGCCTGGTCGGCGATCGAGCGGGTGATCGCCTGGCGGATCCACCAGGTCGCATAGGTCGAGAACTTGTAGCCGCGGCGGTACTCGAACTTGTCGACCGCCTTCATGAGGCCGATGTTGCCTTCCTGGATGAGGTCGAGGAACTGCAGGCCGCGGTTGGTGTATTTCTTGGCGATCGAGATGACCAGCCGCAGGTTGGCCTCGACCATCTCCTTCTTGGCGCGGCCCGCCTCGCGCTCGCCCTTCTGCACCTTCTGGACGATCTGCTTGTATTCGCCAATGTTGGCGCCGACCATGGTGGCGACTTTGTCGATCTCGGCGCGGACCCTTGAATGTAGATCGATGGAGCCTTCGACGGGAATTTGTACCCAATACTGGCCGCAACGGTGAGGGCAATATGCGCTAAGCTCAGGCCAGCTTCGGCGCTATACGAGGGTGAGATCATTTGCTGGCCAAGCAAAGAGCGGATTGCTGCTTCAATGAACGGGCGCTTCCGCCGTCTCCAGAACATGTGTCATACCCCTTACCTCAGAGTCAGAGAAGTCATCAAGCAGCCAGGGCGACGAGTAGAAAAGAACCCAGGATTATGAGTTTCAT
>LKGT01006560.1_pt1 | contig 23789 bp, 22 predicted proteins | sample 503861 | NCBI WGS metagenome assembly LKGT01 (sample SAMN04113194, study PRJNA297058) | marine sediment metagenome | biome: marine benthic biome; feature: marine benthic feature; material: marine sediment; isolation source: sediment sample collected at the water-sediment interface from the South......
CTTGCCTCAAGACCCGCGTCAAAAGATCCACACCGATATCTTCCCCGTGGGGGTTGGGCACACGGACCTTGAGTTTCCCCTTTTTCATGAAGGGATGCTTGCCGCCTTCGTAGGGACCTTCGAAGCCGAGCGCGCGGAATTTCCTGATCAGTTCGCGGCGGGGGGTTTGCCGGGGGAGGGGCATCAGGGGACGAGAGAGCGGAGGTCATTCCCGGCCATGACAGGGATATCGTCATCCCCGTCCCGAAGCTTCAGGGCCAGCCATTCCTTCAACACCTCCCGCAGTTTCTCTCGGCAAGCGTCCTCGGTATCGCCATTGGCCCAGACGCCATTGAAGCCGGGGATTTCGGCGTACCAGGACCCGTCCTTGAGCCGGTCAAAGCGGGCCCCTTCCATAGCGGCCTTCTCGTAGCGACTGAGTGTCTCTGATGGGATGTGCCAAAGCTCCATTTTCGCCTGTCTCACTGCAATTCCGTCCAGGCGTGTGTCTTTCTTGTCTCAGTAGGCACCTTTAAGATACCGGTGAGAGACAGCGAGTTCAAGAGATGATGGGGGCTGCTGGGCGAAGACCCCGCCGGTACGTTGGCGCCAGTGGCGAAATATCGCACAGGCAGGCCAGGGTGCCCTGACGATCGATGGGACGAGGGCGGGCGAGGAGTTGCAACGCCTTGGCGCCTGTGCTATCTATAAGCGGAAATCTAGGGGGGTTGAAAGAATCGGTATGACTAGATTTTATGATTTCAAGGCCTTTGAGGCCAAGTGGCAGCGGATCTGGGAAGAACGGGAGGCCTTTCGGGTGATGGAGGACCCCGCGAAGCCGAAGTATTACTGCCTCGAGATGTACCCGTATCCTTCCGGCAAGATCCACATGGGGCACGTCCGAAACTACTCCATCGGAGACGTCGTCGCCCGGTACTTCCGGATGCGAGGCTGTAACGTGCTTCACCCCATGGGATGGGACTCCTTCGGATTGCCAGCGGAAAATGCGGCTATCGAACATGGTGTCCATCCTGCCGCCTGGACTTACGACAACATCGGGTACATGCGAAAGCAACTGAAACAGATGGGTCTCTCCTACGACTGGGAGAGGGAGATTACCAGCAGTGACCCAGACTACTACCGCTGGAATCAGTGGTTCTTCCTCAAGATGTATGAAAAAGGGCTCGCCTACAAGAAACCCGCCTTCGTCAACTGGTGCGAGGTATGCCAGACGGTCCTCGCCAACGAACAGGTGGAAGGGGGGCGGTGCTGGCGTGACGAGTCGGAGGTCATCCAGAAGGAACTCGATCAATGGTTCTTCAAGATCACCGCGTACGCCGAAGAACTCCTCGAGGGACTGGATCGGCTCCCGGGCTGGCCCGAGCGGGTCAAAACAATGCAGCGGAACTGGATCGGCAGGAGCGTCGGCGCAGAGGTGAATTTCCCCCTGGCGAGCGGCTTGAGCCCCATCACCATCTTCACCACCCGCCAGGATACCCTCTACGGGGCCACCTTCATGGTGTTGGCGCCGGAGCATCCCCTGGTTCCGCAGCTTGCGCAGGGCAGGCCAGAAGTTCAGATCTTCATCGAGCGGATGCGGACACAAGACCACCTGGTCCGCACGGCTGCCGAAACCGAAAAAGAGGGAATCTTTACGGGCGCGTACGCCGTCAACCCCTTGACCGAGGAGAAGATCCCCATCTGGCTGGCCAATTTCGTCCTGCTGGAGTACGGGACAGGGGCCATCATGGCGGTCCCCGCCCATGACCAGCGCGACTTCGAGTTCGCTAAAAAATACGACCTCCCCATCCAGGTGGTCATTCAACCGGAGGAGGGAGCGCTCACCACAGAGGACTTGGAAAAGGCTTACGAGGATGAAGGGGTAATGGTGAATTCGGGCCCCTTTACCGGGTTGCCATCTTTGCAAGGACGCGAGACAGTAGTCCAGTATCTGGAGGAGCGGGGGATCGGCAAACGGGCGGTGAACTATCGGCTCCGGGACTGGGGGATCTCCCGACAACGGTACTGGGGGACCCCGATTCCCATTATTTCCTGTGACCGATGCGGCACGGTCCCAGTCCCTTACACAGACCTCCCTGTCCTCCTGCCGCAGGATGTGGAGATCACCATGAAGGGGAGATCTCCCCTCGCCAGGGTCGAACGCTTCGTAAATGTGTCCTGTCCGACCTGCCAGGGGGCGGCCCGGCGGGAGACCGATACCATGGACACCTTTGTCGATTCCTCCTGGTATTTCCTTCGCTTCTGCAATCCGGAGGCGCAGGACCGGGCCGTGGAGAAATCGAAGGTGGCCTACTGGATGCCGGTCGACCAGTATATCGGCGGGATCGAACACGCGGTCCTCCACCTCCTCTACGCGCGGTTCTTCACCAAGGTGATCCGGGACCTAGGCCTCATCGTCCATGATGAACCCTTTGTAAACTTGCTGACCCAGGGAATGGTCTGTAAGGAAACCTCCCGGTGTCCCACCCATGGGTACCGCTTCCCGCAAGAGGTCAACGCCCAAGGTCGCTGTACCGAGTGTGATCGTCCGGTCGAGGTCGGCCGGACCGAGAAGATGTCCAAATCGCGGCGGAATGTGGTGGATCCTGACGATCTCCTGAATCGATATGGGGCGGACACAGCCCGCCTCTTCTCCCTCTTTGCTGCACCCCCGGAGAAGGACCTGGAATGGTCCGACAAAGGGGTTGAGGGAGCCTTCCGGTTCCTGAACCGGGTCTACCGTCTGGTGGATGGATGGACGGAAGAGTTCTCCCATCCGGTGCCAGCCATTTCCTTTGCCGATCTCACGGTCGGCCGGGCGGTCTACCAAAAGGCTCACCTCACGATCATGAAAGTGACCGAGGATCTGGACCGGGACTTTCACTTCAACACGGCCATTGCCGCCCTCATGGAGTTGGTAAACGTCCTAGGGCAATTTGACCTGCACGATGAACCAGGGGGGCATGGGGAACGACGCGCTGTCGCGCGCTTTGCTGTTGAGACACTCATCATCCTTCTCGGCCCCTTCGCCCCTCACCTGGCGGAGGAGCTCTGGCAACGCCTCGGAAATCCCCGGAGCGTTTTTGAGGAGCCGTGGCCTATGCACGACGTCGAGGTGGTTCAGCGAGAGGTGCTCGTGGTCGTTGTGCAGGTCAATGGCAAACTGCGCAGCCGGATTTCCCTCCCCCCCCACGCCGGAGAGGAAGAACTCCGCAGAGCGGCACTCCATGACAGCCGGGTCCAGACATGGCTTCAGGGCAGGCAGGTGAAACGGGTGGTGGTGGTCCCTAAGAAACTGGTCAACATCGTCACCGATTGATAGCAGCAGGTAGACGCTGGGATGCTAGAAGGCAGGAGGCCAGCGAGCAAAGCGGTGTGTGCGTCGAAAGGATTTTTGAGGCATTCGCTTTCTTGCTTTAGAGCATACTAGCATCCCAGCATCCTCGCTTTCTATCGCTACTGTCGGCTGACCGTGGAGAGCTGACAACCTGAAAGGGGCCTTGTGAAGAAAGGTCTGGTATCGATTGGCCTGTTTCTTCTTGCCGCGTTTGTGATGAGCTGTGGGTATCACGGCCAGGTCAGTATCCCCGATGATCTAAAACGGATCCATCTGGCCATTAGCAGTACCGGTGTTTCTCGCCCTGGGTTGCAGACCCATTTCACTCAGGCCCTGACGCAACGCATCCTGAGTGGCGGGGGGCAAGTCGTGAAAGGACGGAATCAGGCAGATGCAACGATGAAGGCCACAATTACCGCCCTTGAGAGGAATCCGGTGGCTTTCGATTCTAGGGATCTCGCCCGACGGTTCCGTCTGGTGGTCGTCATTGACCTGGAAGTAATCCAGCAGAAAGGCAAGGTGGAACTGGCCAGAGAACAGGTCCGGGGAGAGGCGTACTATTCGGCCCCGCGTGGGATCACGGGAACGCAGGTGGCGGAGGATGAAGCCATTGGCCGCGCCCTTCGCGACCTCGCCGATCGGGTCGTAACGCGCATGCTGGAATCCTTCTGAGGGACAACGCTGTTTGAGCCAGTCCTCCAAGCTGTGAACCAGGGCCAAGTGGCCCCAGCGTATCTCCTCCTGGGTGAGGAGGTCCTGCTTCGCGAAGAGTTCCTCTCTCGTCTGCTCAGCGCCCTCCTGCCTCCCGGGATGGAGTCCCTTAATCTCGATGTTCTCTCAGGGAGTGAAGTAGCCGGGCCGGATCTTGCTACGCGCTGCCGCACGGTCCCGGCCTTCGCCCCGCGGCGGGTCATCGTCCTGAAAGAAGTGGATCATCTCCGCACGGAGGAGTGGAAAGCGATCCTGGTCTATCTCGAAGCCCCGTCGCCGACCACGTGCCTAATCTGTATCGCTGACAAACTAGACCACGGGAACCGCGGGCTCCAGCGTATAGACCAGATAGGGAAGGTCCTTCGGTTTGCCCCCCCAAGACACGAGGAAGATCGCCAACGATGGTGTCAGCGATGGATCCGGGAACGGACGAGGCAGCAGGGGAAATCCCTGAGCCCCGAAGCGGAAATGCTCCTCTTCAGCCTTCAAGGCCCGGACCTTCTCCGCCTCGGCCAGGAGGTGGATAAACTTTGTCTCTTTGTGGGGGATCGCCAGCAAATCGACCTTGAGGCAGTGGAGGCCCTGGTTGGCCACGGGAGAGCACACGGGATCTTTGAGCTCACTCGAGCGGTGAGCCAGCGGGACCTGGAAGGGGCTCTCTTCTGTGTCCGGCAGCTATTGGAAAAGGGAGAGGAGCCGCTGCGGATTCTCGGGATGCTGGCGCGTCAAGTTCGTCTGCTCCTTCGGGCCAAGGAACTCCTCACGCAATCCCGCCCTCTTGGCGAGATGAGCCGGCTGCTGGGGATCCCGCGTCCTTTTCTTCCCGAGATCCTAGAGGGGGCGAAAAACTCGTCCCTACCGCGGCTCGAGCAAGGGTTAGTTCGACTTCTCAAGTTGGATCAACAGCTGAAATCTTGGGGGAGGGGCCAACGCCTCTATCTCGAACTGGCCATCATCGATCTCTGCGCATGAGGGCCGAGCGAGTGCCGTACCAACTCCTGAGCGATGGCCGTTGGGAGTGGTTCATGGTTGAAGAATGGGAATGAAGGCTTTTCCCTAAACCATGAACTCTGAACCATGAACCGGCATCGGTGCTCGGTCCACAGTGAGTACGAAGGGGGCAGGCCCCTTTGACGCCCTGCCGTGGGCTTGCGGAGTACCTCCGAGGCGGATGGGAGGCTCTTCTCTGCAACCCCTCAGTGCCCCTGGCGGAAGCCACTGCTTCGATTCGCAAATACTGTGACGTTTTCCTCCAAGTGTGATGAACGCCGTTGCTCGCTCAACACGAAGTGAAGCCTGAATACGTTCGTCATCGAACTTATGAATCGAAGGACTAGTGATGTTCGGCCGGACTTATTGGTTGAAGGGGTGCTAGGCAGCGCTCCCCCGGGCTTGCAACCGATGGGCAAGCCGGGATTTGTACCGGGCCGCCGTCCGGGAATGGATGATCCCTCTGGAAGCGGTCTTGTCGATAATGGCGATCGCCGCCCGGAAGGCAGCCTGGGTTGCCTCCCGATTCCCCGTATCGACCGCCTGACGGACCTTCTTGATGCTGGTCCGCATCCGGCCCTTGGCTGCTCGGTTACGTATGGTGCGCCGGTCCGCCTGGCGCAGGCGCTTTGTTGCTGATTTCGTGTTTGGCAACGATCCCCCCTTAACGAACGAAAATGAAGGCAGAAGATCTTATAGGGGAATTCGACTCCAATGTCAAGCACTTTTGACCCAAAAGCCCCGCCGTACCACCTAGCAGCTTCCGCCTCCGTGGTCAGCGGGGCAACCCTCATCAGCCGGATCCTCGGATATATCCGGGATATGCTCATTGCCCACGGCTTCGGGGCGGGATTGGCTGCCGACGCGTTCTTTGTCGCCTTTCGCATCCCCAACATGGCCCGAGAGCTCTTGGGAGAGGGGGCTCTCTCGGCCGCCTTCATCCCGGTTTTCACCGAGACGCTCACCGAACAGGGACGGCCGTCAGCCTTTCGGCTGGCTGCGAGTGCCTTTTGGACGATGGCCCTCATTCTTGTCGTCGTGTGTACCATCGGCATTTGGAGTGCGCCGGGGCTGGTCCGCCTCCTCGCACCCGGGTTCTGGGAGGACCCGGAAAAGCTGGCCCTCACCATCGCACTCACCCGGACGATGTTTCCGTACCTGTTCTTCATAGGGCTCACCGCTCTCATGATGGGGGTTTTGAACTCCCTAGGCCACTTTGCTGCCCCAGCCTTCTCTCCGGCCCTCCTCAACATCGCCATTATCGCGAGCCTTCTCTTCTTAGGGCCGTACCTTGAGGAGCCCATCTATGCTTTAGCCTATGGAGTTTTGGGGGGAGGGTGTCTACAGCTCCTCTCCCAGTTTCCACCTACCGTGCGCCGCGGGGTTACGTTTACCCAACCGGGGAAGTGGAGGGACCCGGCCCTCGCACGGATTGGCAGGTTAATGGTCCCGGGCGTCGGCGGGCTTGCCATTACCCAGCTCAATGTGTTCATCACGACCCTCCTGGCTTCTCTCCTCGTGGAGGGATCGGTCTCCCACCTTTACTATGCCTTCCGGCTCGTCCATCTGCCTATCGGCGTGATCGGGGTGGCCGCGGCAACGGTTGCCTTTCCCGCTATGGCGGCCGCCGCCTCCCGGCATTCACCAGAGGAGCTGAGGAATACCCTGGTTTTCGCCCTGCGTTTCACCCTCTTTTTGACCGTTCCTGCCCTGGTTGGGCTTGTGATCTTTCGCAATACCATTATCCATCTCCTCTTTGAGCGGGGTGAGTTTACGCAGGCCATGACGACCGCTACCGCCCAGGTCTTGCTGGGTTATTGCCTCGGGCTCTGCTTTTTTGTCGCCAATCGGGTCCTGATCCCGGCGTTTTATGCTTTTCAGGACACGGTCACCCCGGTCAAGACCGGCGCCATTGCCGTCGCGGCCAACATTCTCTTCAGCCTCCTGCTCATGCAACCGTTGGGGGCGGCAGGACTCGCCGTCGCAACCTCCCTCGCTTCGCTAGTCAATTTCTCCCTCTTGATGGTCTTTCTGAGGAAACACCTTGGCCCGTTTCGCGGGGAGGTCCTGGGGAGATCCCTCCAAAAGACGGGTCTCGCAGGACTGTGTATGGCCGGGACCCTTTTCGCCCTCCAAGGCTTGCTGCCGTCTCTGGAGGATCGCGGGTTGCTCGTGCAGCTCGCGGGATTCTTAGGGGAATTGGGGTCGGGGACGGCAGTCTTTTTCGGGGTGGCAGCCTTCCTGGGCTGTGAAGAGGTCCGATTCCTTCGAGGGCTTTTTCAAAGATGGTTAGCATAAAACAGATTTTTATTGACACAGGGGGGGGAAGAGAGCTAATTTATCCGGTACTTTTCGTCTGGTGAGGGGCTGCCTCTTGGCCCCTAAAAGGACCGATGTTGAATCCTTTGTTTGAAAGCACCGAACGTAACGGAAAACCCATTTTCTGAGCGAGGGGAGAACGATGAGTGTCGCAGCAGGAAGTCCTGGCCTTGAGAAAGGCGTCGGAAACTTTGCCCTGATCGACACCCTGCATCAATGGGGGATCCAGCATTATAGCGGGGTGAATGGGGGAGGGGTCGTCCACGTGACGAAGTATTTGGAGCCGCTCACCCATCCGTCACAGATTACCGACGGCATCCCCCGGTTTCTCACCATGGCGGAATATGCCTCGGGGTTTATGCCGTTGGGGTATTACCTCGCCTCGGGCCGGATCGCCTGCTCGATCACCACGACGGGTGCGGCGACAAAGCTCGGCTCCAGCGGGATCACCGACGCCAAACTGCACAACATCCCCGCCGTGTATATCATCGCCCTGAATTCCATCGGCTCGATCGGGAATGCCCCCTTACAAGATGTGTCGCATTACGGCATGAATATTGTCCCACAACTGCAAGCCGAGTTGGGGGATGGCTGCATCGTGATCGACGATATCAATCGACTCGAACAGGACCTCGACAAGGCCCAACGCATACTTCACGATTCGCGACCCGTGGTCTTTGCGTTTCATCCGGACATCCTGTCGAAGGAAATTGAGATGCATATTCCCAAGAGGGAAAGGCCGCGTACCCTCAACAACCAAGACGTGGAGGCCTTTCTCGCGCAGTTCCCGGGGATGGCGAAGGGACGCCGGGTGATTATTTACGTCGGCGAGGAGGCAGCTTTCTGTCCCGACATTGAGAAGCTTTCGACAGAACTGTCCGAACTTCTCCAGGCCCCCACTATCTGGTCTATCAACGGGGCCAACGCCGTCTCTCCCACGAACCCATATAGTTACGGGTACATTTTGTTTGGGGGGAACGACAAGGCAATGGAGATCTGGCGGAGCATCAACCAAGACGACATTGTCATCACCCTCGGATTTTGCCCCGGCGAGTACTCAATCAATCTGGAGAACATTCGCGCGAAGTGTACCTGGCACTTTGGCGCCTACCCATACGGCTACGGCCAGGTGAGCGGTGATTTTCGACACCGGTGTGTGGGAGACTACAAGCAGGTCCGTGGAGACATCGGGCTGGCGCTCGAGGCAGTCCTCCCGGGACTGAAGGCCATGGGCGTGGGGAAGGACAGACCGAACATTGAGCGGCTGGAGAATCTAAACTTCCGGGAGGTCTGGCGGGACGTCCGCAAGGACTGTGTGGATTTCATGAGCTTTTACGAGGAGTTGCCGAAGCACTGGCAACCCCACAGTATCGGATTCGATGACGTCTGCCTCTCATATAAGGATCGGCAGTATGTCACCCAGCGGCCCGACCCGAATATCAAATTCTGGACGACGCACCATGGCTCGGCCATGGGCTGTGCGTTCGGATTGGGCGTTGGTGCCAAGCTGGCCGATCCGACTCTCCACACCTTCATGTTCTCCGGGGACGGATGCTGGCGACTCTTTGGTGGGTGCTTGGCCGACGCGGCTAACCTGGACCTCCGCTTGTTTATCATCAACAACGGGACATACGGGATTGTCGATAAGGGGCTGGAGGTCATCATCCCGACCGTCGAAAAACCCCGCTACCACTCAAAGCTCCCCAGCATCGATTTTGTGGCAGCGGCGAAGGCCCACGGCTGGGATGGCTTTTACCTGAAGCCGGACCTCAGTAATTTGAAAGAGATCATGGACGCCTGCTACACTCCGGCGGGGAAGTCCATTCTGGTTGATGTCCCGGTGGATACCGAACAAGTGGTCGGCTTGAACGCCCGGCTGTTGAACTTAACGACACAAGCCTATCTGTAACTCTCGCTGCTTAACCGGGTAGGTCAGGGCCGAGGGACGGGAGTTTGCCTGGTAGGGGAAGGGGAGGGTTGTGAGGTTTACCGGTTCGGAGATCCTGGTGAAGTCTCTGGTAGAGGAAGGGGTGACCACGGTCTTCGGACATCCGGGTGATGTGTTCCTCCACGGTCCTGACATGCTCACAGACCTTCCATTCAAACACGTCCGCTGCCGCCACCCACAGGTGGCTACCCATGCGGCCGAGGGATACTACAAGGCTACGGGGAGGACGGGGACAGTCGTGGTCAGCTCGGGTTCAGGGGCCGCCAATTGTGTGACCGCGATCACCGATGCCTTGATAGATTCGATGGCCATTGTGGTGCTCAGCGGCCACGACCCTGCAGCGGTTATGGGCTGCGATACCTCCCAGGAGGCGGATGTCGTGGGAACCACTAGGGCCTGTACCAAACATAGTTTATTGGCCCTGAAAGCCGATCACATTCCTCGCATCATAAAAGAGGCGTATTATATCGCCCGCTCTGGTCGGCCGGGCCCGGTCCTCGTGGACCTGCCCAAGGACGCCATTATGGGGCGTGGCGAGTTTCGGGGGTATCCCAAAGATGTGTCTATCCGAGGCTACAATCCCCAACTCTATGGACACCCCGGCCAGATCAAAAAGGCGGCCGAGCTGATTGCTCAGGCCAAGCGGCCGGTGATCTATGGGGGCGGAGGCATTATCCACTCAGACGCGTCTGAAGAATTTTGCGAGCTAGTAGAAATAACCCAGATCCCGACCACCCTGACCCTCATGGGGCTTGGCGCTCTCCCCACGAACCACCCACTCTGGCTGGGCATGCTTGGGATGTATGGGATCCCCTGGGCCAACATGTGCATGTTCAACTGCGACGTGATGATCGCCATGGGGTCCCGCTTCGATGATCGGATTACGGGTAAGCTTTCTGAGTTCGGGAAGCAGTGCAAGGTGATCCATGTGGATATCGACCCGACGTCGATCCAGAAGAATATCAAGGTGGACATCCCCATCGTCGGTGATGTGAAGTACGTCCTTCGCGCACTCAACAAGGAACTCCGCAACGTAGAGCGGAACTGGGCAATGGAATTTGAGGAGTGGTACGGGGAGATCGAAGCCTGTAAGAAACAGCATCCCCTCCGGTACGAGCAGAGGGAGGGGGTGATCAAGCCGCAGTTCGCCATCGATATGATCCTCCGCCTGACGGAGGACTACGATCCGATCATCTGCACCGGGGTGGGACAGCATCAGATATGGACGGCCCAGGTCTATCGGGGCCGCAAGCCCCGCCGGTGGCTTACGTCGGGCGGCCTCGGGACGATGGGATACGGCTTGCCGGCCGCCCTGGGGGGCCAGGCGGCCTTCCCGAACAGTTTGGTCCTGAACATCGAGGGTGATGGTGGCTTCCAGATGAGCATGTCAGATCTCTGCACCCTGGTGGAGCACAATCTTCCAGTCAAGACCTTCGTGATCAACAACAAGGGCCTGGGGATGGTGCGCCAGTGGTACCAGCGCCATTCCGCCCACCCTTCCTCGCAGTCAGACCTTCGCCATCAACCCGACTTTGTGAAACTCGCGGACGCGTGCGGCGTTGCCGGAATGCGGATTGAACGGCCAGAGGAGGTAAAAGCGGGAATCGAAAAGGCGATCAAGACTCCGGGCCCCGTCGTGGTGGATGTCGTGGTGGAGCAAGAAGAGCACTGCTATCCTATAATCTCCGCAGGGACCGCCATCAAGGACATCATCGATTCAGGAGAGCCAATTCCCGATAAGCTGATTCAGGGCTGGCGTTGAGGACGCTACCGTCCGCTATCCGTCGTTCTAGCTCCAGAGAGGGATACTTTCCCCGAACAGGATGATCAAGGGGCGGGCACGGGCTTTGGTGAGGATAAGATGAAGGGACAGACCCCTTCGCAGCGACACATTCTCACCCTCTTAGTGGAGAACCGCATCGGCGTTCTGGCCAAGATTGCCGGGCTAATTGCGGCCAAGGGCTATAATATGGATAGTGTCTCTGTCGGGGAGACAATGGATAATTCGGTTTCCCGGGTTACCCTCGTGGTGCACGGGGATGACTGGGTCATGGAACAAATGGTCAAGCAGCTTAATCGGGTGGTCGATGTGATCAAGGTTGTGGATCTCACGGAGGAGGACTTTATCGAACGCGAAATGATCCTAGTTCGGGTGAACGCCGATTCCCCCGACCGGGCCGAGATCCTCCGAATTGCCGATATCTTTCGGGCGAAGGTCGTGGATCTCACGCACCGGACCTATACCTTGGAGGTGACCGGAGCCGAGGATAAAATCCAGGCTCTGCTCGAACTCCTCCGCCCGTTCGGGATCAAGGAGCTCGTCCGGACCGGGCGGATAGCCATCGGCAGGGCGAACAAGAGTCTACCTCGGAAGCCGGAACGAGTGGCGGAGAATGGCGAGGATGTCGAGAAGAAGTCAAGCGCGGTTGTGAAGTAACGGAAAGCGAGGGAACGGAGATGGCGAAGCTCTATTACGATAAGGATGCGGATCTCTCCCTTTTAAAGGGAAAAACCATTGCCGTGATTGGTTACGGCAGCCAAGGGCACGCCCATGCCCTGAATCTGAAAGACGCCGGCTTCGATGTGGCGGTGGGGCTTTACCAGGGCTCGAAATCCTGGGACAAGGCCAAGGCGAACGGGCTCAAGGTGATGACGGTGGACGAGGCGGCGTCGGCTGCGCACATCATCATGGTGCTTCTCCCAGACCAGCACCAGCGCCGGGTCTATCTCGAGTCGATCGAACAGGGGCTGACGCCTGGCAAGACCTTGATGTTCGCTCACGGCTTCAACATTCATTTCCATCAGGTGATGCCCCCAAAAGACGTGGATGTCTCGATGGTGGCCCCCAAGGCGCCGGGTCACATGATGCGCCAGATCTATACGGAGGGATCCGGGGTCCCAGCCCTTTTGGCCATCTATCAAAATATATCGGGGAAGGCAAAGGAGACGGCCTTGGCCTACGCTAGAGGGATTGGATGCACGCGGGCCGGGGTCTTGGAGACCACTTTCAAAGAGGAGACTGAGACCGACCTGTTCGGGGAACAGACGGTCCTGTGCGGCGGACTCACAGCCCTGATCAAAGCCGCTTATGAGACGCTGGTGGAGGCAGGGTACCAGCCGGAGGTCGCCTATTTCGAGTGCCTCCATGAAGTCAAACTGATCGTGGATCTCTTCTACCAGGGGGGTCTGGCCTACATGCGGTACTCTGTGAGTGACACCGCCGAGTACGGAGATTACAGCCGAGGCCCCCGGGTCATTAACGAGGCGGTCCGGGCGGAGATGAAGAAGATCCTGCAAGAGGTCCAAGATGGAACCTTCGCTCGAGAATGGATCTTGGAAAATCAAGCAGGCCGCCCCAGCTTCCTGGCGCTCCGGAAGAAGGATGCCGAGCATCCCATCGAGATCGTGGGGAAAGAACTCCGTTCTATGATGAGCTGGATCAAGGAAGGGCCCAAGTAGTCCTCCGCTCCTCGGATGTTTCCCCTTGGCTCAGGAATGCCTCCGGAGCACCGGAGGCATTTTCGTTTGCACCGTCCTTCCGAGAAGACGCGGGACACTCGCTTGACACGGATTTTTCGCCTATGGTACAAGTCGTTCGGCCGCTCATGACCGTTGAGGAAGACCCGGGACGCTTCCCAGCTATCTTTGTGCACCTCTCCAGCCCTGGAGAGAAGGGGAGAGTCAGGATCGGTAACCTGCTCCTCCTGCTTCTCCTGGCTGTCGGGGTCTACTTAGGCGTCCAGGTAATCTCTGCGTATGTCGATTATTTGTCGCTGTCTGAGACGGTCCGCCTCGTGGTCCGCGACGTCCACATGACGCCGGAGCGCGTGGAACAGGGAAAGGAACGAATCCTGGCAAAGGCCCAGGAGCTGCAACTCCCTGCTTCGAAGATGCAGGTGATTTTGACCGTGGACCCGGATAGGATCGTGGTCAGGGTTAAGTGGCAGCAGCCGATCGGTCTCTTCGGATTTACGAAACCCCTCTCGTTAGAGATCGAGGACTCAAGATCTCTGCGTTGAGTTACAGGATGATATCTCCCGTGGACATTTCATCTGCCTCGACGGCCCTTGTCTCAACGCCCTCCGCCGACCTCCTTCCCTTTTTTGTCGCCCTGGTCGGTCCGACAGGAGTCGGGAAGAGCGCTATCGCTGTGCACCTGGCAAGAGCAGTAGGAGGGGAGATCATCGCGCTCGATTCGATGCAGGTCTACCGCCGGCTAGACATCGGCACCGCCAAACCAACTCCCGTAGAACAGAAAGGGATTCCGCATCACCTCATCGATATAGTGGACCCGGCGGACCCCTTCACGGCTGCCGATTACGCCCGGTTGGCCCGTCAGGTCCTGAAAGAGATCCATTCCCGGGGCGGCCTCCCCCTCGTTGTGGGAGGCTCGGGTCTTTATCTTCGGGCCCTACGTGGAGAGATCTTCCCTGGCCCGCGGGAGGTCACGAGCATTCGCGCCCGTCTGGGAGAAGAGGTGGAAAAAGGAGGCCCCGAGGTGCTGCACGCGCGCCTCAACCGTCTCGATCCCCCGACCGCAGCCAGAATCCATTCGCGGGATTCTTTCCGCCTCATTCGAGCTCTCGAAATCATCGAGATCACCGGCAAGCGGGTATCAGAGCTCTGGGAGGCCCACCGCAAGGAGCTGGCGCAATCCTCCGTCCTCTTCCTGGGCCTTCGACGGGAACGGACAGAGCTATACCGACGCATCAACGACCGAGTGGACCGAATGTTCGCGTCCGGCCTTGTGGAGGAGGTCAAACAGCTCTTGGAGGAAGGCTACCCCTCAGATCTGAAGCCCTTCCGCAGTCACAACTATCGCCACATTGCCGCGTTGCTGCTGGGCCAAGAGGACCTAGAGGACGCGGTGCAGCGGACTAAGCAGGAGACCCGTCATTACGCGAAGCGTCAAATGACATGGTTCCGCCGGGAAAAGGAGATCACCTGGTTCGACCTAACTGACGCAGAGTCCCGAAGAACCACTGAGACGTTGATCGAGCGAATCCAAAGGCTTCGAGGGCGTTATGGAACGGCTTAGGATCCGGGGAGGAGCACGGGGGCTTCAGGGGACGCTCGCGGTCCCGGGAGACAAGTCTATCTCGCATCGCGCCATCATCCTTGGGGCCCTGGCTGAAGGGCTCACAGAGATCTCGGGCTGTTCCAAGTCTGAGGATTGCCAGCGGACCTTCGAAGCTGTCCGATCTCTTGGAGTAGAAATCGAAGGGTGGGAGGAAGAATCTCTCCGAATCTACGGAAAGGGACTTCGCGGACTCCGGGAGGCGGTAGACGTTTTGGACTGCGGTAACTCCGGAACCACGATCCGCCTCCTTGCCGGTGTGTTGGCAGGGCAGCCGTTTCTCTCCGTCCTGACGGGGGACGCTTCCCTCAGGCGCCGGCCCATGGATCGGATCATTCTTCCCCTGAGACAGATGGGGGCAGAGATCCGGGGCCGGGCTCAGGATACACTCCCCCCCTTGGCGGTGCACGGTGGGACCCTTCGAGGGATAACCTACCGGAGTCCGATTGCCTCGGCGCAGGTGAAATCCGCGATCCTCATGGCCGGCTTGTTCGCCGAGGGTCAGACCACCATCATCGAACCAGTCGCCTCTCGGGATCATACCGAACGTATGCTCGCGGCTTGCGGCCAGCAAGTGGAAAGGGGGGGAGGGGAAATAAGGATGGTGCCCTCAGGAACCCTCCAGGGGAGCAGTATCTCCGTTCCCGGAGACTTCTCCTCGGCCGCCTTTTTACTGGTGGCCGGCCTCATCCTTCCAGATTCCGACCTCACCCTCGATGGGGTAGGGGTGAATCCGAGCCGAACAGGTCTCTTAGAGGTTCTCCAGGCGATGGGGGGTAGCGTGGAGGTTCTCTCGCTGGACGAGAGTCTCGGAGAACCGCGGGCCAGTCTGCGAGTCCGCTCGAGCCGACTCAAGGGGGTCAGCATCGGAGGCGACTTGATCCCACGCCTGATTGACGAAATCCCCGTCCTGGCCGTGGCCGCCGCCTGTGCGGCAGGGAAGACCGTCATCCGGGACGCCGCCGAGTTGCGGGTCAAGGAGTCGGATCGGCTCCGGACCATTGCCGTGGAGCTGAGCCGCATGGGAGTGCGTACGGAAGAGCTCCAAGACGGGCTCATTATCCATGGGGGGCACGACCTTCATGGAGCCTGTTGCGAAAGCCACGGAGATCACCGGCTTGCTATGGCAATCACCGTGGCGGGCCTCCGGGCCGACGGGGAAACCACAATATTAGACACGGGGTGTATCTCTACCTCCTTCCCCGGCTTTGTGGATACCCTCCAGCACCGACTCCCCAACTGCTTGGAACGAATGGCATGAGTTGTCTGCCGAATGACCTCATTATTGCCATCGACGGTCCAGTCGCCGCAGGGAAGACCACCGCCGCCCGGCTGCTGGCCCAACGACTAGGCTATTGCCACATCGAAAGTGGGGCGATGTACCGCGCACTTGCCTGGAAGGCGCTGAAGCATAAGGTGGATCTCTCGAATCCGTCAACCCTGGTAAGTCTGCTTGCTCAGACCGAGCTGAAGCTACGATCCACATCCGAAGGATTCCGCGTCGTCGTGGATGGCGAAGATGTCACCGATGTGCTCCGTTCGCCCAAGACCCAGGCTGCTGCCTCTATCCTCTCTGTCCATCCGGACGTCCGAAAGGAACTGGTACAGAGGCAACGGGAACTGGGGGCTCAGGGAGGCGTGGTGATGGATGGTCGTGATATCGGAACAGTGGTCTTCCCCCGCGCAGCGGTGAAATTTTACCTAACTGCCTCCTTGGACGAGCGGGGAGGTCGGCGCTACCGGGAATCTCCGCAAGAGCTGGGGACCCTCGAGCGGACCTTGGAGGAGGTGGAGAGCCGGGATCGTCGGGACATGGAGCGGGCAGCCTCCCCATTGAAGCCGGCTCCCGACGCCATCTTCATCGACACCACCCATTTGGACCCGGAAGGAGTCGTCAGACAGATGGAGGAACATATCCATCGGAAATTTAAGGACCGACATGATTTTTCTCTTGCGTAAGCCCTGGAAACCAGCTAATATCAGAGACTTTGAGGGACGCCGAGAGGTCTTCTTGCATGGGGTATCGGTTCCTCCAAATTGTCCTCCCGCTCATCATGCCGATTTTTCGGTTCCGGGTAGTGGGGCGAGAGGAGATTCCTACCACGGAGGGCGTGATCCTGGCGGCCAATCATGTGAGTTATGTCGACCCCCTGTTTATTGGCGCGGCCATAGTGGAACGCCAACTTCACTTCATAGCGAAGGCCGATCTCTTCCGGTTCCCCCTTTTTGGGGCCCTATTGCGATGGCTCCATGTTGTCCCTGTCCGTAAGGGCCAGGGGGATTATGCGGCGATTAGGCAGTCTCTGCGCCTCCTTAAGAAGGGAGAGATCCTCGTGCTATTCCCCGAAGGGACGCGGGGGGATGGAGTGACCCTGCAGAAGGCAGAGGAGGGGATCGGACTTCTGGCAGCACGGTCCGGTTGTCCGGTCGTGCCTGTATACGTCGAAGGGACCGGCAAGGTGTTACCACGAGGTAAACGGATCCCTCGGGTTCACCCTGTCACGATCTATTTCGGTCACCCGTTGCGGTTGGGGGGCGAGACCCCCCACAGGGAAACCCGGCGTGGCTACCGACGCCTGAGTGAAGAAATCATGAAAGGAATTGCGGACTTGGAGGCCAAGACGCATTCTCCGCGGTCGTAAGCGCTTGTTCGTACACAAATTCTTTACCAGGAGGTATACCCAGGAATGGACATGACGGGGAGGCCGGGTGGCAGTCCAGAGACAGAAGGGGATCGGAATTTGCCGGGCGGACTAGAGCAGCAGGAATCGACTCTCACTATGCAGGAAATCTATGACCAAACCTTCAAGGATATTCTAGAGGGAGAGATCGTAAAGGGGAAGGTCCTAGATATCGGAACCGATTCCATTATGATTGACATTGGCTACAAGTCGGAAGGAACCATCCCCGTCAGGGAGTTTCTGAACGCCCAAGGGCAGCTGCCGATCCAGGTAGGCGATGTCGTGGAGGTCTACCTTGAATCCAAAGAAGACAGCGAGGGGATCATCGTCCTGAGCCGAGAAAAAGCGGAGAAGATCAAGGTCTGGGACGAGATCAGCAAAGTCTATGAGAAGGGTGGCATGGTCCACGGGACCATTGTTGGGAAGACAAAGGGGGGACTGATCGTGGACATCGGGGTCCGGGCATTCCTCCCTGGTTCCCAAGTAGACCTCCGCCCTGTACGAGATCTCGACAGAGTGATCGGCAAGACGTTTCCCATGAAGATTATTAAACTGAACCAGCGACGGGGCAACATCGTCCTCTCTCGGAGGGAGCTCCTTGAGGATGAGCGGAAGGGGCTCAAAGAAAAGACTCTCGCCACCCTAGAAGAAGGGAAGGTCCTGAAAGGGAAGATCAAGAACCTCACCGAATACGGGGCCTTCATCGATCTCGGTGGCCTCGACGGCTTGCTGCACATCACCGACATGTCCTGGGGGCGGATCGGACATCCCTCGGAACTTTTTACAGTGGGAGACGAGGTTGAGGTGGTAGTCCTCAAGTTCGACCGACAGACGGAGCGGGTTTCTCTCGGTTACAAACAGCGTCTCTCGGACCCGTGGAAAACCGTGACGGAGAAGTTCGAGCCGGGGGACAAGGTGAAAGGAAAGGTGGTCTCGATCACCGATTACGGGGCCTTCGTCGAGCTCGAGCCTGGGGCCGAAGGTCTCGTCCACATCTCGGAGATGTCCTGGACCCAACGGATCAAGCATCCCTCCAAGGTAGTGACCGTCGGAGATGTGGTGGAAGTCGTGGTCCTAGACATTGACCAGTCGGCCCGGCGGATCTCGCTCGGGATGAAGCAAGTGGAACCCAATCCGTGGGAGGCCTTGGAGCAGCGATACCCCGCGGGAACCCGTGTCGAAGGCACGATCCGAAACCTCGTGGACTTCGGTGCCTTCGTGGAACTGGAAGATGGGATCGACGGACTCATCCACATCTCCGACATGTCCTGGACCAAACGGGTCAAGCATCCTTCAGAGATCTTGAAAAAGGGGGATCATGTGGAGACCATCGTGCTCCATGTGGACAGATCAGCCCGCCGGATCTCTCTGGGACTGAAGCAGACGCAGCCCGATCCCTGGAAGACCATCGTGCCAGAGAGATACCGGGTCGGGATGGATGTCACGGGGAGGGTAGTCCGGATCACCGACTTCGGAGCCTTCGTGGAGCTTCCTGACGACGTTGAGGGATTGCTCCACGTTTCTGAACTGTCCGAGGGGCGGGTGAACAAGCCGGAGGACGTCATTAAAGTGGGAGAGGAATTGACGCTCAAGATTATTAAACTGGATACGGATGATCGCAAATTGGGCCTAAGTCTTAGGGCGTATAAGGAAGCCGCCGGGGAGCAGGGAGAAGGGGGGTAACCCATGCGTGCGGAGGGTAAACGCTCTTTCTTGCGTGCCGTCATCGTCGTAGGCGCGATTGGACTCTTCTTCTTTCTCCTGATCTTCGGAATGGCCTTCTGGCTTGGCAACCGGGACCAGTTCGGGGGTCCGAAGGTGGCCCTGCTTGAGGTGAACGGATTGATCAGCGAGTCGGATGGGATTATCAAGCAAATCCAACATCATATCGAGAATCCCACTGTCCAGGCCTTCGTCATCCGCATTAACAGCCCAGGAGGAGGGGTCGCGGCCTCTCAGGAGATCTATGAGGAGATTAGAAAGATCCGCCAGATCCATGACAAGCCAGTGGTGGCCTCCCTCTCTACGGTCGGTGCCTCGGGGGGCTACTATATCGCCGCGGCTGCGAACAAAATCGTGGCCAATCCCGGAAGCATTACCGGGAGTATTGGGGTGATCCTGCAAATTCCCAACCTCTCGGATTTACTGCGAAAGGTGGGAATTCGATCGGTGGTCATCAAAAGCGGGCCGTACAAGGACATGGCCTCAGCGACCCGGGACTTAACGCCTCAGGAGCGACAGTTGCTGCAACAGCTGATCGATGACATTCACGACCAGTTCATCCAGGCGGTGGTGGAAGGGCGTGGCCTTTCCCGGGACCAGGTCGAGAGGGTAGCGGACGGTCGGATCCTGAGCGGCCGCCAGGCCCTGGAGTTGGGATTGGTGGATCAGCTGGGAAACCTCCAGGATGCCATTGAGACCGCAGCCAAAATGGGTGGCATCCCGGGGAAGCCACAGATCGTACAGGTAAAGGAACGCGAGTTTTCCCTTCTCCGGTATTTGCTGGGCAATGCTGCCACGGCGTGGCAACAGAAACTACTGGGAAGGGAGGGGACTCAATTCTCCGTCGATTACCTGTGGCACTGGTAAAACCCGGTCTTTAAAGGAGGGGGACAATGACCAAAGCAGATCTCGTGGAGAAGATCGCTGCGACGGTCAATCTGACAAAAAAGGAGACCGAGGTCGTCATCGATACCATCTTCGACGGTATCGCCAAGGCATTGGCAGCCAGCCATGACGGCAAGGTTGAACTTCGAGGCTTCGGGAGCTTCCGGATTCGCCAGCGCGGGGCCCGCCAGGGTCGGAACCCCCAGACCGGCGCGACGGTGAGCGTCCCGGCCAAGAAAGTTCCCTACTTTAAGCCGGGAAAGGAGCTGAAGGCCCTCATCGACAGGTAGCCCCCTTGTCTCGCGAGAACCCCATCCCGGCTCAGACCTGTCCGATCGGCCATCAGTTCATGGGGACCTTTACGCGCCCTCGGACCAAGGAGGTTCAATCCCTTCGTTTCATCGAGGGGAGCACCGCAGAGCTCCAAGAGCTCTTCGGGGTTCCGCTGCCCACCTTTCCGGAAGATCCCGAGTCTGCTGGAGACCAGCCGGTTTTCCTCGTCCAACTTCACCCCGGTTTGCAACCCGCCTTTCTGAACTTTCTCGTAGCGACTTCGCGTTCCCTCACGGAGAGAGTGGGGGAGGCGCGCGAGTTTCAACAGACGGAGCAGAACTATTTCCAACTGTTGTTGCAGATCACCACGAATATTATCAAGAATGAGCGGCGGTCTGGACTGCTCAATCTCTTTTGGTTGGCCCATTCCAAAGAGGTTGCAACTGCGGTGCAGGAGTACTTCAATCGAGAAGGCGTCCCGACTCATGTCAAGTACCAGATACACCCGCTGGTCCGCGGTTTTTATCGGCTCCTGCATCGATCGACCTGGCAACATTTTTCCAGCAGTGCCCCGCAGACACTGGAGTACAATCTTGGGCTTCCATTTAACCACCGCCTGATCGAGAGTCTGTTCGAAGATCAACTGCCGTTCACGGAGGTGGACCTGTCCCGCTTACACCTAGAGGCGGTGTTGGTCCCTCAAAACCGGAGATTTCGTCTTAGCAGGGAAGAATACAGAGAACTACGGAATATCCTTGGAGACCGGATTCGCCATGGCTTAGCCAAACACGAGCACACGCTGACCGATTTGATCAAGGCCCATCTCCCCAGCCTGAATCCTTCCACGTATGGTCAGGAGGGTTCCCAACTGAAGATGGTGTTTCATCCAAGTATTGTAACCTATCTTTTCACCGACTACGACGAAACCCTGCGGCGACTCAGCGCCTCCTCTGCGCTCAAGGCGGGCGGGAGCGCCGGGGTGGATGGCACTATCTCCTCCAAGACTACCTGGACCTCATCCAGGCGGTCCGCCGTTCTGAAGTCATCCACCGGTTCCGGAGCAACATTACCCTCATCCCTCTAGGAATGGATGACATTCAGATCAAGGACTACGTTGCCGAGGGACGCCTGTTCCAGTTCTTCGAATCCACAGAGGTCGTCAATAGTGCGCGAAAGGTGACAATCCTCTTTGCAGACCTTCGGGGTTTTACCGCTGCTTCGGAGGGGGGAATTTCCGAGGGAGAACTGACGCGATCCCTGTATACCGCCTTCGACCCTATAGCCGACATCGTCAAACGGTTCAAGGGAAAGATCGATAAATTCACCGGCGATGGGGTAATGATCACGTTTGGGAGTACCCAGGTCAGTCCTGAGGATGAGATAAACGCCCTTCGAACTGCTGTTTCTATCCAGGGGGTGATCAAGGACCTGCAAAGGCAGGGGAGAATGCCTTACCGAATGGGAATCGGTCTTCATACGGGTCGTGCCCAAATCGGTCGCTTCCTCCCCGATGAAAAATCGGTGGATATCACGGTGATCGGTCGCCATGTCAATATCGCGAGTCGCGTCACAAGCTCCGGAACCCGCCCCTGGGAACCAGAGGACGAAACTACAACCCGGCGTGGAGATACCGATCAGGGTGTTTGGATTGATCGGGACGGGATCCTCTATAATTGGGGGATCGCGGCTACTCCGGAACACGTGGAGGCGCTCCGGCGCAGCATCCCTTGGGAGGTCGAGGAAGGGGACAGCGGCGTTCGATATACGTGCTTCGATTCCGCGCTCCAAAAAAAGATCTTGATTGAGTATGTGGGGGATGCTAAGTTGAGAGGGGTCGAGCGAGCACAGCCCATCTACCGGGTAGTTGTCCCTTGACGATCCGCGAAAGCCGATGATACGATGACAGTCACCTTGTGGGCACCGTGGAGGATGCAGTACATCGTGGGACCGAAGTCCAACGGATGCATCCTGTGCGAGAAGGCAAAGGGGGATGAAGACACGAAGAACTTGATTCTGGCCAGAGGGCCCCTTACCTACGTCCTCATGAACATTTATCCGTACAATAGCGGCCACCTCATGATCGCCCCGTATCGCCACCTGAAGTCCCTAGAGAAGCTCTCCCCTGACGAAACGGCGGAGATGATAGCCTGGGCATCCAAGAGCGAGCGGATCCTCCGGGAGGCCTTTCACGCTGAGGGCTTCAACATCGGCGTAAATGTGGGAAAAGTGGCCGGGGCGGGGATTGATGACCACCTGCATATGCATGTGGTTCCCCGGTGGAATGGAGATACGAACTTCATGCCGGTCCTGGGCGAGACCAAGGTGATTCCGGAGTACCTGGAAGAGACGTACGCCAAACTCTTGCCCTATTATCAGGCTGCCTGAGCCAAAGGGAGAACGGCAATGTTAGTCCAGATGACAGTCCGGGGCATCGCCCTTGATCCGATCACCAACATGCCTATTATCATTCTGAAGGACTCGGAGGAGAAACGGGCTCTCCCTATCTGGGTCGGAATCTTTGAGGCAAACGCCATCGCCCTTGAATTGGAAAAAATCGCCACGCCGCGGCCCATGACGCACGACCTAATTAAAAATATTCTCGACGGCCTCGGGGCCACGGTCCAGCAGATCGTGGTGAATGACCTTAAAGAGAACACTTTTTTCGCCGTTATCGAAGTGAATTACAACGGCAACATGCTCAATATCGACGCGCGACCGTCCGATGCCATCGCCTTGGCCTTGAGAGTCAATGCCCCGATTTTTGTCACGGACAAGGTGGTAAGTAAGGCCAAGACCATGGACATCGCCGAGGACAAGGAGGAGACCGATCGCTGGAAGGAGTGGCTTGAGAATCTCAAGCCCGAGGACTTCGGCAAGTACAAAATGTAGCCGCTAACCACTCCGACGCCCTCTCAGGCGGAGCACGGCCCAAGGGGGCGTTTTGCTTTTTAGAGCCAAGCAAGATTCAGGCGTAGCCTGCGAAGGTGCCATCACAAAGAAAAAGAGGGTTGTCCTAGTGAGGAAACCATTGAAAATTATTTTAATGCTGTTGCTGGGCGTATCGTTGGGTTTGGCCGCTTGTACCTCAGAGCCATCATTAATCCGGGCGGCAAAGGAGGGCGACACCGAGACGGTGAAAACCTTGCTGGCCGCCGGGGCGGACGTGCATCCGCAAAACAAGTTTGGCGAGACAGCCTTGATGCAAGCGGCAGTCAAGGGCCACCCCGACACCGTCCACGCCTTGCTGGCCGCCGGGGCGGACGTGCATGCGAAAGACAGAGATGGCTGGACAGCCTTGATGCAAGCGGCATGGCMTCAATCGACTGCCGAATCGTGTGGGGCGGCGAGCGGTACACACGCACCGCTACGAGAAACAGGTCCCGGGCCATCACGTSCAGGTRGACGTSAAGTTCCTGACKTYRAAGMGGAAAMGRGGKGGTYCGGTGCGMCGMTAYCAGTACACGGCRATCGACGAYGCSACWCGMGTKCGSGCRYTGAAGATCTACAAGCGMCAYACCCARRMMARCGCCATCGACTTCATCGATTACGTSGTSGAGAAGTTCCCGTTYCGGATCCAGACGATCCGCACSGATCGMGGCCACGAGTTCCAGGCGYTSTTCCACTGGCAYGTSGCKGAYMWGGGCATGGARCAYGTCTACATCAAGSCAMGRACGCCWCAGCTCAACGGGAAGGTYGAGMGSTCSCACMGAACMGACAARGACGAGTTCTACCARCTCCTCACYTACAAAGAYGATGTCGATCTCGAGAAGAAGCTCGCGATCTGGGAGCGCTTCTACACAACGACCGACCACACGGGGCGCACAAAGGAAAAACGCCATACGAAGTGCTGCGGGAGAAGCTACGCTA
>LKGT01006566.1_pt1 | contig 23467 bp, 21 predicted proteins | sample 503861 | NCBI WGS metagenome assembly LKGT01 (sample SAMN04113194, study PRJNA297058) | marine sediment metagenome | biome: marine benthic biome; feature: marine benthic feature; material: marine sediment; isolation source: sediment sample collected at the water-sediment interface from the South......
ACCTTGGACGTGCCAATATCAAGACCGACGATCATTTTCTTGTCAGTGTGTTTTTGCATTCTTACGGCGTTCCCCGTAACGCAAGCATTTCCGGTTCTTCGCTTACCGGCTCGGCGTGTGGCGGATGACCGTCTTTCCAGCCTATCGTGAAGCCGTTGTTGTAACGCATATCGATGTAGTCCAATAGAGATCGTAGGGAATGATGATACGGATCAGCTCGATGTTGATACCTTATTCTGGGTTCTTCTCGCTGACAAGGGTGTGGGCCCAATCGAGGATGGGTTGTACTCGGGGCGCCAGCAGCTTTCGCGTCTGTTGGTATTCTAACCAGCGAAATTCGTGGTGTTCGGGCCGACCCAACTCCGGACTTATTGGCAATGCAACCGATTGGTCTTTGGTTTCCGCCACATAATAGCGGGCAACCTTGCCACGCCCGTAAGGGGGTGTCTGTCGATAGTCTTGACCCCAGTAGAATGTGAGCGCTGTCAGGGTCGTCTCTTCTTCTACTTCACGGATAGCGCTCTTTAACGGATCTTCCCCGAGTTCGACCAGGCCCTTGGGAAAGTCCCAATAGTTGTACGCACGCAGTAACAGATAACATGGTCCATTGGGCTGTCTTCGAACAATGATTACACCAGCCGAAAGCGCCTTTACCTGCACACGCCGCCTCGTGCTACTCCGCGCGTAGGGCTTCGACCGGATCGAGCTTTGCCGCCCGATGGGCGGGAAACACACCAGCCGCAAGCCCGATCAAAATAGCGAGACATTCAGCCAGCAACACATACAACCAGGGGGTACTGATGGGGAGTGCGGGAATCAATACTTTCAACAAGTATGCACCACCGACACCCAGAATGAGCCCTAACAGCCCACCAATTGCCGCCAGGAACGCGGCTTCACCCATGAATAGCGCCAACACTTGTAGGCGGCCCGCACCAAGCGCGCGTAACAAGCCAATCTCTGCGATACGTTCATTCACCGCAATAATCATGATGGTCAAAATACCAACGCCGCCGACCAGCAGTGAAATGCCACCCAACGCACCGACCGCAAACGTCAACACGTTTAGGATGGAACCCAACACGTCAAGCATTTGTGCCTGGGTGGTAATGGTAAAGTCTTCAACGCCGTGTCGTGACATGAGGGTGCGACGTATGCCGGCAACAATCTCCTCCACCGGTGCTTGCGCGGCATAGAGCAAGTCGATTTCCATTAAACTATCGCGATTGAAGAGCTCCAGTGCTTTGGCGGCGGGAATATAAACGGCGTCGTCGATGTCTATACCCAATACATTGCCCTTGGATTCCATGACGCCGATCACACGATAACGATCACCCCCGACGCGTATGCGCTGTCCAAGTGGATTGGCAGAACCAAATAATTCACGTTTGAGTTTGGCGCCCAATACCGCGAATGCGCGCGCCGCCCGTGGATCATCGTTGGGTAGAAATCGTCCAGCCGAAACCTTGAAGCTATAGGTCGAAGGAAAATCGGCACCGGCACCGGCTACCAAGGTACGTCGGCGCTTGTTCTTGACCTTGGCCTCGGCGTTCCCCTGCACGATCGGTACGGTTGTTAGTATGTGTGATACGCGCCGCAAAGCTTCGGCATCTTCGATTGTCAGCGGCCGAATCGTTTTTAGTAGCCCTGGCACGCCGTGGGTAAGGGTGCGACCGGGTGTAACGATGATCAAATGGGTACCGAACTGCGTGAATTCAGACAGTACGTAGCGATGGATGCCTTCCCCGATCGATGTCAGCAACACAACCGCGGCTATTCCGACTGCAATGCCCAGTGTCGTCAACGCCGAGCGTAGTCGGTGGGCGAATATGGCGCCGGTAGCGAGACGTGTGAAATCGAGAACGGTCATTTTATCTCCGTGACAACGCCTGCGCCGGATCGAGACGTGCCGCCCGTCTTGCCGGCAACATGCTGAATAACAGCCCAGTTCCCAACGCCACCGCCAGCGCCCCGACTATCGCCCACCACGGGGTACCTATGGGTAACGCTGGGTAGAAACGCCCAATGATCCAACCTCCCATCCTGCCAATAACAAGCCCCAGCACGGCACCGATCAGTGAAAGTGCGCCGGCCTCCGTAACGAAGAGTATGAGTATGCATCGCCCGGATGCCCCCAGGGCCTTTAACAGACCAATCTCTGCGGTACGTTGTGAAACTGCGACCAGCATGACATTCATGATCAAGATGCCGGCCACCGCCAGGCTGATGGCGGCGATGCCCGCTACCGTGAGCGTGAGTGCGTGCAGAACATTATCGAAAGTCGACAGCAGCGCATCTTGCGTAATGACGGTGATGTCGTCTTCACCATCGTGGCGTGAGCGCACAATGTCGATGATATCCTTCTGCGCCAGTGGAATCGCTTCGCGCGTACGTGCCTCCACCAGAATGCGAAACAAAGAGGCGGTGTCGAACAGTGACAATGCCGAAGCCACCGGTACTACCACGATCTCCTCCACATCGATGCCGATGGTTCGTCCCTCCGATGCGAGCACGCCGATGACGCGAAAACGACGATCGCCCAGCCGCACCCACTCGCCCAGCGCCTTGTCGGCACCAAAAAGCTCCTGGCGAATCTTGGCGCCAAGTACACATACTGGGGACGCCCGCCGTGGATCGATTTTTGGCAAAAAGCGGCCCTGAGCCATAGTCAGATGACGCACATCCAGAAACTCGCGGGTTGAACCGACTATGATGGACTCACGATCTCGCCGACGGTAGGAGACGGCTGCGCTACCTACGACGATAGGGGCGACGCGGCGAACGGCCCGACTGCGATTAAGCGCCATGGCATCGTCGATGGTTAGGTCACGCGGGGTTTCGCCAAGCAATAGCGGCGGACCGCCGGTTGTCTCTGAGCGCCCCGGTAACACGATAAGCAAATGCGTCCCTAACGACGCAAATTCGGCGACTACGAATCGGCGTGCACCTTCACCGAGTGAAGTCAAAACGACCACCGCCGCCACACCGATGGCCATTGCTAATAGCATGAGCCCCGTACGTAACGAATACCCCCGCAACGACTTTAACGCGAACCCCAATATGTCGGCGGCCATCATGTGCGTTTACCCGTCGTGGTATCACTATCGATGCGCCCGTCTACCATGTGGAGGCGGCGCCTGGCTCGTTTCGCGATGTCAAGGTTGTGGGTGACAACAATAAGCGTAATGTCGTTGTCATTGAGCCGCTCGAGGATATCGAGGACATCTTTGCCGGAAGCGCTATCGAGATTACCAGTCGGCTCATCGGCCAGGATCACGGCCGGTTCCATGACGGTGGCGCGCGCGATGGCCACCCGTTGGCGTTGTCCGCCAGATAGCTGATCGGGTCTATGGTGTGCCCGGTCAGTAAGACCGACGGCATCGAGAATTCGGCTTACGCGTACTTTTCTCTCTGCGACCGGGACCCCCGCCAATACCATCGGTAAGGCGATGTTCTCGGTTGCACTTAGGCGTGGGACTAGATGAAAGAACTGGAACACAAACCCGATTTTGTCACGCCGCATTTCAGCTTGCGCTTGATCAGACAACGCCGTGACATCTTGGCCATCGAGTATGTATTCGCCTGAAGTAGGTTGATCAAGCAGGCCGAGGATATTGAGTAGCGTGGATTTACCGGAACCCGAAGGTCCCATCATGGCGATATATTCGCTACATTTGATATCTAGGCTCACGTCATTCAGCGCATGGACCTTTTGGTCACCGACCTCGAAGATACGATGAACCTGCTGTAGCCGAATCACTGTTTAGGGGTGTTATCTTCGGTCGGAGCTTCTGGTATTACGTGTGCCCCTGCTTCCACACCCTCGCGCTCAACCGAAACAACAATCATTTCCCCGTTCTCAAGACCGGAAACCACTTGTATATATTTCCAGTTGGCTAGCCCTGGTTTGAATTGGCGTTCGGCAAGCGTTCCATTATCGGGGTCATAAACGAGCACACGATATCCCTCCAGTACCGCTTCGGTCGGAACCCGCAGAATTCCCTCACGGGTGTCGAGTATGATCTCGATATCGGCACTGTAGCCAGGCAGAAGATTCTTGATTTGCTTTGGATCGGAGAACGTTGCCTCGACTTCCACCGTTCGTGCTTGCTTTTCGCGATCGAGTACGTAGGGTGCGACTCGTCGTACCCTACCTTCGAAATGTTGTCCTGAGAACGCGTCCAGGGTGATTCGTACCGGTTGTCCGGGACGCACTGCCGGCGCATCGACTTCGTCTATGGGCGCTGTGACATATAAACACTGTCGTCCTATCAGGTCGATAGCCGGCAGTGTCGCGATCCCTGGTGGTGAGGGTGTTACAAACTCGCCGAGTTTAGCGTTGATTTCTGCCACAATGCCGTCGAATGGTGCCCGCAGTATGGTGCGCTCGAGCGCCGCACGAGTAGCGCTAACGCGTTTATTACTGACCTGAGTGGCAGCACGGGCCGCGCGACATGCGGCGGCGCCTGCGATCGCATCGGTGACGGCTCGATCGACGCGATCTTCGGATACGAGCGCTGAGCTTTTGAGCTTGAGCAAACGTTTCGCTTCGCGATCAGCGACATCCGCCAGTACGCATGCTTCCTCTTCACGTGCCTTCGCGGCACTCGCCTCGCTTTTGACCAGGTCGACCTCTGCCTTTAGATCATCGTTCCATAGACCCAAAAGGACTTCACCTTTCTTGATGTGTTGACCCTTACTGACCGGGAGCAGCGCCACTTGACCCCCCGTCGGTGGCGCCATCTGCGCCCGTTGACAGGCCTCTACCGTACCAGCACGTGTATTTGCTACGCTCGACTCAACGCGGCCGGTGTCGACTTGTTGCAAAATGACTGGAATCAGTTTCGGTCGTGACCAATACCACACTGCGATGAAGACGAGCACTGTCAGCGCAATGACCGCAACTATGCCCCAGTACTTGCGGCGGGGTGGGTTTTTATTCACATTCATGTTGTAACCAATGACTTCCTGAGAACTGGTCGGTTCATCATCATAACTAAGCTGGTGATCGCGTTTGTGTCACTCGTCGATGTGGACACCATATTGATTATGATCTTGCCAATGCCGGTAGGCGAAAACACGCTCGATAAAGTCTGCGCGAGCTTCGGGTTGGGCTAAACAGCACTCGTCTGTGACCGGCAACAAAGGCCAGTAGGACATCAACGCCTGCGCAAAGATACCAACGCCAAGGGAGCTCGGCTCGCCGCTATTGTCATAGACTTGTACGTCGCCAGTGCCACAGCTGGGCGATTGGCTTTTAAAAATATAACCACTGATGTTCTGGAGTTTCGGTGCAATCTGTTTGGCGTAGTCGCGAAGCGCCATGGTTATGTTTAACTCCGGATTGTCTACACCTACGGCTCGCGGCTGGGTTGGTTTACCCTGCAGCCTTATTGGTGGACGGGGTACACCCATCCCGATTGCCTCCTCTGGGCAAATCGGGACGAAATCGAATAGTTCGCCAAGCGTTTCGACTATGAGCGGATCGCATTTGTGGCTACCGTCGTAACGCACCCGATTACCAAGCAGACAACTACTTACACCAAGGCAAATTCGCTGCATTGGGCTAGGAACTGGGTCGGCATGTCGCGCCGTTATCGGACATTGACCTGCGCACGTCACAAATCGATTAAACATTATGCAAAAGACGGTGCTCACAAGATAGCGCCGGCAAGCAAGTACCCGCAGGGCCATCGGTTTTGCTCGTTTTTTTTGCAATTCCTAATAATGACCGCGAACGACGATTAATTCTTGGGTACGCAGACAACTGTTTTATTTGAAACTTTCAACGGCAAACACACAACGTGTGCTATCCCTCGTTCATTGTAGTGTGCAGACGTCTGTTTTCTTTGGAACTTTTAACAGACCATTGACAGTATGCGCGTGCTCATTAATCTATGCAGTGTTGTGCCATGAGTTGACCGTGAGCTCGGGCTGACAGAAAAAATGGACCCTAGCCGCGATTGTTGCGGACCAAGAACAGTCGGTCACTGGCAGTAACACCTCGTGAAGTCCTCGATTTGGGATGGGTCGGGCCGTTTTCCCACAAATTGCCCGTGGGGGTAGTGTGCGCGAAATTTTGCTTGCAGCCACGGGCTGCAGCAATTGGGTCAGTATTGGCTGGTTTGGTCAGTAGTGCCGGCCGAATAATGACGGGGAAGATGGGGGAGTTATGCGGGCGCGACAAACACCGTGGTTTTCCACCGTGTGGGCGAGACACCACGTAGGCCAACTGGTAAGATCGGCGATGGCGTGAACCTAAATGTCCAGTACAAGTACTGATATTCAGGGCAAGGGATCGCCGACCGAATTGCTTCAGGAACGGGACGCGTTAAATCGTGCCCTTCTCGCTGCCTCAGCCAGTCTGGCCGAGGCAAAAGACCACGACGCGATACTACGATTCGCATGTGACATCCTAGTCACGGCATCGCCCAGGATTCGCCTTGCCTGGATGTACCTAGGCGAAGCCGGCGATGCCGCGGTGCGCCCTAGCTATGCCGTTGGCCCGGCCCGCGCCTGTGCGCCGCACCTTGGGTGGGGCGGCGGCCCACGCGCCCAACAATGGCGGGAGTCCCGTTTACACGCTAACGGACAGCCTGTTGTGTCCGATATCCGAGCCGATGCCCAACTTGGCCCCGGCCGCGAACGCGCATTGGAGAACCAGCTCGAGACTTGCGTATGCCTGCCCTTTAGCGATGGCGACGCGCGGCAGCAAGGTTTGGTAATGATTTATGCCGACCAACCTGATTACTTTCAGCGTATCGGGCTACACCCCTTTATCGCATTCGCGCAGCTCGGGCGCGTCGCGTTCGAGCAAGCCACCAACCGCAAGCAGCTACAGGATATGGCGACGATTGATGCGCTGACTGGGCTCCTCAACCGGGGCGCCCTACAAAAGATCCTGGAAAGCGAGCACGCGCAGTCACAACGCAGCGGTCACCCCTATACCCTGCTGCTCTTAGATGTAGATCGCTTCAAGATGGTGAATGACACCTACGGGCACAGTGCAGGTGACACCGCACTGGCGGCAGTAGCCAGCATCGCCGAACGATCACTGCGTGAAGGAGATTGGGTCGCTCGCTGGGGCGGTGACGAATTCTTATGTCTGCTCACGGATGCCGATGATGAGAAAGGCGCGGTGATCGCTGAGCGGTTGCGTGCCCAGGTGGCTGAACAACCTATCGCTTGTGACGGCCGTAATATTCCAATCAGCATCAGCGTCGGTCTTGCTCACTACCCGCAGGCTGGCGATAAGTTGGAAACTGTGCTCACCGCCGCCGATGCTGCTTTATATGGCGCCAAGCGCCGCGGTCGCAATCGGGTAGTGAGCAGCAGTCGGGAAGCGCGCGGCGTGTTCTCGATAGCGGGTCAACTGGAGTCGGCCTTGCAGTCCGGGCGCTTGCAACCGGCGTTTCAGCCCATCGTTGAGCTCGACAGCGGTCGTGTTGTCGGCGAAGAGGCACTAGCCCGCATTATCACTGAAGAGGGTAACTTGCTGGAGGCGGCTGCATTTATCCAGGCCGCCAAGCAATTGCGTATTGTCCGTCGGATCGATAGCCACGTAATGCGTGAAGTGGTGCAACGCTGGGTGCAGCAGTTCTCATCGGGTAAGACGATAGCTCGTTTCGTTAACGTCTCGGCAGACCTCTTGCGACATCCGGAACTTGTCGACGATGTTCTTCATACGGTGATGGACAATGTCAGCACTGGTAATGGCCGCGATAAACCGCTCGTCATCGAGATAACCGAACGGGAGTTCTTGAATAATCCGCGTGAGCTACGCCAGATACTGGCGCCGTTCCTAGACTACGGTATGCAATTGGCGATCGATGATTTTGGTAGTGGCTACTCATCTTTTCAGTACCTAGCTGATCTACCGGTGACCTATCTAAAAATCGATGGCGCTTTGGTACGTCGGGCGCCTAAAGAATCAAAGGTGCGGGCGATCCTCAAAGGTATTCGCGACATTGCCGACGACCTCAACCTAACCACCCTGGCTGAATGGGTCGAGGATGAGGTGACCTCCGAATTGCTAAAGGAAATCGGTATTCATTGGGCCCAGGGTTACTATTTTGGCCGCCCGCAGCTACACGCGGGTAAGGACAATATCCTAGGTATCCGCTGACATGAGGCTTTACCTCGTCCAGCACGGGGAAGCGCTTTCCAAAGACGTCGATCCCGAGCGTGCCCTGAGTGACGCCGGCCGCGCAGATGCCGAGCGCCTCGCCAGGTTTCTTGCCCCTAGACGCCTCACCCTCAGTCGTGTTCTGCAAAGTGGTAAGTTGCGGGCACAACAAACGGCGGAGATCCTTGCTGGCGCTTTCGCCTCGGACTTAACGCCTGAGGAGGCCAACGGTCTCGATCCGCTTGACGACCCTCAATCACTCCTTCGCACCATCGCCGGCTTGCAGGAAGATGTTTTGATCGTGGGGCACTTGCCATTTTTGGCCAAGCTAGTCGGACAGATGCTTATTGGCACTGATGATTCCCTCGTTACGTTCGAACCTGGGACCCTGGTGTGTCTTGAACGCAGCGAAGATCGATGGTCAGTCGCCTGGGTTGTGCCGCCGGCGTTGCTAAAGTCGTAGCCGTAGACCTGCTTACTCATTCTTGTTGTGGCCAGACCGTATGTAATAGGCTTGCCGCGGCCAGACACTCCCATCCAAACGGCAGATAGCCGGCATACCCCAGCAGTGGCATGTGAAAGATCTCGAAGCGATGGACAAACGGGATCGAGTACTCCCAGTGCCCCAGGCTCTGGTAGTTCCAGAGCTCCCAGAAAAATCCACAAACGAGGGCGGCCAGCACCGCCTGCCAAAGCCGGCGCCAATCACCCGTGGTCACAGGGGCGAAGATAGTTTCGCGGCCGTAAATTACTTGTAGTGCAGTGATAATCACGAGCGGCGCAATCCACAAGAGAGAAAACACATGCTCAGGCCAGACACCTATGGCGGTTAGTCCAGCGCCAGCTATCAGCAACATCGTCCACGCAAGCCAGCGCGCGTCAATGATCCGTATTGGCCAGGCGTCTGCCAAGCCCTGATTCAAGCGGGGAAAAGACGCGAGCCAATCGCAGGTACTCAGCACTGCTGGCAAGACAGTGGCAAACGGAAGGGTCGCATAGAGAAAGTACTCCCAAGGGCCAAAATCACTGATGCCCACGTAGTACCAGCTCTGCACAAAACGATTCAGGTATTCAAAGAACCACCAAAAGCCGGCGCTGAGCGGGAATAGCGATACAAAATAGCCGGGGCGATCACGCAATAGGCAGTGACCGGTACGAGTATGGGTGAGCGCGTTGATGACTAGGATATAGCCTAGCCATAACGGGCTAAACGTGAATGCTTGCCACGTCGTGAACCAAGAAAAGCGATTCCAAGCCAGTACCCAGGCGACTATCACGATGGCCACACCAAGCCAACCCCACCACGGGAATGGTGTAGGCGCTGTCACGATTTCTGTTGCCTGCTTGGCTTTTCGAATTATCCGATAGACGAAAGGCAACAGAGCAGTGATAACTAATACAGCAAGTAAGCAGAATGCCCACCATGAAAACGGTAGATGGTCAATCGACACGGTGGTCGGTGGAAACCGCAGATAAGGCGCCAGCGGCTTTCCGATGACAACGATACCGACTAATGGCAGGCCGACTAACATCAACCCCAGTGGGACGAGAATCGCAAGCGCCTTAGTCATGTCACGAGCTGGTATTCAATTCTATTTGAACTGGAACCAGGTTATTCGACTTCAGCTAATAGCATGTCGATCATTCGTTCGGCCTGCGATAGATAACCGCCGCCGAACAAGTTCAAGTGATTGAGCACATGGTAGAGGTTGTACAGGGTTTTGCGAACCTCATAGCCAGCCTCCAGCGGATAGGCTTCCCGGTAGGCGTCATAGAAACGCGACGGGAAACCACCAAAAAGCTCAGTCATGGCCACGTCTGCTTCATGATCGCCGTAGTAGACGGCGGGATCGAATATGACTGGGTGTCCATGTTCGTCGAAGGTATAGTTGCCTGACCACAGGTCGCCGTGTAATAGCGAGGCTACCGGCCTACCCGCTCGAAAGAACGCCCCAACATTAGCAAGCAATCGCTCGCCTCGGCGTTGTAATTTGCCGCCATGGCCATTGCGTTTGGCAAGTTCCAATTGGAATCCGAGGCGATGTCGCTGCCAGAAGTCGACCCAATCACTTGACGGTGTATTTACTTGCAGGGTGGTGCCGATGGTATTGTCGTGATGCCACCCGTAGTGTTCGCTGAAGGATCGATGTAGTTGCGCCAATTCCTGTCCGAGGCGCGTCATACTCTCTGGTTGCGGTTGTCCCTGCTCTACATACTCGAGCACGAGGTAGGCCTGATCACCCGACGTTCCCCAGCAGATGGGTGCGGGTACGCGGATCGCCTGGGCGTGGGCAATCTCATTCAAGCCAGCCGCCTCGGCTGTGAACATGTCGAGTTTCGCGGCGTCATTGGATTTAACGAAGTACCGCTGATCGCCCCCCTGGACCACGGTGGCCGCATTGATACAGCCGCCGCCAGCCACGTGCTGGCCGTTGGCGACAAACGGTCGGCCGGTAGTCGTGGTGATGTGTTCTGCAACCTCAGGCCAAATCAACATGTTGGCTATCCATATGCACTTGACGTAACCCGGAGATACCTGCCGCCTGACGGCCAATTCTACTGGCTCGGCTAAGGGTTGGCAGACCCGCGGAGACTGGCCAACTGACATTTTGGTCTATACCCCCTGAATAGAGCCAGCTAGATCAATATGGTCCGACGAACTGGGCCCGTAGACAGGCGGGGGACTAGGACGATGTTGGATAAGGCCTTTCGCTGGCCTTTTTGCATCCTCCGCTCCGCGGACGGCACCTCCCTGTGCCGCTCCTCAGCTTGCGGTGGATCCTTCTACCGCCAACGGCCACGCACCCCGGCCTTTGCGAATCAACAATCTGCCAGATTTATCGAGGTTTCAGATCGTTTGATCTAACGAGATTCTAAGCACACCAAGGTGGCCTGGTGTTTGCATTGGAGTGGGCAACAATCGTCAGATGCCGAATGCGTATGGCGAGAATTGGCTAAATTCATGACATTCTGGAGTTCCTCAGTCACATGGCTTCGGCTCACATCATAAGCGGCCAGCGTTGGTCGCTGCGTACCAGTCTGATTATCACCATTGTCGCAATGGGGGTACTCGGCCTGATGCTGGCGCTCCTAAGCGGTACCATTTATCGCAATCAAGCGATTGAGCAGCACCGCACCGCAGTTGTGCAGATGATCGAACAGGAAGCCGATACGTTGCTGGATGAATTGAATCGGCGATCGCAACTGCTGCTCCAGCCTTTACAAAACAGCTCCGGTTTTCGCGCTCTTGTTCGCCAAGGCAACCGTGCTGCTATTGAACGACAGTTCAAGGATCATATACGGGCACATGCCGACGAAATCAAAGAGGCTGCGTGGATTAGAATCGCCGCCTATGATACAAAATTTCATCTAATCGGTGAATCTTCTATCAGAGTAATCAATCGTGACCTTGATCATCAGACCTGTAGCAACTTGTTTCCGCTGGTTACCGGCGTGAAGGAATTGGGTCATAGGCGTGGTGTGTCGGGTTTCTGCGCTTCGAGCGAACGTCCTTATTACGCGATCATCGTACCGGTAAATCCGGATGCGCCTACCGGTTACTTGCAGGTGGTGATTGATCCCATTGGTCAACTTACAACCATAGAAAAGATTCTTGGCATGCCGCTACGCCTCGGGTTTAGTGGGGCGAAGCTTTACGAATCCAGCTCATGGTCGAAGTCGGCCGCGACTGATGGAATGCTAACCGTTGGCTATGCGCGGCCGATCTACGGTTCTGATGAAGTAGTTACGATTGTGGCTACCGACGACATCACACCATTTCAGAAGAAGCTCACCAACACCCGCTATGTGGTCATGGTTGCTGCTGTAGCTATTACTTTGATCGCCGTGATAATCGCGTTGACGATCCTGCAACGTACCGTGCTTAATCCATTGCAGGCTCTGACTGATCAATTACGCAAAGTTCGACAAGACACGGTTCATCTAGGTCAACGCGTCCAGATCATGGGCAATACGGAAGTGAGCGAACTTGCAGCTGGGTTCAACGAAATGACCATCCGCCTAAGGGAACTATATGAGAGCTTGGAACACATGGCTTTCACCGATCCATTGACGAAGTTGCCGAACCGCATGCTTTTTCATGATCGTCTGCATCAGGCCATCCTCAGTGCGAGGCGCGAGGGCAAATCGTTCGCCCTGCTAATAATGGATCTCGATCGATTTAAGGAAATCAACGACACCCTCGGCCATCACGTTGGCGATTTGATACTTGAGCAAGTAGGGGAGCGTCTGCGCGGTATGTTGCGAGCGAGCGATACTGTCGCGCGCATGGGTGGCGATGAATTTGCCGTCCTGCTCGGCGCGGTAGATAGACAGCAAGCCGCGATGGCGGCTCGCATGCTCGTAAAAGCGCTCAGGCCGTCCTTTATGGTTGAAGAACAGCGTTTTGAAATCGGTGCAAGCATTGGTATTGTGCTGTACCCGGACCATGGCGAGGAAGCGAGTGTGCTTACCCGGCGCGCCGATGTCGCAATGTATGCGGCCAAGAACACCAATAGCGAGTTTGTGTTCTACACATCTGCGCTGGACGAACACATGCCGAAACGCCTGGCGTTGATGGGAGAACTACGCCAGGCCGTCGACTATGAGGAATTCGTGGTTTACTACCAACCGAAGGTAAATCTGCAAACGGGTCATGCTGCTGGGGTGGAGGCGCTAGTACGCTGGCAACATCCGACCAAAGACATACTTCTGCCAGACACCTTTCTGCCATTAATGGAACAAAGTGGACTGATAAGGAGTTTGACGTCAATAGTTCTGAGTGCCGCCCTAAAGGCCTGCCGTGAGTGGCATAGGGCGGGGTTGGACATTCCAGTATCTGTTAATTTTTCGACGCGCGATCTCCAAGATCCATTTTTGGGTGACAACTTATCGGACCTTGTGAATGAGCAAGGAATCCAACCCGAGTGGCTTGAGCTTGAAGTGACGGAAAGTACGGTGATGGCCGACCCTGCGCGCGCGATGGATATTCTGGGCGATATAGCTAGCAAGGGTATCCAAATAGCGCTCGATAATTTCGGTACTGGCTATTCTTCACTTGGTTATCTCAAGAAACTGCCAATCGGTGCCGTGAAGATTGATCGCTCCTTCGTGATCGGTATGACTGAAGATGAGCATAACGCCACCATCGTTCGCTCGAGCATCGATCTTGCCCACAATATGGGCCTTAAGGTCGTGGCCGAGGGTGTCGAGAACGCCGAGGTCATGACCCATCTGAAAAACTTGGGCTGTGACGCTGCCCAAGGCATGTTTATCAGTCGTCCAATGCCTCTGGATGAACTGCTGAGCTGGCTAAAGAGCTCTACTTGGGGCACGAAACTGCCGAACTAACGTCGGCCGCTCCTCGACCGCTGTTCCGGCAACTGCTCCTCGACCGCTGTTCCAGACGCGGTTCTACCTCCTCCATCCATGGAGTCGTGCGTTGCCCTAACTTCCTGCATCTGACCGCCATGGATGGCGGAAATGCAGAAGGATTGTTGGGAACAATCCCTGCCTTGCAGGTCGCCCGACGCGGTTCTACCTCGGCAACCGCTCCCTGCGTTGCTCTACCTCCTGCGTCCCTGCAGTCGTCCTGCATCTGACCGCCAGGGACGGTGGAAATGCAAAAGGATAGTTGGGAACAATCCTTGCCATGCAGTCGTGCGTTGTTCTAACTTCCAGCGTCCCGGCAATTGCTCCTGCATTGCTCTCGGTTGCTGCTCCTGGCGCAACTCTACCTCCTCCTTCCCTGGAGTCGTACCTTCCGACATCCCTGTCGGTCGCCTGCGTACGCGGCATTAGTGCGTCTCGGTAACTGCTCCTGCATTGCTCTAACTTCCTACTTCCTTGTAGGTCGCATGCACGTCAGAACAATCCTTGCCCTGGAGCTGTACCTGCCGGACGCATATGAGCGGCCTTCGGTTGCCCTTGTGTTCGGTTTGACCGAAGGGGCGAAAAAAACCGAGCCTGGCGAGAAAACCTAGTTTTGACGGTCGCCCTTGCTCTTATGATGTCGCTTAGCTGGTCGAAAACCCGATGAAGGAAACGTAGTGGTCGACGCACCGTGTTGTGTGTTTTCGATCACCGGTATGAATCGAGGAAACTGGAAGTCGATGCCACCAGCCCCACCCAAGCCGTCGTCTGGCGTTTAGAGGTTGCCATCGGGCTGTGGAGCGCTTTACCGGCTACGTCTGGTGGGGCATGATTCATCTGCTACTGGCAAGGACAATGGAGTGCATGCGTCGATGATCGACATCAGGTATGTCAAGCAGGAAGGGACGTTCCTAGTCCGCAATCGAGGGGATGGTCCTGACAGCTCGGGTAGTGTGCAGAAGCTCCTTGGCGCGCGGTTACACGTTGATGAATCCGACAATATCGACGGTTTGGTGCCGGCCACGGATATGCGCGATAAAAAAGGAAAAGTTCGCAGCGGATTTGTCGAGGCGAACCGTCTTTCGGCAAAGCAGCAACTCAAGATCTTCTACCTCGATGTCGGTCAAGGCGATGCTACGCTCATCGAGGCCGAGGGCGCTATCGTGGTGATCGATGGTGGCCCCAACCGTGGTTTCCACGACGACCTCATTAAGCGCTTAAAGAAACTCCGCCAAGCGGATCTCGATGCCGGGCTCCCAGCGCGCCAGCGGCTTCGCATTAATGCCATTGTTGTCACGCACTTCGACCTCGACCACTACGCCGGTCTCATCAAGGTGCTTGAAACGAAGGATTTCGAGATCGGCCGCATTTACCACAACGGATTACCCCGCTACAGTAATACGGCCGGCAAAGATCTGAATCTTGGTGATCTAGTCAATCATGTCGATGGCACACGATCCATCAGCGCTGATCTTGGAGACATTGCCTCCGCGAGGCAACTCCTTAGTTCTGGCGACCTCATCACTGCCAAGGGTAACGACAACAAGTTCGCGAAGTTCCTACGTGCCGCGGTCGCGGCATTTGACGATGACCGGCTTGGCTCCATGAAACGCCTGGTTCGCCGCAACACAGCGGGTAAGCCAGCGGTATTGCCTGATACCGGCCCAGATCTAAGCGTTGAAATTCTTGGACCAGTGACCACCAAAGAATCGGGCGCAATTCGGCTGCCCGTGTTCCCCGATCCTCATAGTGTCTCTAAGAGCAATCCCAATCCGTCGCCATCGGAATCGCACACGATCAATGGCAACAGCGTTGTGCTGCGATTGGTTTATGACAAAACTACTTTTCTTTTTGGTGGCGACCTGAACCAGCCAGCGCAACGGTACATTGCTAAGCGCTATCGCAGCCTCGCGCCATTTAGCGCCGACGTCAATAAAGCGTGCCACCATGGCTCATCGGACTTTGACCTTGCCTATCTCAAAGCCGTCGCACCAGATGCGACAGTTTTTTCTTCCGGTGACAACGGCTCTCACGATCATCCGCTGCCAGATGCCATGGGGACTGCCGCCAAGCACAGCCATGGCAATTTTCCGCTGGTCTTCTCCACCGAACTCGCGCGCGAGACCGGTAGCGATGGGATCAAATTTGGCCATATCAATGCACGTTCTAACGGCAACCTGATTGTCATGGCGCAGAAAAAAGAGAAACCTTCGTTAAAGAAGACCTGGCACTCGTTCCGACTACCTTTTGCCGGTCCGTTCGCAGAGGATCACAGTGAGAATTAGCCTTTCTTGGCTAGTGCCGCTACTAACATCCGAAGTGCCTGGCCTCGATGGCTTAATTCATTCTTGATTTCGGGTGGCAGTTCGGCGGACGAGCAATTGTGCGTTGGTACGAAAAACACGGGGTCATAGCCAAAGCCATTGTCGCCTCTCGGTTCGAATAGAATGCGCCCTTCCCAGGCGCCCTGGCAGATGATGGGGGTTGGGTCGTGTTCATGCGCGAGGTAGACCATCAAGCATTGGAAGCGCGCGCTGCGATCGCCTTGCGGCACATCAGTAAGCGCTTGTAGAAGCTTATCAAGGTCGGCTTGGTCTGAACTGCCGATGCCCGCATAGCGCGATGAGTGAATCCCTGGCACGCCGTCTAAGGCATCTACCTCAAGACCAGAATCATCAGCAATGGCGGCGAGCCCAGTTTTTCGTGCTGCGTTGCGTGCCTTCAAGATGGCGTTTTCGACGAAGGTAAGACCTGTTTCCTCAACGTCGGGGACATCGAACTGAGACTGTGGGAGTACTGATAGATCCAAGGCGGCTAACAGCTGGGCGATCTCACGCACCTTGCCAGGGTTATTGCTGGCAAGGACAATTTGTCTAGTCATTCGCGTATACCAAGGGCCTTGCGTTGGTGCTCGATCAGTTCCTGAATACCTTTCTCGGCTAGCTTGGTCATAGCGAGCATCTGTTCGGTCGTGAAGGCTTGCCCTTCGGCCGTTCCCTGGATTTCGATAAACTCCGCCGTTTCCGTCATCACAAAGCTCATGTCGGTGTCGGCGTTTGAGTCTTCCGCGTAGTCGAGGTCCAGTACCGCCTCACCATCGTAGATCCCCGTAGATACAGACGCGACGAGATGACGGACCGGGTCGGTATCGATGAGGTTGTGCTCTTTTAGATAGCTAATTGCGTCTATAAGTGCGACGCAACCCCCGGTGACCGAGGCGGTACGCGTACCACCATCTGCTTGAATGACATCACAATCTACCGTCAGCGTGCGTTCGCCCAGAAGTTTGAGATCGACGGCGGCACGGAGTGCGCGGCCAATTAAACGCTGAATCTCCATGGTTCGTCCACCTTGCTTACCGCGCGCGGCCTCGCGTCCCATACGTTGTGATGTGGAGCGTGGAAGCATACCGTATTCGGCGGTTACCCAACCTTGGCCCGAGCCCCTCAAGAAGGTAGGCACTTTTTCTTCGATGCTGACGGTGCAGATTACTCGTGTCTCACCGAATTCCACCAATACAGACCCTTCGGCATGACGGGTGTAGCTTCGCGTGATACCGACTTCACGCAATTGATCAGCTTTACGCCCGCTAGGTCGCATTCTGCCTAGCTATCTTATGAAATGAATTCACGACGGATCCTTAGGGGAGTGTTATGGGGCGCACTATTTTACGTCTCGTGCACTGAGAATGAAAAGGTAAGCCGATCGACTAGTCTTTCTCGATTCGCCGAATATACTTTTCCAATTCTTCAATCTCAGTTCGGATCGATTTCTTAGGCGTTTTGTTGTTTGTGCGTGCTTTTGTCTTGACTGGTGGCTTTTCGGGCGCCGGCTTCTTAGGCGGAGCCTTTTTTTGTGCCAACATTCTGTTCTTAGCCATTTCCCATAGAGCGTCTTGATCGACGTTTAAGCGCTGGTTCGCCTGCAGCGGTTGCGTCGTTGGGGCGTCGTCCTGCCAGCGCAAACTGACCGCACTTACGTTGTCGCAGGCACCCTGCCTACGATTCTCGGCTTCTATGGCTGTTTCCTCTAAGCCCTCGTCCAGATATTCGACATCTAAATAACCGGCCAATTCGCCGGGGGAAAATGCCTCCCACAGACCATCAGTGCACAAAAGCAACACATCGCCACGCTGCAGCGGTGTTTCTTCGCCGATGGTGATAGAGGGCTTGTTAGGCCCTCCTAGGCACTTCAACAGGCGGCTCTTTTCAGGGTGACTTAGCATCTCCTCTTCTGTTAGTACCCCGTCCCTTCGCATCCTTTCTGTTGCCGTATGGTCCAAGGTTCTTGTTAGTACCTCGCTGCCACGAAAATGATAAAGCCGGCTATCGCCGACATGCGCCCAATACGCATAGCCATCCTGTACCAGGCAGAGTACGCACGTTGTTCGCGGCTCTATCGGCTCCCGCGACGTCTTTGCAATTTGAACGATCGCGTTATGAGCTTGAAGTACAGTTAGCGCAAGAAACGCGGATGGTTGGGTGATGGTCCGTTGTTTAATTCGTTCAAACGCGCGAATACAAGTTTCCGTCAGCGTCTCGGCTGCGATTTCGCCACCCGCGTGTCCGCCTAGCCCGTCGGCCACCGCTATGAGCACGGCATTATCACGCTCCGCGTGAGCGATACGATCCTGATTCGTCGGTCGTGAGCCGGACGAAGTGTGATGAGCGAGCTCGTACTTCATACCAATATGATCAGCGATTCCAGGGAAGCTTTTCGCGCAGCCGATCGAAATACCCTGGCTGTTCGTCTTGCATGCCCGTGATCCAACTACGGTTGAGGAAGTCGAGTAGCTCCTGCACGCTCTGCGGCCGATCTGCTTGGTCGAGTCGTAGGCACCAGTCGACCGCTTGCAAGAGTTCTTTCGAATAACGTCGAGCAAAAGTGCGTACCGCCGGTTTGAGCTTGTCATCGACCACGCGTTCGGTCGACGGCGGCGGCGGGCGACCGCTCATACACGCCCACATCGATGCACCAATGGCATACAGATCGCTCCAGGGACCGACTTCCGCATGTCGATGCTGTTCGATCGGCGCAAAACCGAAGGTTAGAGTATGCGGCCCAGTGAGCTTACTGTTCTGTTCTACAAGTCGAGCAGCGCCAAAATCGAGCAATAATGGCCTGCCACCCGGCCGCAGATAGATATTCGCTGGTTTGATGTCGAGGTGTAGCAGATTGTTTTTGTGTAACTCCCATAGTCCTAGGAGCAACTGTGGGAATATGCGGCGAATGAACTTCTCGCTAAGTCTTCCAGAATGACGCTTGATGTAACTACGCAAGTCCTTACCGCGCTCATAATGCATGACCAGATATACGGTGTTATTGGCCCGGAAGAAATCGGTAACGCGTACAATATTGGGATGATTGACCTTAGCAAGTGCGGCTGCCTCATCGAAAAAGCGTTTCAGGCCCTTGCGGAAGGTATTCGAGCTGGACTCGCCACTGATGCTTTCAACACTCGCGTCTTCCAGGCGTCTGGCTTGGTCGGCAGGGAGGTATTCCTTAATGACGACACGCGCCTCCGTTTTCAAGTTGCTGGCCAAATACACAATACTGAAGCCACCGCCGCCGAGAGTTTTCTCGATACGGTAACCATGTAGCTCGAAACCTTTTGGCAGGGCTTCAGCGAATTTCATGAAATCACACCACTCTTAATTTTTATCACGCATTGCTAATAACCCGTACGCCCCCTGAAACATTCCGGTTCAACGAAGGCGCCAAAAAGATCGCTTCCTATTGGGAGGCTTGTACACCGGGTGGCCAGCCCTCTTGGCGAAGCTCGCTGCCGACCGGCGAACCGAGCTCTAATACTTGTTTACCATTATGAAACATAGCTTAAAATGAGGAAACTGGCGATCCTTGGGATGGCGGGTCATGGGTGGTTGCTAGTGGCTGGTTACGGATCTATAGCTTGTTTAAGGGCTTCCAAGGGGGGCTTTGATGACATATAGCATGACCGCTTTCGCGCGTTGTGATGCGGATACTGAATGGGGTAGCCTGGCCTGGGAGGTGCGATCTGTCAATCATCGCTATCTGGAAGTAAATTCTCGGTTGCCCGACGAGCTGCGCAGCCTGGAGCCGAAGATCCGCAAGCTCGTTAATGAACGCCTGGCACGGGGCAAAGTCGACTGTAACCTGCGCTTCCAATCGAAAGATCTGACGAACAGTGAATTCGAGCTGAACGAGGCGTTAGTAGAAAGCATCGTAAATATCGCTGGAAAGGTTCGGCAAGCAACGCCCGACGTTTCACCCTTGCGAACTGTCGATGTCCTGCGTTGGCCCGGCGTGTTGAAGACATCGGAAGTAGATGCCGACGCCCTCGCCAAAGCGGCGCTTGATCTCTTATCTCAATCTCTGGATGAATTCTTGGAGACACGCCAGCGTGAGGGTGAACGCATGCGCGACATTATTGAGCAGCGTCTGGACGCAGCTGTAACCATTGTAAGCGGCCTTAGGGAAACGCTGCCAGATGTGCGGCAAAACTTCCGCCAGCGTCTCGAGGAGCGATTGGCAGAATTAAAGCAGGAGCTCGATCCGGCACGGCTGGAGCAAGAGATCGTGTTGTTCGCACAAAAAACGGACGTCGAGGAAGAACTCGACCGTTTGCAGACACATGTTGATGAGGCGCGTCGGGTTTTGGGCGGTACCGGTCAGATCGGGCGCCGTCTTGATTTTTTGATGCAAGAGCTAAACCGTGAAGCGAACACGTTGGCAGCCAAATCAGCCGATATCAGTGTTACTAACGGGGCCATCGAGCTCAAAGTGCTCATTGAGCAAATGCGCGAACAGGTACAAAACATTGAGTAATGACGGCGGACTTCGCCGGACACCCACTGTCTCATGAAATCTGGAACGTTGTTCATCTTGTCCGCGCCCTCGGGGGCTGGAAAGACCAGTCTTGCCAAGGCATTGGTTGATGCTGTGCCGAACTTGGCGGTATCGGTATCACACACCACTCGACCGCCGCGCCCCGGCGAGGTGGACGGCGTTAACTATTTCTTTGTCGGTGAGCAAGAATTCCGGGCCATGGTCGAAGCCGATGAATTTTTTGAATACGCGATCGTTTTTGACCATTTCTATGGCACCTCGCGTGACGCAGTCGAGCGGTTGTTGCGTCAAGGCAAGGATGTTGTTTTGGATATCGATTGGCAGGGCGCGCGTGCTATTAAAGCTAAGATATCGCGGGCGGTAAGCATCTTTGTTCTGCCCCCATCTCGACACGAGCTGCGCCATCGGTTGAGCGGGCGGGGCCAAGACTCTCCTGAGGTGATAGACCGACGGATGCGCGATGCGGTGTCTGAAATGGAGCACTATGGGGAGTTCGACCACATCGTCATGAATGATGATTTCGATGCCGCGGTACAGGACCTAAAGGCCATTATTCGGGGCGACATGAGAAGTGTCAGACCTATTACTATCGATATCGACGCGCTTTTGGGTAGCACCTAGAAAAAGCCCAAAATAATTGCTAAATTAATGGTTTATCAGCGAACATGCCACGCAGCCTGGACTCGCAGCTCGAGTGGCCGGGGGTGGCAATAAAGTAGAGGTGAGGAATGGCCCGAATTACCGTAGAAGATTGTTTGGAAAATGTAGACAATCGTTTTCAGTTAGTGCTCGTTGCTAGTAAGCGGGCGCGCCAGTTGGTCAATGGGGCAGAGGCCTGTGTACCGAAGGAGAATGACAAACCTACGGTACTCGCGCTGCGCGAAGTTGCAGGCGGCTTTGTGACCAACGCCATTCTTGATGACACCGCGGTGCAGGCCGGCCTTGAGGGCGATGACGACGCAACCGACATCCAGACGAGCGAGGTCCAAGCCGAACCACGCGGAGAGTAGCAGCCCGACGAACCGGCGTGATGTCGCCGATCCGCCAGCCGGCGGATTCCTGATAAACGACCTATGCGAAAAACTGGGGGACTATCTTGACTCCCAGCAGATCGCTGATGTTTACCGCGCTTACGTTTTTGGTGAAGAAGCCCACGAGGGGCAACTAAGACGCAGCGGCGAACCCTATATCCACCATCCTCTAGAAGTTGCACGTATCCTCGCGGGCATGCGCCTTGATGCCCAAAGCATCACGGCCGCAATTCTGCATGATGTCATCGAGGATACTGAAGCTGCGAAGGAACATTTGGTCAAAGATTTCGGTAAAGAAGTTGCAGAACTTGTCGATGGTGTAAGTAATATCAGCCAAATCAAATTTAAGACCAAAGAGGAGGAGCAAGCAGAGAACTTCCGCAAAATGTTTCTCGCCATGGGACGAGACATACGCGTTATTCTTATTAAGTTGGCTGATCGACTTCATAACATGCGCACCCTGGCGGCGTTGGTGAGGGATCGCCAACGAGAGATTGCCCGCGAGACCCTGGAGATCTACGCGCCAATTGCCAATCGGCTAGGCATGCGCCAGTGGTACTATGAACTCGAAGACCTTGGTTTTATGTATCTATACCCGATGCGTCATCGAATTCTGGAAGAGGCGGTACGCAAACGACACGGAAATCGCAAAGCGATCGTCGAGAAAATTCGCAAAGCCATCATCCAACAGTTGAGTCAAGAAGAACTTGAGGGAGAAGTTACTGGCCGCGAAAAGAACTTGTACCGCATCTACCGCAAGATGCGACAAAAATGTCTGTCCTTCGATCAAGTGTACGACGTCTATGGATATCGAATCGTTGTTGATAAAGTGGACACGTGCTACCGCGTGCTGGGGGTTATTCATAACCTATATATGCCGATTCCGGGTCGTTTTAAAGACTACATAGCAATACCCAAAGCGAACGGCTACCAGTCTTTACATACAGTGGTGTTCGGCCCGTTCGGGGTGCCGGTTGAGATACAAACTCGTACCGAAGATATGCATCGTGTGGCAGAGGTTGGTGTGGGTTCTCATTGGCTTTATAAAAGTGGTGATTCGAGCGACGCGCAGATGCCGCAACGTACGCTGCACTGGTTAAAGGATCTACTCGATATTCAACAAAAGGCCGGAAACCCACGAGAGTTTCTAGAGAACCTCAAAGTCGATCTTTTTTCGGATGAGGTCTATGTGTTTACCCCTAAAGGCGAAATCAAAAAGTTGCCGCAAGGCGCAACCACAATAGATTTTGCATACGCTGTTCACACACATGTGGGCAATCATTGCATAGGCGCCAAAATCAATCACGAACTGGTCCCGTCTCGTACGACGCTACGCAACGGCAATCACGTTGAAGTTATCACGGCCGAATGGGCAAGTCCCAACCCGGTGTGGCTTGACTTCGTTGTGACCGGTAAGGCTCGTGCCCACATCCGTAATTTCTTGAAGAACCAGAAACACGAAGAGGCGGAGAGCCTTGGCGAGCGTTTACTCGCCAAGGCCCTGCAAGGTGTTGGATTCGAGTCGCCGAAGATACGCGAAGCGCAAAAAAAGACGTTGCTAAAAAAGCTGGAGTAAATGTCATCGGAMTCGGAGAACATGCAACAATGAAAATCGGCATCTTGGGCGGTACAGGTCGCATGGGGAGTCGCTTGGCACACGGTTACGCACAAGCCGGTCACGAGGTCATCTTGGGATCTCGTTCGCCGAAGAAGGCCGACAACGTCGCGACCGAGATCGGCGGCCACGTGCGTGGAGGTTCACTTCAGACAGCCGCTCAGGAAGGAGAGGTAATTGTCCTGGCCGTCGGTTTTGGTGATGCAGCTGTGACGGTGAGGGCCGTGCACGATTATTTGACCGGGAAGATCATTGTCGACATCACCAATCCATTCGGTGCCGTTCCGCCGGGAGAGACGTCTGGGGTCGAAGAAAACGCGAAGGCCGCTCCAGCCGCGAGGTGGGTTGCCGCATACAAGACGAACTTTTGGAAAACGCTGGACCAGTCCGTTCTCTCCGGGGAGAACTTCGCGGTACAGAACCAGGGCGGCAGCGCGACCGCCCGCATCGGCACCACGAAGCTTGACGGCGGCGCCGGGGGCATGAGCGGCGCGTACA
>LKGT01000133.1_pt1 | contig 23399 bp, 21 predicted proteins | sample 503861 | NCBI WGS metagenome assembly LKGT01 (sample SAMN04113194, study PRJNA297058) | marine sediment metagenome | biome: marine benthic biome; feature: marine benthic feature; material: marine sediment; isolation source: sediment sample collected at the water-sediment interface from the South......
GGTATTGATTGTCCTTGTGGTTGTGCAATGCGGCCCAGTTGTGAAAGCGCATCCGCTCGGCGAGCAYGGCGAGCCGCKCCGGCGCCGTGTAGCGGTTGTGAAACCGCTTGAGATAGTGCGCCGGGCGGTAGATGAAMAGCGGCGACGCCGCCGCCAGCTTGGGCAGGAAWTGCGGGTTGGGCTTCGACCAGCTRTAGCGAACCGTGGTCTCGTCCACGACCTCGAAGCGGGGCRATTCACCATCGACCAACAAGACCTTGTGCGGYCCGCCCGGCGAGAGCTCGCGGTTGTTGGCGACATCTTCCCAGTAATAGCGGAAATCCTCGGACGTGAAGGGACGCCCATCGGACCATTTATGCCCTTGTCTCAGATACAGGGTAAATATCCGGCCGTCCTTGACCTCGRCCCTTTCCAGGATATCGGGGACGATTTCGAATTCCRGGTTATASGCCACCAGGCGGGCGTAGCCGTAGATCACCATCATCCGGGTATCCCGCGCCCTCCCCATCAGCAGCCTGAGGGTGCCCCCATATTTTCCCGGGCTGAGTCCCCGCGCCGCCAGGTCGGCGACCGCTGGGTTGGCGGGCAGGCGCTTTTCGACCGGCGGAAGGTCGCCCATGGCGACGGAATGGGCAAGGAAAAGGGGCTCCTTGTATTGGGCGGGCGCGCCCCGGGCGAAGCCGGCGGCCAATGCGGCGGCCAACAACGCCACGACGAAGGTTCGACTAAGCATCTGCCGTCTCAAGACCTGGTCCCCAGGATTAATCCTATCCGTCATGCCCACCGGATTCTCGGCGCCAACGGCGCCGGCCCGGCAGGGATTTACCCTTCACCGACGAGCCGGCATGCGAAGTTGCCGAGTCCGCCCGCCCGGTTGTTGGTCAAATGCCCCAACTGTAACAGATAGAGTGCGTTGGGCAGGAACCGTTGGTCCAACCTCGCCCGGGCGGGATGGAAATGGCTCAAGATCGTCCGTAGCAGCATGTTTCGATCGAGGAACTTCCAGCCCCCTTGATGTCTGGATATGAACCAAAGGAAATTGGCGAAATATCGCGACCTGTACATGAATATATCAAATTTCGACTTAACCGTTTTCACGTCCTGGGAGAACGGTATCGAGGCGTACTGCGGGAAGGCGCGGTTTATCGCCTGCGAATGAAATTTCCTGTCCAAGGTCAGGTCCGGCGGCAGGGACAACATTAAGTCGACGACGTGATTATCGAGGAAGGGCATATAGACGGCCTTGAGGTCCTTCATCAACATGTGTGGAAGCATCGCGACCTGCCGTCTCGTCCGGTTCCAGAAATAGAACGCGATGAGGGGGTTGGCGGCGCCGTCATGCCGCTTAAGCTCCTGGAAGACACGGTCCCGGGCCATGTCCCGACTGAAAAGGTCGCGGTGGTCCGGATCGACGATGCCCGAGAGGATGGCATCCTTGCTCCACTGACGCAGCAGGAACTCAGCCAGTTCCTCCCACCGCCCTTTCGCGAATAGATCGAGCGGCTCCCGCGTGACGTAGGTGGAGTGGGACAAGAGGGCCGCGGCACCGTCATAACAAACCGGGGTGTTCTCGTTCAGATAGGTATATAGGTCGAACTGCCACGCCTGCTCGCCGGAGCAGAAGTTGAGCGCGAAATTGGCGGCCAGATTCCTCTTGAACACGGAGGGCTGCTCGGTGAAGAACCTGTGGGGAATACCCAGACGCGCCGCCACCTCCGGGGCGAGCCGGGTATCCTTGTTCCGGGAACTCAAGTTCGGGTCCTTTAACGAGGTGATGCACTGGCGCGGGGGACAGCCCATGCGGCAAAGCTCGAGCAGGATATGGCGTGAATCCCTGCCGCCGCTCAACGGCATGATATAGTCGCCCTCGGGCCGTCTTCGCTCCACCCCCCGGCGAAACAGCGATATATATTCGTCTATCGCCTCGTCGCGCGAGATCGGCCGGGCCGCGAACGCCGGCCGGTGGCCCTTCACACTCAGCCCCTCGCGCGTCCATTCGAACGCCGCGTTCGGCGGCATGGCCCTTATGTGCTTGAAGGCGGTATCCTCGCCGAGGAAGAAGCCGAGGTGGAGAAAAGTCGCCAGCGCGGCATAATCCAGTTCGTTGGGCGCCCCTTCCTCAAGGAGGCGGACGAGCGACGGCGAGATGCAAACTTCCTTATCGTTGGCAAAGTAATAAAGCGGATAGACCCCAAAGCGGTCGTTTCCCGCCGTCAGGCGTWCGCCGTCCCAGCGCCACGCCCCATGGATGCCGTTGGACGGCTCGTCCGTGCCGGCGGCGATGTCGTGGCCAAGGAACACCTCGCGSGTGCCTCGCGTGACATAGGCCCCGTGGCCGAACCTTGCGTAGAAATACGGAAGATCGATACTGTAGCTCRGGGRCTCGGCCATTCCTTTCTCCAACAATAAAGCGCGACCAACCGGCGCATCAACCGCCGAATCGCGCTCGCTTCGTAGAAAACCTGTTGAATATTAGTCAGTCCTCCTCGTTGCGGCAGTAGGGGATTGGGGCGAGTGATGGGGATTGAACCCACGGCCTCCAGATCCACAATCTGGCGCTCTAACCGACTGAGCTACACCCGCCATAGACCGTATCCTGTGTAATCGCATCGTCAAGGGCCCGTCAAGCGATTGAAGCGAAGGCGCCTTGCCCCTTGAGGCCGGGGTTCGGGCGCACCACCGGCACCCGTCCGACGGCGCCGGCGTCCTCGCCGACCGCTGCCCGATGCCGAGATTCTCCTCACACGGGGGTGACACCCCTTACCGGTGACACTCCGTACTAGGGAATGCCACCCGGCGAATTCAATCGCCACGGCTGCGCGCGCCAACCCTGGCGCACCGGTCCGGTCGCAGGCGAAAGGACAGCGCCGGCAAACTGCCTATGAATTAGGCAAGGCACACAATTATTAGGCAGAAATCCGCCTCCCGCCCTATAATGACGCCACGGAAATCGAGCCAAGTGCTTCACATCCGGAAGTTTTTGAGGTTGGCACAAGCCGTGCTAGAAGGTAGGGGCGTATACGCTGCTGGATCCACGACAAACTTGAGCATAGACACTCCATGAAGAAGATCGAAGCCATCATCAAACCATTCAAGCTCGACGAAGTGAAAGAGGCCTTGAACGAGATCGGGCTTCGCGGCATGACGGTGACGGAGGTCAAGGGCTTCGGCCGTCAGAAGGGGCACACGGAACTCTATCGCGGCGCCGAGTACGTCGTTGACTTCCTGCCCAAGGTGAAGATCGAGATCGTCATGGAGGACGGTCTCGTGGAACGTGCGGTGGAGGTGATCACCCAGGCCGCGCGGACCGAGCGCATCGGCGACGGCAAGATATTCGTTACCACGGTCGAGGAGGCGGTCCGCATCCGCACCGGTGAAAAAGGCGTCGAGGCCATCTGAGGGCGCTCTTGCCCACCGGTTCCGGATTCGGCCCGCGCGCGGCCGAAGCGGCACGGGCGTGAGGCTYCMAGGCCGATGGTCTTCACGATYGTTCGCAAGGGGGGKTCAATGCGCGCGAGCGAGACACTTGGATTTCGCTAACGTCGGCGCGTCGGCACCGGAAGGCCAGGGCCTGCCGGCCGGGCGGCGTCAATGCGGTGGGGCTTGATTCACCGAGTTCACCGGCAACCAACTTGGAAGGAAAAGGGAGCAAAAAGAATGGCACTCAACTGCAAAACGCCAAATGACGTCTTTGCCGCCATCAAGGAACACGATGTACGGATCGTCGACGTCCGATTCACCGATCTGCCCGGGKKATGGCAACATTTCTCGGTCCCGGCAAATACCGTCGATGCGGAGGCCTTCRCCGAGGGMATCGGCTTTGACGGCTCGTCGATCCGCGGGTTCCAGACGATCGAAGARAGCGACATGATGGTCGTTCCCGATCCGACGACCGCSTTCCTCGACCCCTTCACCGCCGACCCGACRCTGGTCCTYATCTGYAACRTRCGCGACCCGGTGACCGGCCARGCCTATTCCCGCGACGCCCGTTAYATYGCCCAGAAGGCGGAGAACYAYCYCAAGAGCACGGGMATCGCGGACATCAGCTATTGGGGRCCGGAAGCGGAATTCTTCGTCTTCGACGACRTCCGYTWCGGCCAGGGCACCAACTWCGGATTCTATCACATCGATTCRCRGGARGGGMAYTGGAACKCCGGCAAGGAGGARGGACCCAATCTCGGTYACAAGCCYCGCCCCAAAGARGGYTACTTCCCGGTGCCGCCGACCGACAGCYWSCAGGATTTACGCWCCACCATGGTCCTCACCATGATGGACCTCGGCATCCAGATCGAGACCCATCACCACGAAGTCGCCACCGGCGGCCAGGCCGAGATCGACATGCGCTACGATWCGCTGACGCGCATGGGCGACAATCTGATGATGTACAAATACGTGGTCAAGAACGTCGCCCGCGCCAACGGCATGACGGCRACCTTCATGCCCAARCCCCTGTTCGAGGACAACGGYTCSGGCATGCACGTGCATCAGAGCCTGTGGAACGGCGACACSAACCTGTTCTWCAGCGACTCCRRTTAYGCCGGGCTGAGCGAACTCGGCCKRYACTAYATYGGCGGGCTGCTCAAGCACGCGCCGGCGCTGCTCGGWTTCGCGGCGCCGACGGTCAACTCCTACCGSCGGCTGGTGCCCGGCTTCGAGGCGCCGATCAACCTGGTGTATTCSCAGCGCAACCGCTCGGCCTGCTGCCGCATCCCGATGTACTCGCAGAACCCCAAGGCCAAGCGCGTCGAATTCCGCCCCCCCGACCCGGCGTGCAACGGGTACTTGGCGTTCGCCGCCATGTTGATGGCCGGCCTCGACGGGATCCAGAACAAGATCGAACCGGGGGATCCCATCGACAAGGACCTCTACGATCTGCCGCCGGAGGAGGCGGCCGCCGTGGAGTCGACCCCGGGCTCCCTCGATGAGGTGCTCGACGCCCTCGAGGCCGACCATCAGTTCCTGCTCAAGGGCGACGTCTTCACCCAGGACGTGATCGACATGTGGCTGAGCTACAAGCGGGAGAACGAGGTGAAACCGGTGCGCCTGCGCCCCCATCCCCATGAGTTCTATCTCTACTATGACATTTAGGGGGCCGCCGGCCCGCTCCGCTTAGACGGCGGCCCGGCGGGACGTCATTTACGCGACCCGCCGGTCGGCCACGATCCGGCGTCGCCGCCGGCGTTATAGTACGCCACGAATGCTGATCACCAAGGAATCCGAACATGGCCGAAGGCAATAAAGCACTGCAGATGATCAAGGAGATGGACGTCAAGTACGTCGATTTCCGCTTCACCGACCCGCGCGGCAAGTGGCAACACACCGCCCAGCCGGCGAACACCGTAGACGAGAACACATTCGTCGACGGCGTCATGTTCGACGGCTCCTCGATCGCCGGCTGGTGCGCCATCGAGGAGTCGGACATGATGCTGTTGCCCGACGCCGATTCGGCGGTGCTCGACCCCTTCGCCGCGCAGGCGACCTTGATCCTGTTCTGCGACGTCCTCGAGCCGGTCACCGGACAGGCCTATTCGCGCGATCCCCGTTCGACGGCGAAGCAGGCCGAGGCCTATCTCAAGCGGAGCGGCATCGGCGACACCGCCTATTTCGGTCCCGAGGCCGAGTTCTTCGTCTTCGACGACGTGCGCTTCGACGTCTCCATGCACCACAGCTTCTATTCCATCGGCGCCGAGGAAGGCCCGTGGTCGAGCGGCAAGAAGTTCGATGAAGGCAATGTCGGCCACCGCCCCCCGATCAAGGGCGGATACTTCCCGGTGCCGCCGGTCGATTCGCTTTCCGACCTGCGCGCCGAGATGCTGACCCAGATTGCCGAAATGGGGGTCGAGACCGAGAAGCACCACCACGAGGTCGCGCCCAGCCAGAACGAGCTCGGCGTCCGTTTCCAGACCCTGGTGAAGATGGCCGATCACCTGCAGATCTATAAGTACGTCGTCCACATGGTCGCCCACGCCTACGGCAAGACGGCGACCTTCATGCCCAAGCCGGTGATCGGGGACAACGCCTCGGGCATGCACGTGCATCAGTCGATCTGGAAGGGCGACAAGCCATTGTTCGCCGGCAACGCCTATGCCGACCTTTCCGAAACCGCGCTTTATTACATCGGCGGGATTTCACAGCACGCCAGGGCCATCAACGCCTTCTCGAACCCCACCACCAACAGCTACAAGCGCCTGGTGCCGGGGTTCGAAGCGCCGGTGTTGCTGGCCTATTCGGCGCGCAACCGCTCGGCGGGATGCCGTATCCCCTATGCCGCTTCGCCCGAGGGCAAGCGCGTCGAGGTCCGCTACCCGGATCCCTCCTGCAATCCCTATCTTACTTTCGCCGCCATGCTGATGGCCGGCATCGACGGGATCGAGAACAAGATCCATCCGGGCGACCCCATCGACAAGAACCTTTACGACCTGCCGCCGGAAGAGTTGAAGGAAGTGCCCACCGTCTGCGGTTCGCTGCGCGAGGCGCTCGAGACCCTCGATCAGGACCGCGACTTCCTCAAGAAAGGCGACGTATTCTCCGACGATCAGATCGATGGCTATCTGGAGCTCAAATGGGAGGAGGTCCATACCGTCGACCAGACCCCCCACCCGGTGGAGTTCTCGCTCTATTACAGCGTTTAAGTAGCCGTTATCGGTGCCGACACGAGATAAGGGGCGGTGCGAGCCGGCGCCCATCCGGCCGGCGCCCCGGCGGCGCCGTTTTTTCTCTGAAGTGAAATTCCGCCGCCGGCCGGCACGGTGTTTTTTCTACAACATATTGTGTTCTTTAAGCATTTAAACACCGTATTATGCCTTTAATGAGGCTTGCGGACATCGGGCCGTGCTTCTATATATTGCCCACGCTCTTCCCCCTTACCCGGCCGGCGGCTCACCTGATTAATGGCTGACCTTTTCGACCACCAGACATTTCCGGACACCAGCTATACCGCCAAGGATATCGAGGTCTTGGAAGGGCTCGAGCCGGTCCGCCGGCGGCCCGCCATGTATATCGGCAGCACCGACGTCCACGGGCTTCACCATCTGGTGGCGGAGCTCCTGGATAACGCCATGGACGAGGTGGTGGCCCGCCAGGCAAGCCGCATCGACATCGAGCTCGAGGCCGGCAATTACGTCACCGTGCGCGACAACGGGCGGGGCATACCGGTCGACCCGCATCCCAAGTTCAAGAAGAAATCGGCGCTCGAGGTGATCCTTACCATGCTCCATTCGGGCGGCAAGTTCTCCAACAAGGTCTATGGCGCCGCCGGAGGGCTCCACGGTGTCGGGCTTTCCGTCGTCAATGCGCTGGCCGACGAGTTGAGCGTCGAGGTCGCCCGCGACCGCAAGATCTGGGTGCAGGATTATGTGCGCGGTGTCGCCACCGGCCCGCCGGTCAAAAAGGGAGAGGTGCAGAACCGCCGCGGCACCACCATCCGCTTCCATCCCGACCCGGAGATTTTCGGTCCGCGGGTGAATTTCCAGCCGGCAACGCTGTACCGCATGGCGCGGTCCAAGGCTTATCTCTACCGCGGCGTCGAAATCCGCTGGCGCGTCGATCCCTCACTCCTGAACAAGCGCGACGATGTGCCCGAGAAGGACGTGATGCATTTTCCGGGAGGGCTGGAGGATTACCTCAACACCACCCTCGACGGCCGCCCGACCCTGACGCCTGACCCCTTTACCGGCGACATCGCCCCGTCCAACGGGGACGGCCAGATCGAATGGGCGATTACTTGGCCCGAGGACGGCCAGGGATATCTCAATTCCTATTGCAACACGGTCCCGACACCCCAGGGCGGCAGTCACGAAGCGGGACTGCGCGCCGGGCTGACCCGTGCGTTCAAGGCTTATGGGGAGATGACCGGCAACAAGCGCGCCGCCCGGATCACGGCGGACGACGTGATGGACGGCGCCTGCGCCCTGTTGTCGCTGTTCATACCGAACCCCCAGTTTCAGGGCCAGACCAAGGAGAAACTCACCTCTCCCGGAGCGGCAAAGCTGGTGGAAAATACGCTCAAGGACCACGTCGACCACTGGCTGAGCGGCGACCCCGAGACCGCGAATGCGCTGCTTGCCCGCGTGATCGAGCGCGCCGAAGAACGGGAGAACCGGCGCAAGGCCAGGGAATTCTCACGCAAAAGCGCGACACGCAAGGTTCGCCTTCCCGGCAAGCTCACGGATTGCAGCCGCGAAAACGCCGAAGGCACCGAGATTTTTATCGTCGAAGGCGATTCGGCGGGAGGATCGGCCAAGCAGGGCCGCGACCGCGAGACCCAGGCCATCCTGCCGCTGCGCGGCAAGATTCTGAACGTGGTCACCGCGTCCGCCGACAAGGCCCGGGAAAACCAGGAACTGAACAATCTGATCCAGGCCCTGGGTTGCGGCACGAGGGACCGCTTCGACGAGGACAAGCTGAGATACGAGCGGGTCATCATCATGACCGACGCCGATGTCGACGGGGCGCATATCGCCTCGCTGCTGATCACCTTCTTTTACCGCGAGATGCTCGAACTGGTCGAAAACGGCCACCTCTATCTCGCCATGCCGCCGCTTTACCGTCTCAGCCGGGGGGCGGTCACGGTCTATGCCCGCGATGACGCCCACAAGGAAGAGTTGATGAACACCACCTTCGCCGGCGAGGGCGCGGTCGAGATCAGCCGCTTCAAGGGCCTTGGCGAAATGCCCGCCGCCCAGCTCCGCGAAACCACCATGGACCCGAAAAACAGGAACCTGCTCAAGATCACGATCCCCCCGGACAAGGCGAAATTCACCGCCGAGCGGGTGGAAAGCCTGATGGGGAGCAAGCCTGAATTGCGCCTCGCTTTCATTCAGGAAAACGCCCACAGCCTCGAGGACATCGACATTTGACCGGGCCTGATTGACTGGGTCCGCTCACCATTAATTGAGCCGAAGTTACTTCTCGCCCGTTGTCCCCGGTGATAGGRTTTCTATGTAAATAGGAGCACCCATTACCGMGCGGAGCGTGAAAAATGCGCAACCTTGCCCCATCGCTCTCCTTCGCCTTCCTGCTGGTCCTTGGCGGCTGCGTCGGCGSCGTCWCGACGGTGGCAAGCACGTCCTCCCTTTACTCCTATGGGGAATTCGTTCTCGCATCGGGCGGCCGCGACACCATTGTCGTCGTCAGGGGCAATCCCTTCGAGATGGATCAAAAGGCCTTCGAAAAGGCGGTGACCGACGCCATGCAGGGTCAGAATTWTGGGCCGAGGACGAACTTCACGACGGSACCGACCGAAAACGCCAAGAAGGAATTCAGGGTCGTGATCCTGTTCAATGGATCCCAGACCGTTTTGGCCGACAATTTGTGCAAGGCGCCCGAGAAGTACGGCTCTCGAAAAGGCGCCAAGGGTCTGCACGTGATAGCGACCTACTGCTGGGAGGATGAATCGCTGACGGAGGTGGATGGCTGGGCCGGCGCCGTCGCCGGCGCCGACAGCCCCGTTTTCGCCAGCCTTCTCGCTCAGACCACGCTGGATCTGTTCCCCGTCACCGACGATTTTGACGACGACGATAGGGACCGCAAGCCTTCTGGCGGCTGACGTTAACCGTCGCCGGATCGAGGGCCGCTTTGGCGGCCCTTTCCTTTCGTCCCCTGCCCCCTATCCCCTGGCCTGCGGGGGCCCCCGCGAAGCCCGTGTTTTCGCCTCGTGCCCCGGCGCCGGGCTGTGGACAATAGGACCGGCGGGGGGGAATACCGGCCACACCATGCCCGCCGCCGATAGCGGGATATTCCGCCGCCCCGTTAACAATTGCCGGCAATGGCAAGCAATTGTTTGACTTTTCTACATTCGGCACCATCTTCTGTGCAACTCGTCGATAATTTTCGGGTCCGTACAAATCCCGGCCATATGAAATTCGAAGACCTCAAGCTGAGTCCGGACGTCCTTCGGGCGGTGGTGGACGCCGGCTACACCGTACCTACGCCGATCCAGGAACTGGCCATCCCCTACGTCCAGATGGGCCGTGACATCCTCGGTTGCGCCCAGACCGGAACCGGCAAGACCGCATCCTTTGTCCTGCCGATGATCGATATCCTGACGGCGGGCCGGGCCAGGGCGCGCATGCCGCGGTCGCTGATCCTCACCCCGACGCGGGAGCTCGCCGCCCAGATCGCCGGCAATTTCGAGACCTACGGCAAGTATCACAAGCTGAGCATGGCGCTGATCATCGGCGGCGAGTCGATCGTCCGCCAGGTGCAGAAGCTGGATCGCGGCGTCGACGTGCTGATCGCCACGCCGGGACGCCTSATCGACCATTTCGAGCGCGGCGGCCTGTTGCTCAAYGACGTCAAGATCCTGGTGATCGACGAGGGCGACCGCATGCTCGACATGGGTTTCATTCCCGATATCGAGCGCATCGTTTCCTTTCTCCCCAAGATCCGCCARACCCTGTTCTTTTCCGCCACCTTCCCGSCGGAAATCCGCCGYCTSGCCGATAAATTCCTCATCAACCCYAAGGAAATCAACGTCACCCCGCCGGCCTCKCCGGCGGAAATGGTCGACCATTTCCTGGTCCCGGCSGGGATGCGRGAGAAGSKCRCGGTRCTGCGCCGCCTGCTCARCGCGGAWGAKGTCCAGAACGCSCTCATCTTTYGCAACCGCAARCGCGACGTGGATGTCCTCGCCAAWTCCCTYAAGMGTCATGGACTATCGGYCGCCGSCCTGCACGGYGACATGYCCCARCCGARWCGCACCGAAACGCTSMGGGCATTCAAGGCSGGCGAGATCAACCTGCTGGTCGCGACCGACGTCGCCGGRCGGGGATTGGACATCSTCGGCCTCTCCCATGTCTTCAATTTCGACGTGCCGATCCATGCCGAGGATTACGTCCACCGTATCGGCCGCACCGGSMGGGCCGGACGCAGGGGGCGCGCCATTACCTTGACGGCRCCCGACGAACRCARGTTCCTGAGCGCGATCACRGCCCTCATCGGCAAGAACATTCCCCGCCTCGATATTCCCGGAATCTCTGGCCCCGAAGATGGCGAGGGCGCGGACGAGCCAAGACCCGCCACCGGACCGGAAAAGCGCCGAGCGGACGGCAAGGAATCAAGGCGCGGAAATGGACGCGAAGGAAGGAGAAGGGGCAAAAAGGCGGGGCCACCGCCGGCAAAGGGCCACGACGAGGAGAGGGCCAACGGCGCGCCTGTCGAGGTCGACAAGCGAAAGCCGAGATCCCGGCCAAAGGAACAGGTCGTCGGGCTTGGCGATCACGTCCCCGCTTTCATGATGCGCCCGCCGAAGAAGCCGACGGGTGGGCCTTGAACGGCTGATCCCCCGGCGGTTTTGCTCAGGCACGCCGTCCGAAGCGCCCGAAAGGGTCAAGACTCAACCCTATTCTTCCGACCGACTTATACCTTCCTAGAAGCGTTCGACCCAGGGCCGGAGGTCCATCTCCTGGGTCCAGGCGCTGCGATGCTGGCGATGGAGCCGGTAATAGTTCTCGGCGATGGCATCGGGCGCGAGAAGCCCGTCGGCGGGGCGTTCGGCGGCGAGGTGGGCGTAACGCTCGGAATGGATCTGGCCGTCGATGATGATGTGGGCGACGTGCACGCCTTTTGGCCCCAACTCCCGCGCCATGCTCTGCGCCAGCGCCCTGAGCCCGAATTTACCCACCGCCAGGTTGACGAACCCCGCCCCGCCCCTGAGTGACGCCGTCGCGCCGGTGAACAGGATGGTGCCGCCGCCGTTGGCCACCATCAGCCGCGCCGCTTCGCCGGCAACGAGGAAGCCGCCGAGACAACCGGCGCGCCAGCTTCCCTCGAACTCCGCCGGTTCCGTCTCCAGCACCTTCTTGCGCACGAAGCCGCCGGCGTTGTAGACGACAAGATCCGGCGCCCCGAAATCCGTGACCAGGGACGCGAACAGGCGCTTCACCCCATCGGCGTCGGTGACGTCACAGCCATAGGCACGGCCCTCGCCGCCGAGATCGGCGAGCTCGCCCGCGAGGGGCGCAAGGCGGGCTTTGTTGCGGGCGACGATGGCGACCTTCATTCCGGCGCCGGCGAACCGGCGCGCGAGCGCCGCCCCAAGCCCCGTCCCGACCCCGGCCACCAGCGCCACCTCGCCATGTCCATCCTTCTTGCTCATGTTCCTCACCGTCCCCTTATCCGTGGCCCCGATTCGCGTCCCCGAACGGTCGAAAAATAGCCCTCCGAATGGCCAGGATTTGCCCCGGCCGACACCGCTGAAACCCCCGGAAAACCTGGCTTCCCGGCACGGTCCGATAGACTACTTGACAATCGCGCGAAATGGGCCATTTTCTAATCAGACCAATTTGGTCCGCTTTGATAGAGGATGGGTTGGAATGATACGCCTGAGCAGGCTTGCCGACTATGGCGTCGTGCTGATGTCACGCATGGCCAGCAGACCCGACGGGGTCCACAACACGGTGGATCTGTCGCTGCTCACCGGGTTGCCGACACCGACCGTCAGCAAGGTCCTGGCCAAACTCGGGCGCCATGGCCTGGTGCGCTCGGTCCGCGGCGCCAAGGGAGGTTACAAGCTCGTCCAAAGCCCGCAGAACATTTCCGTCGCCGACATCATCAGCGCCATCGAAGGTCCGATTGCGCTCACCCAATGCTTGGACCACGCCCTTGGATGTTGCGACATCGAGCCCCTTTGCCCGTCCCGTCATGGCTGGCAGGTGATCAACGACACCGTGCGCCGGGCGCTCGAGAACGTGTCGCTGGCCGAAATTTCCAACCAGGTTCAACCGTTCGCCGCCCGTGGCGCTGGCGCCAGCGCCATGCATCAGGCGCCGAGCGAAGGGACAAACGGCTGAACCAAGCCGTCAGATAGCGAAAGAGAAACGATCATGGCTGTATCGAGTGAAACCCTGGAGACGGTCCGGTCGGTCACCGGCGGCGAGTACAAGTACGGCTTCGTCACCGATATCGAGTCCGACTTTGCGCCACGCGGCTTGAACGAGGACATCGTCCGTTTCATCTCGGCCAAGAAGGAAGAGCCCGACTGGCTTTTGCAGTGGCGGCTCAAGGCCTATCGGTTCTGGACCGGGCTCGAGCATGAGGAGCCCAAATGGTCGAAGGTCCAGCACCCGCCGATCGATTTCCAGGACGCCTACTATTACGCCGCGCCCAAGGAGGCCAAGGATGGCCCCAAGAGCCTCGATGAGGTCGATCCGGAACTGCTGCGGACCTATGAGAAGCTCGGCATCCCMTTGCGGGARCAGGAGGTGCTGGCCGGCGTTGCCGTSGACGCGGTGTTCGACAGCATCTCGGTCGCCACCACCTACAAGGAAAAGCTCGSCGAGCTCGGCATCRTCTTCTGYYCCTTCTCCGAGGCGGTGAAGGAACACCCGGATCTGGTGCAGAAGTATCTCGGCTCCGTCGTGCCCTACTCCGACAAYTTYTACGCCACGCTGAAYTCGGCRGTGTTCTCCGACGGCTCCTTCGTCTATATCCCGCCGGGCGTGCGCTGCCCGATGGAGCTTTCGACCTACTTCCGTATCAATGCGGCCAACACCGGACAGTTCGAACGCACCCTGATCATCGCCGATCGGGACAGTTACGTCAGTTACCTCGAAGGCTGCACGGCGCCGATGCGCGACGAGAACCAGCTCCATGCCGCGGTGGTCGAACTCGTCACCCATGACAACGCCGAGATCAAGTACGCGACGATCCAGAACTGGTATCCCGGCGACAAGGACGGCAAGGGCGGCATCTACAACTTCGTGACCAAGAGAGGGGCGTGCCGGGGCCGAAATTCGAAAATCTCCTGGACCCAGGTCGAGACCGGCTCGGCGATTACCTGGAAGTATCCGAGCGTGATCCTGCAGGGCGACAACTCGATCGGCGAGTTCTACTCGGTCGCCGTTACCAACAACTACCAGCAGGCCGACACCGGCACCAAGATGATCCATATCGGCAAGAACACCCGCAGCACCATCATCTCCAAGGGCATCTCGGCCGGTCATGGCCAGAACACCTACCGCGGCCTGGTCCGCGTCATGCCCAAGGCCAAAGGCGCCAGGAACTACACCCAATGCGACTCCCTCCTCATCGGCGATAGCTGCGGCGGCCATACGGTGCCCTACATCGAGGTCAGGAACCCGACCGCCCGGGTCGAGCACGAGGCGTCGGCGTCGAAGATCAGCGACGACCAGCTTTTCTATTGCCGCCAGAGGGGGCTTGACCTCGAGGACGCGGTGTCGGTCATCGTCAACGGTTTCTGCAAGGAGGTGTTCCAGAAGCTGCCGATGGAATTCGCCGTCGAGGCCCAGAAGCTTCTGGATGTCAGCCTCGAGGGGAGCGTCGGCTGAGGGTGTCGAAGGCCATGCGCGATCGTCATGAAATAAGGATGTGAAGTTTGGGACAGCTGCTTGAAATCAAGAACCTGCACGCAAGGGTCGAGGGCAAGGCGATCCTTGACGGCATCGAGTTGACGATCGATGCCGGCGAGGTCCATGCCGTCATGGGGCCGAACGGGTCGGGGAAAAGCACACTCGCCTATGTGCTCTCGGGGCGCGAGGGCTACGAGGTCACCGAGGGCGAGGTCATATTTGAAGGCAAGGACCTCCTCGCCATGGCGCCCGAGGAGAGGGCCCGCGCCGGCATCTTCCTCGCCTTCCAATACCCGATCGAGATTCCCGGCGTCTCCACCTCGGTGTTCCTGAAATCGGCGGTCAACATCCTGCGCCGGGAGCGCGGCGAGAACGAGCTCGACGCCATGGATTTCCTCAAGCGGGCGAAGGAGAAGCTCGCGGCTCTGCGGATGGACCAGAAGTTCCTCTCCCGGCCGGTCAATGTCGGCTTCTCGGGCGGCGAGAAGAAGCGCAGCGAGATCTTCCAGATGGCGATGCTGGAGCCGAAGCTGGCGATCCTGGACGAGACCGATTCAGGGCTCGACATCGACGCCCTCAAGATCGTCGCCGAGGGGATCAACGCGCTCAGGAGTCCGGAGAAGGCGACGCTCATGATCACCCATTACCAGCGCCTGCTCGATTACGTGGTGCCCGACAAGGTCCACGTATTGGCGCATGGGCGCATCGTCAAGACCGGCGGCAAGGAACTGGCGCTCGAGCTCGAGGAGAAGGGTTACGCCGCCTTCGATGCCGCCTCGAAGGACGCCGCATGAGGGTCGGGCCATGACAGTGCCGGCACATCGCGACGCCAGCGGCGTCCATGAGGCGACCTGCAAGGCCTATCTCGACCGTTTCGCCGCCAAGCGCGCCGAACTGCCGGGCGCCGGACTTCCCTGGCTCGACGCTTGGCGCGAGAGGGCGATCGAGCGCTTCGCCGAACATGGCTTTCCCAGCCCGAGGCTCGAAGAGTGGAAATTCACCAACCTCTCGAAGCTGGCCGAGACCGTGTTCGAGCCGATCCCCTCGGCCGCCAACGGCATCTCGAGGGAAGACCTTGGCGGTTACAGGCTCGAAGGCGCGTCCGATCATCTGTTGGTTTTCGTCAACGGCCGTTTGCGGCCCGATCTGTCCGATACCGGCGCGCCGGGTGACGGCGTCACCGTCACCGGCCTGTCACGGTCGCTCGAGGACGACGCGGAAGCGGTTGAAAAAAGTCTTATCGGCGCCGGCGATCCATCCGGCGGGGAACGGGCGTCATCGCTTGGCCAATTGAACGCCGCTTTCATGGGCGATGGGGCGGTGATACGCGTGGCCGCGAACGCCCAACCCGAACGCCCGGTGCACCTTCTTTTCCTCGCGCATGCGGACAAGGAGCCCRCCGGGATGCATCCGCGCAACCTCATCCATGCCGGCGAGGGCGCCAAGCTGACGGTSATCGAAAGCTATGYCGGCCTCTCGGACGGCCCYTACTGGACCAACGCCRTCACCCATGTCACGGYCGAGAAGGGCGCGGCGATCCAGCACTTCAAATTCCAGGCCGAAGGCGCCGGCGCCTTTCACATCGCYGCGACGGACGTGGATTTACACGAAAACGCGGCTTACACGAGTTTCGTCATGTCGCTCGGCGGCATCCTGGCGCGAAACGAAATCCGCGCCCGCTATAACGGCGAAGGGGTCCATTGCGCCCTCAAGGGGGTATCCCTTGCGCGCGGCAGACAGCATTTGGACACCACCACCCGGGTCGATCATCTGATGCCGTCGGGCGTTACCGACGAGACCTATAAAGGCATCGTCGATGATCGTGCCCGCTCGGTGTTCCGGGGCAAGATACGGGTGGCGCCCGGGGCCCAGAAGACCAACGCCTATCAGCTCAACCAGAACCTGCTGCTGTCCGATCGGGCCCAGGCCGACAGCAAGCCGGAGCTCGAAATCTTCGCCGATGACGTCAAGTGCGGCCACGGCTCCACGGTCGGCGATATCGACGCCGAAGCGCTGTTCTATCTCCGCGCCCGCGGCCTCGAGGAGCGGGAGGCGCGCACGCTCCTGATCGAGGCGTTCCTAGGCCAGTTGATCGACGATATCGAAATCGGGCCGGTGCGGGCGATGGCGCGCAAGGCTTTTACCGGTTGGCTCGCGGGCCTGGACGGCTAGGGAGGCGGAGATGAACGAATCGGTCCACGCCGTTCAAACCGCCCCGGCAAAGCCCGCGATCGAGCCCTTCGACGCCGAGCGGGCGCGCGGGGACTTCCCCATCTTATCGCGCCGGGTCCACGGCCGGCCCCTGGTGTTCCTCGACAGCGCCGCCAGCGCCCAGAAGCCCGGCGCCGTGATCGACGCGGTTCGCCACTGCTACGAAGCGGAATACGCCAACGTCCACCGCGGCATCTACTGGCTGAGCGAGCGGGCGACGGAAGCCTTCGAGGGCGTGAGGAAGACCGTCGCCCAATTCATCAACGCCGCCGASGAACGCGAGATCGTCTTCGTGCGCGGCACCACCGAGGCCATCAACCTCATCGCCCACAGTTTCGGCCGCTATTCCCTCGAGGCCGGAGACGAGATCGTCATCTCGGCGATGGAGCATCACTCCAACATCGTCCCCTGGCAGATCCTCAGGGACGAGATGGGGGTCAMGCTYMTWATCGCGCCGATCGACGACGACGGCGAGTTGATGATGGAGGCGTTCGCGAAGCTTCTGGGACCGCGCACCAAGCTCGTCGCCATCACCCATGTCTCCAACGCCTTGGGCTCCATCGTCGATGTGCGCGAGATCRTCCGCCKCGCCCATGAGGTCGGGGCSCGGGTRYTGATCGACGGCGCCCAGGCGGTGCCGCACCTCGGCGTAGACGTCCAGGAACTCGATTGCGACTTCTACGCCTTCTCCGGCCACAAGCTTTACGGTCCGARYGCCATCGGCGTCCTKTACGCCAAGGCYGAACTSCTCGAGWCCATGCCGCCTTACCAGGGCGGCGGCGAYATGATCCTGTCGGTGASCTWCGACAAGACCGAGTACAACGCCATTCCYTACAAGTTCGAGGCCGGCACGCCGAACATCGCCGGCACCATCGGGYTCGGCGCCGCCATCGACTATGTCAGCGCCCTCGGATTGCCCSGSATCGCGGCCCACGAGCAAGACCTGCTCCACTACGCCACCGCCAGGCTCAAGGAGATCGACGGCTTGCGTCTCATCGGCACCGCCAGGGATAAGGCGAGCGTCCTCTCCTTCACCCTGGCGGACGTGCACGCCCACGACATCGGCACCGTGCTCGACCGGGAGGGGATCGCCGTTCGCACCGGCCACCACTGCGCGCTTCCGGTCATGGACCGTTTCGGCGTGCCGGCGACGGTGCGCGCTTCGTTCGGCCTCTACAACACCCGGGACGACGTCGACGCGCTGATCGACGGGCTGGGAAAAGTCAGGGAAATTTTCGGCTGATGTCGGAGTTGCGCGATCTCTATCAGGAAGTCATCCTCGACCATTACCGGCGGCCGAGGAACTTCGGCAAGTCCCCGCTCAGCAACCGCCAGGCCAATGGCCACAATCCGCTTTGCGGCGACAAGCTGACGGTCTATCTCCTGGTCGAGGACGGCAGGGTCGAGGAGGTGACGTTCGAAGGGGCGGGTTGCGCCATCTCGGTGGCGTCGGCCTCGCTGATGACGGAAATGCTCAAGGGCTTGTCGGTGGCCGACGCGCGGGCGCTGTTCGAGCGCTTCCAGGGCGCCATGACCGGCGCCAATGACGGCGTCGATTCGCTCGAGGATCTCGACAAACTGACGGTGCTATCGGGCGTCAAGGAGTTCCCGGTGCGGGTCAAATGCGCGACGCTCGCGTGGCACACCTTCAAGTCCGCCCTCGATGAGAGCCACGAGACGGTGGTGACCGAATGACGCCCCTCGCCCGGCACGGTGAAAAGGTGAAGAGATGAAAGAGTCGCAAGATTTAGGCCCTGCCCCCGGCGATGCCGCCAAGCCCTCGCTCGAGGAGGCGATCATCCAGGGGCTCAGCACCGTTTACGACCCGGAAATCCCGGTCAATATCTATGAGCTCGGCCTCATCTACGATATCGATACCAATGACCAGGGCGATGTCGTGATCGCCATGACCTTGACCTCCCCCGCCTGCCCGGTGGCCGAGAGCCTGCCCGGCGAGGTCGAGGGGGCCATCTCGGGGATCGACGGGGTCAAGAGCGTCAAGGTCAAYCTGGTCTGGGACCCTCCGTGGTCGATGGAGAAGATGTCCGAGGCGGCCCGTCTCGARTGCGGGTTCATGTAARGTCGAGTGCAAGGAGGAAATCAATGGAGYCAACGCTTAAACCGATATCCCTGACCGACGCGGCGGCCGAGCGCGTCAAAGCGATCCTGGCGGCGCGCGATGAGCCCGCCGTSGGCTTGCGGATCGGCATCGCGCCGAAGGGTTGCTCCGGCAATTCCTACATCATCGATTACGCCGAGGAGATCGGCCCCCAYGACGAGGTGATCGAGACCAAGGGCGTCACCATCGTCATCGACCCGGGCGCGACCCTGKTCCTCATCGGCACCGAGATCGACTATGTCGAGGRCAAGCTCCATTCGGGCTTCGTCTTCGCCAACCCCAACGAGAAGGGCCGCTGCGGCTGCGGCGAATCCTTCACCGTCTRAGCCCSGCGCCTGCCCATCCGTCCTAAGCAGCCCGCCGGGACCGGCCCTAAGCCGGTTCGCGGTATAGGGCGTCGATGATCGGGCAGTCCGGCACCGTGCCGCCCTCGCACCGCGCCACCATCTCCCCCAGCACGGCTTCCATGGCCTTAAGGTCGGCAAGGCGCGCGCGCACCGCTTCGAGGTGACCGAGCGCCATCGTCCGGACCTCGTCGCAACTGTGGCCCTGCTCGTCGACGAGCCTGAGCAGCCCGCGCACGTCSKCKAGCGTAAACCCGARATCGCGCGCCCGGCGCACGAAGTTGAGCCGCTTCAGGTGCCAGGCSYKRTASCGCCGCTGGCCACCGGAATTGCGCGGCGGCTCGGGCAARATCCCGATCCGCTCGTAATAACGGATGGTCTCCACCTTGCACCCGGTCAGCCGGGCCAAGGTGCCGATGGCGAGGTCGGGCGCGTCCGCTCCTGCCATGATCTCTCCCTCCTCGATCTGGAAAAAACAGGCCTTGAACCTGTAGTTACTACAGGTCCTATATTAGCAGCGCAACGTCGAATTAAGGAGCACGGAGAGTGGTGAGCGAAGATTCGGAAAGAATGCCGGGGCGCGAAACCACGCCGGCCGAGCCGCCCTCGGACCGGGTGCCGCGGGACGGTCCGATGGGCCAAGGTCTGGTGGCGGCCGGTGGCGTGTTGGGCGCCCTGGCGGCATCGTCATGCTGCATCGTTCCGGTGGTCCTGTTCAGCCTCGGTGCGACCGGGGCGTGGATCGGCAACCTGACGGCGCTGGCGCCGTACCAGCCCGTCTTCGTGACCGTCACCGCGGGCTTCCTTGGCACCGGCTTTTACATGGTCTACCGCAAGCCCAAGGCGGCCAGCGCCCAAGGCGCCCCCTGCGCCCGTCGCCCGCAAAATCGCGTTGTCAAGGCCGTCCTGTGGAGCTCGGTGGCGTTGACCGCGGCGGCGTTGGCGTTCCCTTACGCCGCCCCGGTCATCCTCGGCGTGTGAGCGAGAAGGACAAGACCCATGAAACGCATACTCGCCATCACGGCGCTCGCCATGGCAGTTCTGGCCGCCGGTGATGCTCGCGCCGCCGAGCGGACGGTGACGCTCAAGATCGACAACATGTTCTGTGCCAGCTGTCCCTATATCGTCAAGCAGGTCCTCGCCGAGGTGCCGGGCGTGCGCACCGTCAAGGTCTCCTTCAAGAACAAAACAGCCCTCGTCACCTTCGATGACGGCAAAGCGAGCGTCGCGGCGCTCACGGCGGCCACCACCAACGTCGGCTTTTCCTCCACCCTGTTGGCAACGAATTAGGGGATGGTGATGACCACGGCCGAAACTTTCGAGACCACCGCCCCGGCGACTCCCGGCACGCGCCTGGAGATATCATTGAGGCCCGGCGTTGCTTTTCCCGACTGGCCGGCCATCACCTCCGAGACGGCGGCCGAGGCGCTCGTCGCGATCATCGAGGCGTTCGGGGCCGAGACGCGCTGGTCGGGGCTCGGGGACGGGGAGGATGGCGTGCGCCGCGCCATCCTGGAGCACTACGGCGAGAGCGGCGAAGCGCCTTCGATGGCGGCGCTTACCGGCGCGACCGGCATGACGCCGGACGTGCTTGGCGAGCTCATCGGCAAACTCGAGAGCCGGGACATGGTCGTTCTCGACCAGAGCGGTACGATTACCGGCGCTTACCCGTTCACCGAGCGCGACACCGGACACCGGGTCCGCCTCGGCGGCCGGCTCCTCAACGCCATGTGCGCCATCGACGCGCTTGGCGCCGGTGCCATGTACCATACGGACGCCACGATAGACTCGACCTGCCCGGCCTGCGGCGGGGCGATCCATGTCGAGACCCGGGACAACGGCGCCGCCCTTGCGGSCTTCTCRCCCTCYACCGCCGTGGTGTGGTCGGGTATCCAGTACTTCGACGGTTGCGCCGCCGAGTCCTTGTGTACGGTCATCGCCTTCTTCTGTTCCGACGAACACCTCGTGACMTGGCGKAACGCCARGCACCCCGGCGGCAAAGGSGTGCGCCTTTCGATGGAYGAGGGGTTGCAGGTCGGCAAGGCCATATTCACGCCGCTGCTGGCGGCCGMTTCCGCGAACCYATAGAGGAAACCGACGTACCATGATGAACGACAGGAAACTCCTYCKCACCGGGTSTTGTGGCACGGCCATAGCCGCGATCTGTTGTTTCACGCCCGCCCTGGTCGTTCTCCTCGGCTTYGCCGGGCTCWCCGCCTTCGTYGGCTGGCTCGACTACGGCTTGTTCCCGATCTTGTTCGCGTCGATGGGGGTGGTCGCCTACGCGCTCTATCTGCGCWTCGGCCGCAAGGGCCCGTCGCCAACGGYCGCSATCGYCGTGGCCGTCGTCGCGCTTTCCGCGATTCTCTTCWKGCTTGAGTTCAGATAYGCGCTGCGCATCTCCATCGCSGCCGCCATCGCCGTTGCCGCTTATGCCTACTATCTGCGCGCCGGCGTACGGCGGCAAGGTAGCCGGTCGGCCGATACCAAGGAAACACTCTCATGAGTAAGACGTGCTGTCCGCCACCGAAACAGAACGGACATTATGATCTCGCTGTCATCGGTGCGGGCTCTGCCGGGTTCTCGGCCGCGATCACCGCCGCCGACCAGGGGGCGCAGATCGCCCTCATCGGTCATGGCACGATCGGCGGCACCTGTGTCAATGTCGGCTGCGTGCCCTCGAAGACTCTCATTCGCGCGGCCGAAGCCATTCACCAGGCCAATACCGCGCCCCGCTTCGCGGGGGTTGCGGGAAACGCGCGCCTGACCGACTGGGCCGCGCTGCGAGCCCAAAARGACGAGCTTGTCGCCTCGCTCCGGCAGGCCAARTACRTCGATTTGCTRCCRGCCTATAACGGCATTGCCTACYTRGAGGGCAAGGCYCRTCTTGGAAATGGCGGTGTCATRGTAGACGGCAAGCACATCGATRCSSSCAAGGTTATCATCRCGACCGGGTCGYATGAATATGTGCCGCCSATTTCGGGCATTGAAGATGTGCCMTATCTGACCAGCACATCGGCTTTTGAATTGGMGAGYCTGCCCGAATCCATGATCGTGATCGGCGGGGGATACATCGGYTGTGAGCTGGCGCAGATGTTYGCCCGCGCCGGCGTCAGGGTGACGATCTTATTCCGTAGCCGTCTTCTGCCGGAAGCCGAGCCTGAAATCAGTGCCGCCCTTGCAGGCTATTTCGAAGAGGAAGGCATCACGGTGCKGCTCGCGCTTTTTTTCCTATTATCCCCGTCTGCCACGGCATGGACCGAGCAGGCCCCGGGAGAAAATAAGGAAACGACGATCGATAAAATTCTCAACCCACTGCCGGCCTACAACCCATTTGTCGAATATGTCCCGCCCCCAAAGTTCTTTCCCGACGGGGTAGATAAACGCGTGCGCCAGGCGCTCATCGATAGCCTGACCGACCGGGAAGGGACCATGGTGGAGCACGTTCGCTATTTCAGAGAAAAAGACGCAGAGCTGCTTGGGGAACGAGAAACGATCACCGGATTAACGGAGCACGTGTTGGACCTTCGAAATAATACCATCAGAGACCGTCAGGATTATCTGGCCGCCCAAAGGCAAGCACTCGCCTCGGCCTCTACGGAGCAGCAGAAGAACCTTATCCAGTCGAGAATCCGTAACGACGAGGCAACGCAGGCAGAGATACTGCTGAGAAAGAACAGGACCAATAAGTGGGGAGCCTTTATCAACCGGCTCCTTAGCTCGGTGGATTTAGTGAGCATATTTTCAGGATCCTACGTTGGAGCAGCCGTCGACTCCACCGTCTCCCAACTCCTATCAATGGGTTCAGCCAAGATGTCAGTAAAGGAGAGAAAGGCGTTAACGCTCTATCTCAAATACCTCAAACGGTATCCCGAGGACCCCCGGAGAAAAGAGGTTCTGGAGATCACAGAGGCCCTGAAAGAAAAGAAAACGAGAGTGTTGGTTCAGGAGCAGCTAGAAGAGGCAGAAGAGGCCATCAGCAATGGAGAGCTAACCCGCGCGGAGCTCCACTATGAAATGGCAACCCTTATCGACCCCGCGTCATCCGAAGTAAAGGAGGGGATCGAAAAATTAACTGAGCGGGTCCGAGAGGAAGCCGAAGAGAAGAAGAAGGCACTGTCGTCCTTGGAAGAGATCTCTTCTCCCAAGGGTATTTCGACGGAGGACCGAGACCTCCGTGACCTCCTTTACGCCTTGGCCCTTGGGGACCCAGGGCAGATCGAGGCCCAAGCGGCGGCCATTGGCGAGAAACACCGGGGAGACTCGTTAGGGGAATCGGCCAGAGATGCACTGGCGGTCGCCATGGAAATCAAGGGGCAACACGAAAAAGCAAAGGGAATGTTGGAAAGCATTGCCAGCTCCTCCTCATCACCCCTTCAGAGAAAAAAGGCAAAGGCCCTGCTGGAAAACCCGGAC
>LKGT01000131.1_pt1 | contig 22965 bp, 21 predicted proteins | sample 503861 | NCBI WGS metagenome assembly LKGT01 (sample SAMN04113194, study PRJNA297058) | marine sediment metagenome | biome: marine benthic biome; feature: marine benthic feature; material: marine sediment; isolation source: sediment sample collected at the water-sediment interface from the South......
CGCTGAATGCCGGCATCGGCCATGCGTTTCGGGCACCCGATGCAACAGACGGGTACGGTTTTGGCGGAAATCCCGAGCTAATGCCGGAGGTTGCCGATGAGATGCAATTGGGTCTGCGTTTCTATCCGGGACCTCGTCACAAGCTCAGCCTGGAGCTGTACAAGAATGATATCGATGACCTCATCGAATTCGACCTGGTTACATTTCAGTTGCGGAATATCGGCCGGGCCGAGATCCGTGGTGCCCAAATCGCCTATGAATATCACGGAGATGGCTTCGGCCTTCGAGCAAATCTTGTACGCCAGAAAGCCGACAATGCAACAGATGGGGTACGATTGCTGCGGCGCGCAGAGGAAACCCTGACGGTCAGTCTCACCAGAGACTTGGGCAAGCACAGGATCGGCCTGTCGGTGCTGGCCAGCGGCGACCGGGAAGATTTCGGTGGTGTGATACTCGACAGCTATATTTTGACGAACCTGACCGGACAGATGGCTCTTGGCGACAAATGGCAGCTGAACGCACGTATCGAAAACCTGCTGGACAAGGCGTATGAAACTGCGGCAGGCTTTCGGATGCAAGAGCGAAGCGGATTTCTGGAACTGAAATATTCCTGGAAATGACGAATGGGCAAGCGGCTTAGCAAGATTTATACCCGTACCGGGGACGATGGAACTACCGGCCTCGGCGACGGAAGCCGCGTCGACAAGGACAGTTTGCGAGTCGAAGCCTACGGCACGGTAGACGAAGCCAACAGCGCCATCGGCGTAGTCCTCGCTAGCGATTCGTTGACAGCGCCGATTCGAGAATGTCTGACTGAGATCCAGCACGACCTTTTAGGCTGAAGTAATCGGGGACGCCCACCTACTTGAGCGGAATGGGGTCTGTCCCCGGTAATTCTTCATTATTGCCTGCTGCCGTCATGCAGCGCTTTGTGCATCAGATAGGCACCGTCCGGGCACAGACCACTGAATTCTTCGGTCTCCCGAATAATATCGGGAGCATAGTCCCTGCTCATTATCTTATAGCCGAGGTTTTCGAAATAACGCTCGGCATCGATTGTCAAGAGCCACAGGTCCGTGACGCCAGCGCAACAGGCATTGGCTTCGAGCGCCGCAACGAGTCTTTTCCCGAGCCCCGATTTACGACCGCTGTCGCTGACGACAAGGGAACGCAAAAGGCCCACCTGATCGAACTGCTGCAGGCCAATCGTACCCAGCGTCTCACTTTGTTCCGCACCAGACCGTTCGGCGATCAGAAAACTCCCAAGCCGGTCCGGACCCAGATCGGAGACGGGCAGTCCGGCTTCGTCCAGTAATCGCCGTACATTTTGCCAGTCACTCTGTCTGACATCCCGAACAACAATCGTGTCTGATCTATCATTCATGTTGCTGCGCCTTATCCCGGTTTGCCCGCCCCTGCTGCAACGCGCTGCACAAGGCCTCTGCGGCGATCAGCAACCTTGGGGTCGGCCGGCCTATCTCATTCGCCGGCATGACATATCGATTGCCATAACGATTCGCGGCCAAGTCCGGCCAGCGATCCCATTCGCTGAGTGCATCGGCTCTGGCGTCGGAACTTACCAGCAGGATTTCTGGATTCCTGTCGAGAACGGCCTCGACCGCAACCAGCGGGGCCAGGCGAACGAGGTCCGAAAAAACGTTTTGACCACCACAATGCTCGATGAGTTCACTGACATAATGATCGCCGCCAATCGTGTAGAGAGGGCGCTGGTCAACCTGATAGAAGACACGAATGGGKTCGGCCGCAGAATACCGCTCGGCCAGYGCYYGAAGCCCCCGCCTGAARTCCGCMGCCGCCTGCGTTGCGWGGGCCGTATTGCCKGTCAATTCGCCGATGGTYTCGAGGGCCGATGCAATATCCGCGAGGCTYCGCGTTTGAATGACTTCGACACGGTAGCCTYGTTTCGAGAGTTCGCCGACSACATGCTGCGGCGTTCCRCTTTGCCAGGCGAGCAGCATATCCGGCTYGAGTARKGCGAGCTGTTCCTGATCAAYKAMGAMAGCGTCTCCAACAAGWGGTAAAGCCARKACTTCATCYGGATAGTCGCTGTAAGYGCTCACRCCGACAAGAAAATCGCCGGCRCCGGCKGCAAATACAAGCTCCGCAAGATGGGGTGCCARCGYGACGATACGMAGKCCATCCCGMSKCTCGAAATTCTGMGTGCTTTCYCSACTCCRGCGSTCCGCYGCYGGCTCGCAAGCRASCAGCGAAATCAGAGYGGSTAAAAGAARGGCAAGRGTCGCGTGTCCGRCCCTCACACAGACCAGCCRTACAGRGTCATAGCRGCAATGACTGCGGCCCAGATAAACAGCAASCGGAAAACCAGRCCGTTGGCGGCCGTCGCGCCGCGAACRCCACGRTCACAGACGCTTTCATCSTCTTCCKMCYGCAGCGCCAGCGCRCCGATACCAACTCGRGCAAGCAATGCYTCACTRTGCTCGCGCTGAGTCTTCGCGGTGKCGCCTTCGRGYGTGCGCCAGGCAGACAGCGCACCTTCAAAGCTGCCAGCCATGGCATAGCCAATGGCTGTCAGACGCGCMGGAATCCASGCGAGCCACCCGTGRAGCTGWCCCGCGGCYTCGAGGAACRTSTCTGCSGTTCCWTSGCCGGCCTCGTCACGCGAGGCATTAAACACAGCCCGGCGCCGAATCAGGTCAGTAACSCGRTAAGACCAGGCCCCGAAAGGCCCCAGCAGCACAAACCAGAAAATGACTGCGAACAGGCGATTGTTGGCCTGGACACAKACAGCTKCTTCGACTWYGCGAATACGCTCCAGCGGATCYGMCGGAAGTTCCCTTTCAGCCAGCGCTTTGGCGGTCTTGCGAATCTCTTCTTCATCCTCRGCCTCCARCGCTGCGCAATAGTCGTCGACGCCTTCRCCGATATCCTTCGGGCCCAGCGAGAAAAACAGAACAACGAYGGCAAGAATCAGATAGGGAAAYCCCAGTAAGGCATCACCCAGACCGAAAACGACGAGAAACACCGGMAGGACCATAATCACTGCGAGAATAATTACCGGTATSAGCGCCGGCCAGTTCGCAAACCGGTTGCCCTGACGAAAGCCCAWGTCGATGATGCGATCGAGCCAGCGAGGTTCACGAAGATGAAACAGYTGRGTCGCRAGRCGCTCCACCACRAGTCCGATCAGAAGTGCAATTAATTTCATATTKYCTCGGTGTYTTTGCAGAGCCCATCATACAATCGCAGCCAGTCGAAAGCAGGACCAGGRTCTGATTTTCGRYCCGGAGAGACGTCACAGTGCCCKRCGATACGTCGCGCACAAAGAGAAGTGTACKTTGTTTGCAGCGCGCTGATGACKCSAATCAGTGTGTYGTACTGGGGATCCGCATACGGCGTTTCATCCTCTCCYTCAAGCTCGATCCCGATAGARAAATCGTTGCAWTCCTGACGATCGCGGTAACAGGATGYSCCRGCATGCCAGGCACGSCGACYRAACGGCACGAACTGTATCARACCGCCACCGCGTCGAAYAAACAGATGTGACGAGACCKTCAKRTCCCTGATTTCTGCAAAGTRCGGGTGCKCATCCCAATYCAGGCGATTYGTGAAAAGTTGCTCGACATACGGCCCGCCAAATTCGCCSGGCGGCAGGCTGATGCTGTGAATAATGATSAGATCGGGCTCRCARCCGTCRGGCCGGTCGTCCTGATTCGGCGAAGGACACTGCTCGGCCGGGCGGATCAGSCCYYYGYGAGGACTAACGGTATAGACACACATCTGAATCCAATARGGCTAWTTTCAATGCTGGTRGYCCARRCTCAGGYYTGGRCRGWCTCCTCCGCCAGCATCGACTCGAGATTTTCCAGGTGGGGAACGAGMGGGTACTCGTTAATCATTTTRACGCGRCACAGGACCGGCGCGCCCTCAGGCCAGCCYTCYGTCGAATCGAGTTTCAGAACTTCCTTGTTGATRCGGACRAGTTGYGGAAAGCCCTGTGTCAAAAGGCCGAAATGGCCCGCYTTTATCTGACTGGTRCTTGCATAAAAYACGACGATCCGGGTCCGGCCGGTGACGGCCGGTATGTCTTTGCCGATYGTGCCTTCRAAAGACACGACAGGCAGGKCACGGCCGTTCCAGTTAATGATGCCSAGCATCCAGTTCYGGCTGCCGGGTTCCTGAAYGGGCTTGCTATACCKGACGACCTCCGCAACGCAGGCACGTGGAACGATCAGRCGATCTTCCGCGAGCGGCACMAGCAGGCTGTATAGTTCCTCGGCKGCRGCATTCACGACAACTTGATTCCTCGTTCTTCCAGCAATCGCTGAATGGCCTCRAGAAGCTYCAYGTCCTGATACGGCTTGCCAAGATAATCRTTKACRCCMAGTTCGATKGCGCGYGCGCGATGCTTATCGCCGACTCGCGAGGTAATCATGATAATCGGYACATCCGAGAACCGCTCATCGTTGCGRACGTGCGAGGCRAATTCATARCCGTCCATKCGCGGCATTTCAATATCCAGCAGGATGATGTCCGGCTTRTKGTCCTGTAACTGGCTCACCGCATCGAGACCGTCTTTGGCCGTCACGACGCGCAMMCCGYTYCTCTSCAGGAAACGCTCCATCACGCGCCGCACMGTAATCGAGTCATCCACRATCATGGCGAGTGGCCGATCGTCYYTCGGGGTCGGCGCYGCASTYTTGAGTTCCACAACAGGCGCGCCCGTGCGAACCAGGGCGTTGATGTCCAGGATAAGCACGATTCGTCCGTCGCCGAGAATCGTCGCACCCGAGATGCCACGAAYACTCGAAAGCTGKGGGCCCACCGACTTGACKACRATYTCACGGCTCGCAAGCATTTCGTCGRTRAGCAGTGCCGCTGARTGTTCCCCGGCGCGAACGAGWATGACCGGCACAAACGAGTCATCWTCGGGCAGCTTTGCAGACTGMCCGCCGAGATACATACCGAGATGWCGGAAGCGGAAGGTCTCCTCGCCRTACTCGTAGCATGGKTCACTTTGGCTCAACAWGGTCTCGAGWTCTGCYCGTGCGATCCGGGCCACGCCYTCGACRGTCGGCAGCGGCAGTGCATARATTTCATCGCCCGTTCGMACGATCAGGGCCTGYGTGATCGCCAACGTGAACGGCAAGCGGAYCGTGAAATTCGTGCCCTGTCCGGTGACMGAGGATATYCTCAAAGATCCRCCGAGTTTYTTGACTTCGTTCGCSACGACATCCATGCCGACGCCGCGCCCGGCCGACTGWGTGACCRYKTCCGCKGTSSTGAAGCCCGGCGTCAGGATCAGMTCCATGATTTCCTGRTCCGWCACTTTGCYRTCGGGCTTGAGCATGTYCTTCTCATAGGCTTTGCGYCGTATCGCATCGACGTCCAGKCCGGCACCGTCGTCAGCAACGTCGATTACCATCTCCGCGCCTTCGCGGTGCAGGCGAATCGTGATTCTGCCGGTAACTGGTTTCCCCGCTGCCTGACGCTCCTCCGGCTTCTCAAGGCCGTGTCCGACCGCGTTGCGCATCATGTGCTCGAACGGCGGCAACATCTTGTCCAGGACCTGCCGGTCAAGCTCCCCCGAAGCGCCCTCGACCGCCAATTCCGCACGTTTCCCGGACTCGTCCGCAGCCTGCCTGACGATACGCGTGAGCCGGGCAACATGACGCTGGAACGGCACCATACGCGTCCGCATCAGGCCGTCCTGAAGTTCAGTCGTAACACGCGCTTGCTGCACCAGCAGGGTTTCGGCCTCGGAGGTCAGCGACTGCAGAAGGTCTTTGAGGCTGCCCATGTCATTGGCAGACTCGGCAAGCGCCCGTGATAGCTGCTGGATATTCGAGTATCGATCCATCTCAAGCGGATCGAAGTCACGAGCCACCAGCGTGTCCTGGTGGCTATGCATGATTTGGGCCTCGGTCTCAATTTCGAGTTTGCGCAACTGCTCACGAAGGCGACTGACAGTCTGTTCGAATTCGTCGACGTGAAATTCGATCGAGCTAATCTGCTGGCTGAGCCGCGAATGGTAAATACTGATTTCGCCGGCCGCGTTCAAAAGATCTTCAAGCAGGTCGGGGTCGATGCGCGCAAATTCCTGGCGGCCCCCCTCTGCGGCTGGCGCTTGGACGGGAAATGGCCGCTCGTCTGCAAGCTCCGCCTCGTCTTCTCCTGCTGCTGCCGCCGGTTCCGGTGGAGCCATTGCGACCTTTTTCTCTTCCTCCGCAATCTCCGGAACGGCCTCAGGTATTTCCTTCGCCTTCCTGATCTCAGCTATTTCTTCGTTCAATGGCGTATCAACGATTACCATACTGACGACATCTTCAGGCTCGATCGTAAATTCGACAGAAACCGTATCGCCAGTTTCCGGGACGCCAACTTCCTCGGCTGGCGTTTCGACTCTTTTTTCCGCCGCAGCTTCGGCCTCGTCGGCTACAACAATTTCGCCGGCGTTGATCTGATGAAGATGCTTTTCAAGCTGGACTGCCGCCGTAACTTTCTTCCCGGCTATAACGGTATCCCGCATTCGATGCAGTTCATCGACGCTTCGCTGTAGCACGTCGTCGATCTCTTGTGACGGCGCAATGCGGCCGTCGTCAAGGCCGATCAAAAGCGTCTCGAGCTCGTGGCTGAGATCGCCCATCGCCACGATACCCGCCATACGCGCACCGCCTTTCAATGTATGCAAATACCGCTTGAGTTCATCGCCAGGCTCGCGGTTGTCTTTCTTCTTAAACCAGTCCACGAGGGCCTGGTCCGCCGCCTCCAGGAGTTCGGCAGCTTCTTCAGAGAAAATGGCGGCGATCTCTGCATCGTATTCGGCCTCAAACGGCTGTTCGACCACAGGCGGCTCGGTTTTGACAACCTTATCTTCTGCCGGTATGTCTGTGACAGTGACTGGTTCGATCGCGTTGGTTAAGTTATTGAGGTGCTCGATCAGAACAGCGAAGTTGGATCGCTTGCGGTCTGGCTGGTTAATATCGCCGACGATCGTCTCGATAGCCTTCGTTGCCGCACGAAGTGCATCGATGCCCGACTGCAGAAAACCTACTTTGTAATCATAGACACGTCGGACATGCCGATTCAGTGCGCCGGCTACCGCAACACCGCGTTCGACGTTCGCCATATTCGCACTACCGTGCAAGGTATGACAGACGCGGTGCAACTTGTCCGTAACGTGAAACGGCGGACGATGCCCTTTGCACGCCTCGACGTAGTCGCGAATGACCTGGAGATGACCCGCGGTCTCTTTTGAAAAGATGTCGAGCAGGACCGGGTCCATCTCGAGGCCTTCCAGCTCTACCGCTTTCTCTTCACGTTCTGACGTTGCAATTGTCAGGACGGCCGCGTTCGGGTCGCCATCGGCGAACGCGTTCGCTCGCGCTATCAGAAGATTGATGTCCGAAGTCGGTTCCGTACCGACTTCGAGTTGTTCGACAAGCTCTGGCACCGCTGCAACAGCTTCCACGATAAAGTCAACCATAGGCGGCGTCCGCGCGAGCGTCTGATTGATCAGCTTGTTCAAAAGGCCTTCAACGCTCCAGCAATACTCGCCGATGCGCTCGGCCCCAACCATCCGGCCGCTTCCCTTTAAGGTGTGAAAAGAGCGGCGAACCGTAATCAGTGTTTCCATGTCTTCGGGTGCCTCCTGCCACTTCGGCAGGTTGCGCTTGACACTCGCGATCTCTTCCTTGGCCTCTTCGATGAACAATTCCAGCAGTTCCGGATCGAGGTGCTCGGCATCCGGCGCGATGACCGGCATCGGCATGACTGCAATTCCCTGCGCACTGTCCGCGGCTGCCTGTTGTTCAGCAGCGAATTTATCCATATCCGACTTGGCAATTTTCATCGTTTGCGCGATCGGTACCTGCAAGTGTTCCTCTTTCTTGAGGCGCTGCTCGAGATCGCGCAATACGACCAGACAGGCTTCCGCGTTGTCCAGCATGTACCATGGCTCTCTCCTGCCAGCCTTAACTGTCTCCATGTAGTACTCGATGCTGACGATGGCATCTGCCAGTCGATCTGTTTCTTTTTGCGTGAGCCTGCCGGGACCACCACCCTTGAGCGCCAGGCAAATCAATTTGCCGACCCGGTCGACGACTTCCATGGCGCGGGTCTTGTTCAACATCAACAGCCCGGCCTTGATGCCGCGAATCAGCGCCGGGACACTATCGAGCCCCTTCGAGTCACGTCCCGATGCGAGGCTCTGGCTGAACGTTTCCTTGATTCGTGCGAGATTGATAATGCTCTCACGCATCACCGCTTCGGCAACCTGCCGGTAATCAGCGTTTTCCTCCTCCGGCAGTTCCGGTTCGTCTTCGCCCTGCGCCGGTTCCTTGGCGACGATCAGGTGAACCAGTTGTTGATCAAGCCGGTCTTCGACTTTCAGAAGCGTCGTGGCAATTTCGATGATCATTTGTTCATCGGCCGCCCCGGTTTTCGCAACCACATTGCTTAGCCTGTCAATCTCAGACTCGATGTCACCGCGCAATGCTCCGAGCCCCAGAACACCAAGCGTGTCGCTGATCTTCTTCAACAATTCGAGCTGTGGCACGAGTTCGGAGGACTTGTTCATGCCGGTGCGGACGTAAATGTCCAGCACGTCCTTTACCCTCCCAAGATCTTCCTTGATTGCCGCCGCGACCGTTTTCATCAGCTTGACACTGGGCGCCGACAAACTCTCGCGAGCTTGTTCGACCTGCTCGTCGCCGGGTAGCAACTCAACCAGGTTGAAGGCCGCACGAATTTCGCTAATACGTTCGCCCGCATTACTTGAGCGCGCGACGTAATAGAGAAGATTATTCATGAGATCCGTTACCGGGTGATTGTCGAAAGCTTCAATGCCTTCATCAATCAGCAGCTTGATTTGCCTGTCTATCTGACCAAGCAGCCTTTTCAGCGCGACCGAAGTTTTCAGTCCGCCGTTTTGCAGTGACTCGAGAACACCGCCGGCAACCCACCAAAGTTGATACATATCGTCGCGATTCGCCGATTTCTCGAGTGCCAGCACAACATCGGATAAGGTCTTTAAGTATTTTTCTACGTCGCCACCTTGAATCCAGCCAAGCAGCGCAAGCTGGAATTTCGGACGCAGTTTCGTTGCGACAACTAGCGGATCTTCGCCGGTCGTTTCTCTTTCTTCCTTGCCGGCGGGTTTGGTGGTGGGCGAGAGATTAAGGAGCAGCAATGTTCCTTCGGAAAGAAGCGGCCGGCCACGGGCAGCACGCAAATCGTTCAACATCGGCAACAAAACGAGCGCAATGTCCCGGCCTCCGGCGATCAAACGCTCGATATATATAGGTAGCTGTACCATCGACCGCGTCAATGCGTCGAGACCGTCCTCCCTGCCCTTGCCCGCACGAAGGTTGGCAAGGTAAGCACAGACTGCTTCCATTTCCTCGGCCAGCAAGGCTGCGCCGTAGGTCTCGGTCATCTTCAGCACACCATTGATCTGGTGTAGCAACTGGCCGCTTCGGACCAGAGCGGCAGAGCCACCACGGCCATCGACACAGTCCTCGAGCGCAAGGTGTGCGTTGCGAATCGTCTCCATGAGCTCTTCGTTGACGATCGCCAGCGCACTGGCACCGAATTCGCCTGCGCTCACGTCGCTGAGCTGCTCCTGGAAACTCGAGTCGGTACTCATCAGATATCAGCCCGCAGCCTTCTCCTCCAATGCGCTCTGCGGTACTGGTGAAGCCGTACTGGATAGTGCGGTGGTCTCGAGCGCCGCACCTGGCAGCGTAAATCCAGCAACCGTCTGTCTTAGCTGGGATGCCAGTTCAGACAATTTCGAAATCGATGCCGCTGTCGCAGTTGTCGCCCTGGCGGTCTGTTGGCCGATTTCCTTCAGCTTCTTCGTGCGTCGCGTTACGTCTGCCGCCGATTCAGCCTGTTGCCTTGCCGAGCTCGAAATGTTCTGCACGAGACTTGCGATCTGGTTGGAGACCTGTTCGATCTCGTCAAGCGCCGCACCTGCATTCTCTGCAAGCAGCGCCCCACCGACCACGTCCGTCGTACTGCGTTCCATGGAAACGACGGCCTCATTCGTGTCCGACTGAATTGTGCGGACCAGGACCTCGATCTGTTTTGTGGCATTGGTCGACCGTTCCGCCAGTCGTTGAACCTCATCGGCAACAACCGCGAATCCCCTGCCCGCTTCGCCRGCCATTGRMGCCTGAATCGACGCATTCAATGCAAGAATRTTYGTCTGYTCGGCAATATCGTTGATCAGTTCGATAATATTGCCRATTTCCTGTGAGCTYTCGCCGAGCCGCTTKATCCTCTTCGAWGTTTCCTGAATGGTTTCGCGRATGGCATTCATGCCGTCGATCGTGCGCCGCACAGCTTCWCCACCTTTRTGTGCGACATCGACCGAGTGTCGAGCAACGTCCGAGGAYCTTTCCGCGTTACCGGATACTTCTTCGATCGATGCGRCCATCGATACGATCGAYTCRGTYGCRGCATTGATCTCACGGCYCTGAWYRTCCGCGGCTYTTGCCATGTGWCCGGCCGYGCTTTYGGTTTGCTTGGCCGCCGAATCGACCATGATYGCGGTTTYATYGATCGTYGYTACMAGTTCRCGGAGYTTTTCGATAGCGTAATTAATTGAGTCGGCKATCGCCCCCGTAATRTCTTCCGTTACTGTYGCTTCAACAGTCAGGTCTCCGTCAGCCAGACTCCCGAGTTCATCGAGCAGGCGAAGAATCGCCTGTTGGTTGCGKTCATTCTGCTCAGCCTGCWCCTTKGACGTGCGCTCGAATACCGCCGYCTTTGAGTGCARATACGCAAGTCCGCCGAGCAAMAAGARGGCTAYGMCTACGCAAGCCAGGGGAATCAACGGATTTGCGAGTACTCCACCAACGGCCGGACTCGATGCTGAGAACGTTGCATCGTACAGAGACGCGGCAACTGTCGACAGGCCCTGACTGGAGGATCCCAGGCCCGCCAGCTGCGGGGCGCTGGCGGCAATCCGGCTAAGCTGTTCTTCGATATTCGTCAATTCGCTGATGATCGGCACCAGGAACACTTCCCGTAATGCGTCATCGAGTGCAGCCACGTCRAGGTTTGTGCTGGCGCCCGAKAATGCATCGGTGACAAGCCGGAGGTACGTCGCATCRTCGGCGACCGWGGWTGCGACCGCTGCAGSATCYTSGGCCCCGGCGAGACCGTCCAGCGACTGCACGAGCTGTGCGCCGCGCCGCTGGAATTCCTGGATGAYCGCAGTCGCNCYCNGAYCTSYCCAGMAGGCCGTCGATTTGCTCGGYCATRATGGGCATATGYTCYTTAATGACAGCGGMAGCCTCTTGCACYGCTTCGACATCGGCGCGTTTCGMAAGAATSGCCTCCGCATGCTGWTTCAGSYTATCCCATGCGGAGCTGCCACCYGGAATGCCAYGCRAWGACGAACGTCGCAGTTCGGCAAGGCGCTTCARATCGGYRTCCAGYCTCRTAAATTCCYGCGGCGTACCTGCGAGTGCGYTGCCGGCGTGCAGCGGAATCGCCTGSGACAATGCAGCAAACTCGGRCCGGGTGGTGTCTGACCCGYYCCCGTCGATTGACTGCAGGTATAGRAATCCGGCTGCWGCGASGAGGAGTAAWGCGMTCRTCRCTGCAAGGATTRCAAATGCTGGTGATTTATMGGTTTTTTGGGCCATGGTTCTGCAACATTCAGTTAWTTTCGTAKWGCGCCTTCAYKCGGCGGCCGCYTGTAAAAATGTGCTGCTTTCRATCAGATCGTACAGTCCGAAGATCGGCCAGGTRTCCTGACCCCGMTGGTACGCGCCCYTCAGGAATCGATCACARCGGACGATCGTCTCCGGCCACTTATYCWYGAATTCGCTGTCCATAAAACGCCGGAAACCGAGGACTTCATCGACMACCAGTCCRGCRGGGATTTCGCGATGGTKCACCGAAATYACSCGCGTATTSCGTCGTAAAGTCGTACGRCCGCTGCCGAGCAGCATTTTCAAGTCRATCAGCGGCAGCAGATGGCCYCGAAGATTTGCGACRCCAAGYAYCCATCGCTTCGYGCCCGGTACGCGGGTAATGCTGTCGGGYAACATCAACACCTCRCGAAYCTGWTCKCGGAYYRCGACGAACTGCTCCTGACCRATGCGAAAGCCGATGCCGACCCAYTCGGCAGGCAGYGCCCCGCTTCCCTTGCCGGCGAGCGCGGCACGGCTGCGGCGYTCCAGCTCCTGGAGCAGTTCRAAGGGYTGCGTGATGAGCGCCGCCAGATCYGCCGWTGCGTTCATTCAGCCRGCCATTACCCTGTTRATTTTCGMAACGAGTTGTTTTTCTGAAATAGGTTTGACGAGATACTCGACCGCGCCCTGSCGCATACCCCAAATCTTGTCCGTCTCCTGGTCTTTCGCTGTAATSATGATCACGGGAATCCTTGAGGTCTYGGGATYCTGTGTCAGCTTGCGCGTCGCCTGAAAACCGTTCATCCCGGGCATGATGAYATCCATCAAGATGCAGTCCGGATGAGAWGTCTGTGCCTGACGAATGCCATCTTCGCCACTRTCAGCCACTARCGTCTGAAAGCCGCTCTTTTCCAGCATATTCTGGAACAGGTGCAGTTCAGTCGGCGAATCATCGATGATAAGAACAACTGCCATTGCAAAACCTTTAGTTRATYTGGTTGGAAATAGCGCCGAGTAATTCGTCTTTCGTGAAGGGCTTGGTCAGGTACTGTTCAGAGCCGACRATYCGGCCCCKGGCGCGATCAAAAAGTCCRTCCTTGCTCGACAACATGATGACGGGTRTTTTTTTGTAAATCTTGTTGTGCTTGATYARRGAGCAGGTCTGATAACCATCRAGTCGCGGCATCATGATATCGACAAAAATCAGATCAGGCTKATGGTCTGCAATYTTCGASAGCGCRTCAAAACCGTCGATCGCCGTGAAYACCTGGCAGCCCTCCTTGGAYAGCARRGTTTCCGCCGTMCGACGTATTGTYTTRCTGTCRTCCACSACAAGAATCTTGAGGCCATTCAGACTYCGWGASGTATTATCTGGCACCGAWTTTCCTCGCCCAATCGCGARCTCTGCCGAGTTCSCGYGTTCACTCCAAAACCCKGGTATGCCTATAATTTTTACCGGGATATGCCCGTATTCTGAACGAGCAAAGCGACTTGTACCATATTGACAAAAGTGCCGCCACGACGCTCGCCTCAGGCAGCAATTCTGCTCGCGCTGGAGGCGGCTACAGGAACCACCGGGCGACACGAAATCCAGCCGCAAAATTGCTCAAATCCGGGCATCGCTCGCAATGCGGGTCCCTGCCGGAGCCGACGAAACCGGTGGCCAAGCCTGGGTTGTGGGCGAATACACACGGGTATTGCACACGCCCCCGGCGCTGTATAGTTGGCGGCCTGATGCGCAGCCCGGTTTTCCCCCTAAGCACATCAGCGACCGGCTATTGAGGACCAGCAGGGCCACAGACATGCCAGACAAGAAAATCTCCGTTGGCGTCGTCATGGACCCGATCGAGAATATTGCGCCAAAGAAAGACAGCTCGCTCGCCATGCTGCTGGAAGCAACAAGACGGGGGGCCGAGATTCACTATATGTTGCAGGGTGACCTGAAGCTCTTGGGCGGCGAAGCCCTTGCGAGGTCAAGAATCCTGCAGGTGCAGGACGACGTCGAGGACTGGTTTGAAACCGGCGCCGTACTTGTAAAGCCGCTGGACGGTATGGGCGGCCGCTCGGTTTTTGTCGTTAGCCAGGGCGATAACAATGCCAACGTCATTTTCGAAATGCTGACTGATAACGGCCGTCTGTTTGCGATGGCGCAGGTCTATATCCCCGAGATTAGCGAGGGCGACAAGCGCATTCTCTTGATCGACGGTGAACCGATTCCCTACGCGCTTGCGAGAATCCCGCCTGCCGACGACAACAGGGGCAATCTCGTTGTCGGCGCCTTCGGAACAGGGCGCAAGCTGAGCGAGAGGGATCTTTGGATTTGTTCTCGGGTCGGCCCCGTACTGAGAGAACACGGCGTGATGTTTGCTGGCATCGATGTCATCGGCGATTATCTGACCGAAATAAATGTCACCAGTCCGACCGGCATCCGCGAACTCGACAAGATTTTCGACCTCAACATTGCAGGCGATCTATTCGACGCTATCGAGAAAAAACTCGATTGATACCGACAGCAACTGGCCTTAATTCAATATGCAGCCTTGTTGGATCACCAGATTTCACGCCGCAGCACTCACACTAAGCTGTCTCCTGTGCTGCGGCTGTGATGCCGCGACGCAAGACTTCCGGCATCAAATTTATGCCTTCGGCACCCTGGTCACGATAGATTTCTTCGCAACCACGCCCCAGTCGAACGCGGCTGCAATTGCAGCCATCGAGGCACGAATCAGGGATATCGATCGCGACTGGTATCCGTGGCGCGAAACCGTGCGGATGAACCTCGGCGCCCTGGGATCGTCGCCGAGCGCCCGGCGGAGTATTCTGCGCGACGCCGGCGTCGAAAACGCAATTATCGATATCGGAGGTGACCTCACTGTCCTGGGGCACATCAACGGCAGACCGGCCCGTATCGGCATCCGCTCGCCGAGATCCGACGGCACGCTCGCCTGGCTCGATGTCATGGATGGAGAGACGGTTGTGACCTCGGGTGACTATGAGCGTTTTTTTGAAGTCGGCGGCCGGAGATACCAGCACATTCTCGATCCCCGCAACGGCTATCCCGTTGAGCACACGATCTCCGCGACCGTTCTGCACCCAGACCCCGTACTGGCAGATGCCGCGGCAACCGCTTTGCTGGTGGCCGGACCCGGCGCATTCGAGGAATTATGCGCAGTACTGGGTGTCGACGAGGCSKTGATCGTCAGYGCYTCCGGTGACCTGCGTCTCACCSAAGCMATGGAGAAGCGGTTAAACTGGMCAAAYCGGTARAAAYGCSTTCCCCGSTAACAANTAYGTAGACTRGGGGAWWGNTTGWAGCATTGTGGCCCAAATGYCTGAATTATTGACAAATYCTGTTGAAATCGAASRTATCGGGCTGGACAGGGGTCCGGTACCGGACCGCTTGCCYCCRATGCTCTTTCTGGCCGCCCTSGTGCACGGAATCCTCATCATCGGCATAACCTTCAACGCGSTGCCGGGYAGCGAGGCTTCGGAGTCGATCTCCCTCGAGGTCACCATARTCGCGGACCCCGATCARAAWATCGACCGGCCGGAGAAAGCAGAGTATCTMGCRCAGGCRAGCCAGCAAGGTGGYGGYAATACCCRGGAACAGGTTCGKCCCAGTGCGCCGCTGCRAAGCGATATGCCGATYGACAATATYGGCAAAGACWCCGGCSACAGCCTGWCTGAATCCRCGCGGCAACACGAGACRGCCGACCAGGTCCTTATGAGYCGCACGGAACAGGAGCGTRCCGTCGTTGACAAGCCGCGCGRCGAYCCTKCTCCCGACGAATCCASRGCTATTGCGCTTGAGTCCGGCGTCGWGCAAACACTGCCGTTGCCGCGGGAAGACSARGCCAATCTGCTTATCCATGATSWGAACCTYMGGCAAYTGGTYACSAGTGTMGATACCAAGGAATCCAATATCGCAGGCTACCTGGACCGATGGAAAAGGAAGATCGAGACGATCGGCGCGAAATACTTCCCTGAAAAGGGAGCGATGCGGGGGATGACCGGAAGCCCGACACTCGAAGTGACGATYRACGCCTCAGGGCAACTTGMCGAGGTCRTCGTCCGGCAAACGTCAGGCTCCAAGCTTRTCGATCAGGCCGCACTGAATATTTTRTGGCGCGCAGCCCCATTYGATCCTTTCCCKRMRGCTATCCGGGTGGACTACGATCAGCTCCGRTTCGCCTACAAATGGCGATTTAGTGAAATCAGYGTGTCATCTRCCGCCAGGGTGAATTGAAGTTCYCCAAARCGGTTGTCWCTGGCTACAGCAAGGTCGATACTGTAGCTATGGAACYYCAAAGTTCACTCRTTAATCAGCTGYTAATCGCCATGCCGGGCATGCCTGACCCGAATTTCMACAGCACAGTKACSCTCATTTGTGAACATAATGACGAGGGAGCCCTTGGGATCRTCATTAATCGYCCKCTGAMTCTSAACCTGGGTGGCCTGTTTGAACAATTGTCAYTCGAGGAACCGGATGCGGCRGCRGCYAAACACCCGGTATTGAGCGGCGGTCCTGTCGCCCGCGAMCGTGGYTTCGTRTTGCACMAYCCCGGCCCYGCRTTTGAAAGTTCTATGACCGTGTCYRATGAMGTKCASCTTACGCTCTCGCGGGAYATTCTCGATKCGCTTGCGGCTGGCAAAGGGCCTGACCGSTCRCTGGTCGCCCTCGGYTACGCGGGCTGGGAGCCYGGTCAGCTYGAGGCGGAAATGCTGGCCAACACCTGGATCAAYGTSCCGGCMAWTCCGCAAATAATTTTCGATAYWCCGTTCGCTGAYCGYTGGRCGAAAGCTGCGGACTCCYTAGGGATAGACATCAGYCGCTTGTCACCTCATGCCGGGCACGCCTGATACCAATCCTYCCGAAACARTMGTTGCKTTCGATTTCGGGCTTCGCCGGATCGGTGTTGCTGTRGGTCAGGACGTCACSGCATCCGCCARTCCCRTAGCRKCAGTCAGGAAYWGTGACGCSGGRCCGGAYTGGCAGGCRATCRCCRCCATTGTSMSCGAGTGGCGCCCRTCCMGGCTGATYGTCGGCATGCCCTTGCACGAGGACGGATCGCCCTCGGAAATGGGTGMMCACATCAAGCGSTTTATTGCWMAGTTGCRGCGMTTTGAACTGCCCRTCGAGCAAGTCGACGAGCGCTATWCCTCGCTCGAAGCCGGCGARGTGCTGAAATCYGAGCGYGCCCTCGGGCTTCGCGGCCGMATARGTAAAGAGGAARTCGACAGCGTGGCRGCCGCGCTTATYGCRGAGCGGTGGCTCAGAAAATCTGSATAAGTCTTTGCTGCCTGTACRTCTCACCGTTAGAATTGCGACGCCATGAACGTCACCGAACTGTTTGAAACACCGAGCCTCATARARGATACSGASCTGCARATCTCCGCCGACGGTCGMTTGCGGCAYCTCCTGACGCTCAAGGGCCTYAGCAAAGCCCAYATTTGCMGGATCCTCGACGAAGCCGAGGCCTTTCTGAGTCCMCYTGGGCATCCYGCGGTCAGGACCCGRGCTCTCGAAGGGCRCACGRTCGCCAACCTGTTCTTCGAGCCCAGCACRCGGACCCGKGCKTCCTTCGACCTGGCKGSCAAGCGGCTTGGCGCGGACGTGCTCAATCTYGACGTCAATACCTCWTCCCGCAARAAGGGCGARAGCATTCTCGATACCATCTATACCCTGCAGGCSATGCAGGTCGATRTTTTTGTCGTRCGCGATGCCAGCGCKGGCGTRCCTGCCTATATCGCAMGWAACGTCCAGGATCAYGTGAGYATTCTGAAYGCRGGTGAGGCAGARGTGTCTCAYCCGACACAGGGCCTGCTCGACYTGYTGACCATGCGGCAGCACAARYCGAATTTYGAAGACCTSACCGTGGCYATCGTYGGCGATATYGCGCAYTCACGAGTRGCGCGTTCGGCRGCTGAGGGCCTGRCAACRATGGGYGTCGGCGAGCTTCGCCTCATATCGCCGCAAGCGCTGGCRCCSGATCCCGGCGATATTCCCGGCGCAARARTTCTGTAYAAGCTCGATGATGGCCTCCGTGGCGCCGACGTCGTCATGGCGCTCCGCATCCAGCGCGAGCGCATCGGCAGTCTCGACGGCATCCCCGGCATCGAYGAGTATTTCGCYAACTACGGCATCAGCCACGAACGMATGAAACTCGCTGCGCCAGACGCCATTGTCATGCATCCGGGCCCGATGAATCGTGGCATCGAAATCGAGTCCAGCCTGGCCGACAGCCCGCAATCGGTCATTACGAACCAGGTCACAAACGGCGTTGCGATTCGCATGGCCATCCTGACCGCTGTCACGCAGACCGTGGAGTCATCGTGACAGAAACCGCGATCGTTGCGACAGAGACTCAAAAACACCGCGGTACGATTTTTGTCGAAGACGGCGAAGTCATAAAAGTATCGACCTTTCCGGGAGCGCAGTACATCTTTCGCCTGGCGGCGCCACTCTGTGCGAGCCATGCGGAACCCGGAAGTTTCGTGCACGCACGGTGCGACATCGAACTGCCGATGCGAAGGCCCTTGTCGATCATGCGTGCGAACAGCGACGAAGGCTGGATCGAACTATTGTTCAAGGTCGCCGGCGAAGGACTTCGACTGTTTGCAGAAAAAAAGCCCGGCGACAAACTGAGCCTGATCGGGCCTATCGGACATCCGTTCCAGACAGACCCTCAACGCCTCAACTCGTTACTTATCGGCGGCGGCGTCGGCATACCACCGATGATTTTCCTGGCCGAGCATCTCACCAAGGACAACAAGGACTGGCATCCCCTGGTACTCATGGGCTCTGAGATTCCGTTTCCATTCGAACTGCAGGAGTCGACGATTGCATGCGACTGGCTGCCGGCCGACACCAGGAGTGCCATGCCGTTACTGGAGCAATGGAAAGTGCCCAGCCGCTTGGCAAGTCTTTCCGGGTTCGATGCTTGTCATCGCGGATTTGTTACGGAGCTTGCAGAAAAGTGGCTCGAAAGCCTTTCGTCTGACGAAATCGCGAAGACCGGGATCTTCGCCTGCGGCCCGACAGCCATGCTGAAAGCCGTCGCCGGGCTTGCCCGCAAATACAATATTCCCTGCCAGGTATCGCTCGAGGAATTCATGGCCTGCGCCGTCGGCGGTTGCGCCGGTTGCACCGTTCTCGTTCAGACCCCCGAAGGTCCCGCGATGCAACGCGTCTGCGTCGACGGCCCGGTATTCGACGCCGCGACCGTGTTTCCTTGTAAGGTGCCGGGCACCGACTGAATGACGATTGTATGGGGGTGTCGGGATCCCTACGGTGATTCAGCCGCCGAAATTGACCTTGGCTTCGAGGTTGGAGCGCGAGTCGGCGTTGGTCATCGCTTCCTCGAGCGTGATCGTGCCCGCCTTGTAAAGGCCGAGCAGCGCATCGTCAAAGTTTTGCATGCCYTTCTCAYCGCTWTCCYTMAGGGCYTCTTTGACCTCGGAAATATCGCCYTTGAGGATCAGGTCTTTGATRTGTGGYGTGTTCARCAWGAGYTCGACYGCYGCGACMCGTYTKCCRKTYCTSGMRCGAACGAGYCGYTGYGAGATGATGGCGCGCARATARTGGCCRAGRTCCATGWASACCTGRGCATGCTGCTSYTGYGGRAACAKRTTGATRATWCGGTCCARYGTYTCGGGYGCGTTGTTSGAGTGAAGVGTYGCCAGGACYARGTGCCCSGTACCGGCCATRTCGATGGCRGCCTGCATCGATTCRYKATCDCGWATCTCRCCRATCTGAATGASGTCCGGTGCKGCRCGCATCGCRCTCTTCAGGGCSCGYCCGTATGACTTSGTGTCGAGSCCGACTTCVCGCTGATTRACGATCGAYTGYWKRTTDGGATGCAGGAATTCRATCGGGTCTTCGATBGTAATRATATGCGACGAAGTTTTTWCGTTGCGGTGGTTGATCATCGCAGCCAGTGTCGTTGACTTGCCGGCTCCGGCSGCSCCCACCATCAGAACAAGTCCGCGTTTMAGCATRACCAGATCTTTCAACTGMTCAGGCATGCCCAATTCSTCAAGCGTTGGCATTTCTGCCGTGATGTARCGCARKACCATTGCAACATTRCCGCGTTGATGGAATACGTTGACGCGAAAACGTCCGAGTCCGGCTTCCGATATGGCGAAGTCGACCTCGAGCTCGCGGTTAAATGTCTCGAGAAGGTCTTCATCCATCAGTTCGATCGCCGCCTGTTTCACCATTTTCGGTGTCATCTCAAGCTTGTTGACGGGCATGATTTTGCCGTCGATCTTGATCTTGGCAGGGGCAAACGGCGCAAAGAAAAGGTCAGAAGCCTTTTTTTCCACCATCAGTTTGAACAGCGGTTTTACATTCATCGCTTTTTAGCCAATATTCCGTTTGCAACGCTCAAAACTGCCGAGCGCTGTCTTCTTCCACAATCTTGAGGCTCGCCGTCTCCTGGTCGGCCAATGAGGTATCGCGTTTGCTGTCCAGTTTGATCTTGAGACGCAGCTCGTTTTTCGAGTCAGCGTTTCTCATCGCTTCTTCGTAGGAGATCGTGCCGTCCTCATAAAGGATGAACAGGGCCTGGTCGAAGGTCTGCATACCGAGGCGCGTCGATTTTGCCATGATCTCCTTGATATGGCCGACCTCCCCCTTGAATATCAGATCCGCAATCAAGGGAGAATTGAGCATGATTTCCATGGCGCAAACCCGGCCCACGCCGCTTTCGCGGGGTATGAGCCGCTGCGAAATAAATGCCTTGGTATTCAGGGAGAGATCCATGAGGAGCTGTGCACGTCGTTCTTCCGAGAAGAAGTTGATAATTCTGTCCAGTGCCTGGTTCGCGCTGTTCGCGTGAAGCGTTGCCAGGCACAGGTGACCGGTTTCCGAGAACTGGATGCCGTATTGCATCGTCTCCCGATCGCGAATTTCGCCGATCAGTATGACATCGGGCGCCTGCCGCAGCGTGTTCTTCAATGCAGCATGCCAGCTGTCCGTGTCAACACCTACCTCACGCTGGGTGATGACGCATCCTTTATGCGGATGCACGAATTCGACCGGGTCTTCGATCGAAACGATGTGACCTTTTGAGTTCTCGTTGCGGTGCCCGATCATCGCCGCGAGCGTAGTTGACTTACCGGAACCAGTGCCGCCGACGACGATAACGAGGCCACGCTTGTTCATCACGATGTCTTTGAGGATTGGCGGGAGTTCGAGATCGTGCAACTTCGGAATCTCGGTAGTAATGGTCCTGAGCACGGCGCCAACCATGCCCTGCTGGATGAATGCACTGACACGAAAGCGGCCTATTCCCTGCGGTGCGATCGCGAAATTGCATTCTTTAGTCGAATCGAATTCCTTGATYTGTTTGTCGTTCATGATGGAGCGCACCATYATTGCCGACTGATCAGCRGTRAGGGGYGAATCGGTTGCTTTGTGGATCKMKCCGTCTACTTTGATCGCMGGCGGAAACCCGGACGTGAGGAAGAGGTCAGAYCCTTCCTTCTCGACCATCTTGCGYAACAGGTTTTGGGTYAGTCTTATCGCTTGTTCGCGATCCATTTMCTCTAACTCCTCCARKGCYCAACGGCCRACAGCCGTCGCCTCTAGAAATTYTCCTTGTTSGCGGCGCGGTATCGCGCCTCTTCCTTGTTGATCAGTCCCTTGGMCATCARYTCGGCMAGGTCCTGGTCGAGCGTTTTCATACCCTGGCCCTGTCCTGTCTGAATSGCCGAGTACATCTGCGCGATCTTGCCCTCACGAATGAGRTTCCTGATTGCGGGCGTGCCAATCATGATTTCATGCGCGGCAATYCGCCCGCCRCCAACCTTCTTCAGYAAGGTTTGCGAGATAACGGCSCGCAGTGACTCCGACAGCATGGCACGAACCATCTCTTTCTCCGCCGCYGGGAAYACGTCGACGATTCGGTCRACRGTYTTGGCGGCGGAACTGGTATGCAGCGTGCCAAAAACRAGGTGGCCGGTCTCGGCCGCAGTGAGYGCCAGGCGGATTGTCTCGAGGTCGCGMARCTCGCCGACCAGRATGACGTCSGGRTCCTCACGCAGCGCCGAGCGCAGGGCTTCGTTGAATCCCAGCGTRTCCCGGTGCACCTCACGCTGATTGATGAGACACTTCTTGCACTCGTGTACAAATTCGATCGGGTCCTCAATCGTCAGAATATGATCGGGTTTGTTGTCGTTAATGTARTCGACCATCGCCGCGAGGGTCGTCGATTTACCGGAWCCMGTCGGGCCGGTCACCAGCACGATGCCCCGCGGGTRCATCGATATGTCTTTGAATATGGCCGGCGCRCCCAGGTCGTCCAGGGAYAGAATCTCCGAGGGAATCGTCCTGAAAACAGCRGCCGAACCGCGATTCTGGTTGAAGGCATTRACGCGRAACCKSGCSAGYTTGGGTATCTCGAACGAGAAATCAGTYTCCAGGAATTCCTCATAATCCTTGCGCTGCTTGTCATTCATGATGTCGTACACCATGCTATTGACGTCTTTATGGGTCAGCGCCGGCATGTTTACTCGCTTGATGTCGCCATCGACACGAATCATGGGCGGAACCCCGCCGGACAGGTGCAGGTCGGATGCGTTGTTCTTTACCGTGAACGACAATAGTTGTGCAACGTCGACGGCCATGTTTCTCCTTCATTGCAGGTGCTGGACTTACCATAACCCAGCACTCGTTGGCTGCCTAGTATAGCGAAGCACTCGGAGCAAAACGTGATTAGAGTCACGGAAAACTTTCGAAAAATCCAAGATTTGCTGGCACAAGCTGCCGCTGATGCTGGGCGCTCAAGGGAGGAAATCCGGCTCCTTGCGGTCAGCAAGGAAAAGCCCGTGGAATGTGTCCTGGAGGCCGCCTCAGCCGGCCAGCGCGATTTCGGCGAGAATTTCGTCCAGGAAGGGCTGAAGAAGATGGATGAGGCCGGCCGGGATGATCTGATCTGGCATTTTATCGGTCACCTCCAGGCCAACAAAACCAGGCCCGTAGCCGAGCGATTTCACTGGGTTCACACGGTCGATCGCCTGAAAATCGCAGAGCGACTAAGCCGGCAGCGGCCTGTCTATGCTAATGACCTCAATATCTGTATCCAGGTCAATATCGACGAGGAAGCGGCGAAAGCCGGCGTTCCGGCGGCTGAAGTACTACAGCTGGCTCAGGCAGTATCTGAATTGAGGGGCTTGAGGCTCCGCGGCCTGATGTGCATACCCGCTGTTCGACAGGGTTTTGAGGGACAGCGTAAGCCTTTTGCGCAAATGCGGATGCTGGCCGACTCACTGCGAGAATCCGGGATCAATACTGATACGCTCTCGATCGGAATGACGGCGGACTATGTGGCGGCGA
>LKGT01006558.1_pt6 | contig 22918 bp, 31 predicted proteins | sample 503861 | NCBI WGS metagenome assembly LKGT01 (sample SAMN04113194, study PRJNA297058) | marine sediment metagenome | biome: marine benthic biome; feature: marine benthic feature; material: marine sediment; isolation source: sediment sample collected at the water-sediment interface from the South......
AGACGTWMAGGTGGTTCWARRCGWAARRRATCACGAMGAAARTCTGGCGGTGCAAAAGCAATTGCACAAAGATCTGCTAACAAAAGAAAAGGTGAACTCAAAAAAGCACAAGCTAAACYCAAAAGTGCCAGAAGAGCACTTAGAATTGCTWTGCGTTCAGCAAGCAAACGAAAGGYTGCCTACAAGAAAGCTGCTTCTAGAGCAAGAAGAGTATAGGTAGWTCCTTTTTCCCTTTTTTYAAATTATGATATGTATTACTRATATSTAGGATCCAAGTTTAAGTAATTCACAAATCAAAAACTGGCATAACGATGGCWAAAATTGTTCTAATTGTAGGTTCTGTAAGACGAGACAGAAATGGAATCAAAGTTGCAAGATGGATGGAACAMAAACTAAAAGAACGTGGACATGAGGTGACTTTTGTTGATCCTATGGAGCTAAATCTACCTCTATTAGATAGGATGTACAAAGAAATGGAAAAYCCTCCACAGAATATGAAAGACCTTCAATCAGCAATAAAAAAYGCAGATGGATATCTACCTGTAACTCCAGAGTATAATCATAGYCCATCTCCTGYAATGGTAAACACTTTGGATTATTTTCTTGAAGAATATTTTTTCAAACCATCGGCCATAGTTTCATATTCTGTTGGTGGATTTGGTGGAAGTCTTGCTGGAAATCATCTAAGACAGATTTTTGCAGAACTTGGTGCACCAGCAATCTCTTCATTACTTTCAATCTCAAAAGTAACAAACGTCTTTGATGATGATGGAAAGTTAGTAGATGAAAGTTACGATAAAAGAGCCAATCGATTTTTAGATGAATTTGAATGGTATGTTGAAGCCTTCAAAAATCAAAGAGAAAAAGGCACTCCATACTAGAATTTTCAATCTTAAAATTCAAATAACAAAGAAAATYTYGATATTAAAGTWATGTTTACAGGAATTGTAGTAGGTACAGGCAAGGTAAAAAACATCACAAAAAACACCAAAAATCGAAGTGCTRTCCAAATGACAGTAGATTTAGGKAAACAAGCTAAAGGATTGAAAATGGGYCAAAGCGTRGCYCTRAAYGGTGTTTGTCTAACAGTAACAAAACTATCAAAGCATCTGGGACGATTCGAAATGATTGATGAAACTACAAAGAAAACAGATCTTGGGAATCTAAAAATTGGTAGTATTGTAAATATTGAACGAAGCTTAAAGGCRGGGGATAGATTRGAGGGACATTTTGTTTTAGGACACGTAGATGGAGTTGGAATCATAAAAAAAATTCTAAAAAAACCAAAAGAGGTTCAAGTTTGGTTTGAAGTTCCAAAAAAATTAGCAAAATACATTGTGAAAAAAGGTTCTATTGCAATTGATGGAATCAGCCTTACTGTTGTAGAGGTCAAAAAGAATCTTGTTTCAGTTTCTTTTATTCCACATACAATTCAAGTTACAAATTTTAAAACAAAAAAGVTTGGCGACAAAGTTAATATTGAAACCGATATTTTAGGAAAATAYATTYTAAAATAAACCTAAAAACTTACCACTTTATTGGTAAYAACTCGTTTTTTAGTAAACTTTATAATTAGAATTTYDACAATTTCTCTYATGTCTCTAGAATCTGCAATTGCATCTCTAAAACGTGGAGAATTTATTTTACTCCATGATTCTGAWGGACGAGAAAATGAAATTGATATGGTTGTTGCTGCTGAATTCRTTACACCAGAACATGTAGCAAGAATGCGTCAACATGCGGGAGGATTACTTTGTCTTGCTATTGATAATTCATTTGGMCAAAACCTTGGCCTAMAATACATGCATGATATTCTTTYAAATTCAGATTCATTTGATTCTCATTCCAAAGAAATGATTATGGGTCTTGCACCATATGGTGATCACCCAACTTTTTCAATCTCAATAAACCACTATCAAACATACACMGGAATTACRGACCAAGATAGAGCTCTAACAATTAGAGAAATGGCAAATCTACACAAAATTGAAAATAAAAGAAACAAGTTTGTCTCATCATTTAAGACTCCTGGACATGTTCCAATGTTGATAGCTTCAAAGGGTTTACTTGCAAATAGGCAAGGTCAYACAGAAATGTCAGTTTATTTAGCACAAGTAGCTGAMCTTAYCCCCGTTACTGCTATTTGTGAAATGATGGATGCTGAGACATATTCAGCACTGTCTTTTGAAAAAGCACAAAAATACGCAAAMCAAAATGCCATCCCACTTATTGATGGCAAAGAACTAATTGAATACGCTAAGGTGCATTAATTTTGAATATAGCAATAGTGGCTTCGGAATTTAACGAGGAAGTGACATCTAGGATGCTTTTAGTTGCTCAAGAAAAAGCAAAATTACTAAAACTAGATGTAAAATACACCTGTAAAGTTCCTGGAGTATTTGATATGCCAATTTTGGTTGATACRTTRTTGCAGAAAAAAGATGTTGATGCTGTTGTAACACTTGGTGCAATAATTAAAGGTCAAACAAAACATGATGAAGTGATTGCTCATTCRGCTGCAAACAAATTAACTGAATTATCTGTAAAATATCAAAAACCAGTTTCATTWGGAATTAGTGGTCCTGGGATGCAGGAAAGACATGCCTATGCTAGAATAAGACCAGTTGCTGAAAGGGCAGTTGAATCTGTAGTAAAAATTTCAACCGAACTCAAGAGRATTCAGAAATGATTCAACTTACAATCATCAAGATTAACGGCTATGGGCCATGGACTCTHACTCTAGGYAGTGATAGAGAACACRAGTTACAGATGCTTCAAGCCTCAYTATACAAGGAGGTACAAAAACTATTTTCAGAGAAAAACTGTATAGTTTTTCTTAATAGATCTGATGAATTTTTTDCTATRACAAATGGCCTATCYCTTGRTGACCATATTGAAATCCAGGAAAAATTAGAGACATTATTTGACCTAAAACTTTCGATGTCAATTGGTTATGCYGAATCTCCATTTGATGCTAATCTCAAAGCTCATGATGGAAAAAAATCAGAGGTATTTTTGAATARGGAGCATAAYATCTACGGATTTTTGAATGGTAAAACAGATCAAAAGGTCACAATAATGCATTTRGATGTTGAAGATCTTACATCTRCMCGAAAAAYAAAATCACCATACGAAATCTCTTCTTCAATATTCAAGCTCTATGCAAAAATGTCTGAATTTTTCCTTAACAAAAAAGCAATGACATTTTTYGTGGGGGGTGACAACTTTATGGTAGTTTCAAGTGAAAATTCAAAAGAAAACGCAAGAGAGTTTCTTGATTTAATAAAAAAAGAACAAGGAATAACTCTCAATTGTGGAATTGGAACTGGAACTACTTCAAGAGAGGCTATAAAACTAGCTACAAAATCACTTGACACAATAAGACAGATCAGAGATTCTGGAAAAGAAAAACCAGAAATTTATGAAATGTCATGATATTAAAAAATTCAAGTGTACTTTTAGGTAAAGATTTAGAATACATCTCATCAACAAACATTCAAATCTCGAATCAAAAATTCAAACGAATTCAAAAAAATATTCAACGAARTGCAAAAGARGAAACTTTTGATTGTGAAGGATTGCTATTGATTCCAGGACTAATCAATTCACATACTCATATTGGTGATTCTATTGCAAAAGATGTCACACTAMACAAATCAGTTGATGAAAGAATTCATCCTSTATTTGGCGYAAAAYCAAAAGTTCTCAAAAAAACAAAACCTTCACAACTMGCAAGCTTTATGCAAAACACTTGCAAATCYATGATACAAAAAGGAATTACAACCTTTGTTGATTTTAGGGARGGCGGAATAGAAGGAGTTRAAATTCTTAAAAAAGTTCTRACAAAGGTGCCAATCAGATCCATAATTTTAGGTAGAATTGAATATTATCAAAATTCAAATCAAATTAAAAAAAACRTARACMTMCCATCAGAAGAAAGAGCCRAATTATCTGAGATTTTAAAAAAATGTGAYGGAATTGGCGTTAGTGGRGCAAAYGAAAACAGTAATTCCGTGCTTAGATTCTATTCTAGAACACAAAAACTCCGTGCTATTCACRCTGCTGAAACARAAGGTAGCRYAAATGTCTCAAAACGTATGACTAGAAAATCTGAGGTAATTCGTGCTTTACAAATGAAACCTCATTTTTTGGTACACATGACTCAGGCATCAAAAAGCGAGTTATTTCTAGCTTCAAAAAAGACTCGAGGGATAGTGATTTGTCCAAGAGCAAATGCTTCCTTGGCAGAAGGAATTCCAAATTTGCAAATGATGCTCCAGACAAGATGCAACATTGCAATTGGAACCGATAATGTAATGATCAACTCTCCAGACATGTTTAGAGAAATGGATTATCTTTGGAAAGTTTCCATGGCAACAAGCAAAAAAAGAATTGATCCAAAACAAATTCTTAAAATGGCAACTGTAAACGCTGGAAAACTTTTGCAAAAAGAAATAGGTACAATAGAACGTGGAAAACTCGCAGATTGTGTTTTAATTAATAAACATTCAATTGATTTAGAACCAATGCTTTCTCCACATGCATCAATTGTTCATCGAGCATCAGAAAACGCAATAAGAGCTGTAATTATTGGAGGTAAAATCGTTCATGGCAAAATCTAGACCACATGTTATTCTTAGTGCAGCAATCTCTATTGATGGAAAAATAGCAACAAAAACTGGAGATTCAAATCTTTCATCAAAAATAGATAAAATTAGAGTTCACAAACTACGTTCTAAAGTTGACGCAATCTTAATTGGACAAAATACTTTGCAGCGTGATGATCCAGTTCTTTCAGTAAGATATGCCAAAGGAAGAAATCCAATAAGAATAATTCTAGATTCACGAGGTAAAATTTCATCAAAATCAAAAATTATCAAGACATGTAACAAGATTCCAACAATTTTAGCAGTTTCAAAAAATATTTCTAACAAAAATCTTCAAAGATTAAAAAAATACCCTCTAGAAATCATTGTTACTGGAGAAAACAAAGTAAATTTAAAGCAACTTTTAAAACAACTTGAAAAAAGAAAAATAAAAAAACTCCTTTTAGAGGGTGGTGGAACTGTTAATTGGGAATTTATTAAACAAGGTCTTTTTGATGAAATTATTGTAACAGTAACTCCGTTTCTTATAGGAGGTATAAAATCGATTAGTTTAGTACAAGGATTTGGAGTTTCAAAAATTTCAAAATCAACTAAACTTAAACTAAAAAAAATAAAACAACAAAAGAATGAACTTGTTTTACATTATACAAAATTGTAATATTTCATTCTCAAACTACAAATTGTTACACTTGATTTAACCTCTAAGTTCTTATACTAAAACCGTCATAAAATTTCGATATTGGCAGCTAAAAAAAGAAGAAAAACAAAAGCTAAGAGTCGAAGAAAAACAAAAAGTGGATCAAAGAGTAGATCTAAAAGCAAATCTAAAAGCAAATCTAAAAGAAAACCATTCGGTGGTTATGCAATTAACTTTGCAGGACGAACAGAAACAGTGGAACAAATTTTCGGTACAAAACCTGTCACTCCAAGTGAAATGACAAAGAAAATTTGGATCTTTATAAAGTCAAGACATTTAGCTAATAAATAAAAAAACTCAGGAGCTATTCTACATAGTGATGATTAATAAGATTCTCATAGAATCTAACCGATTTTATGTTAACAAATTCTAACATTCCATAACGTGAAAGCTCTCGTCCAAATCCACTATGTTTTATTCCTCCAAATGGAACTCGTGGATCAGAAATTACTACATTATTTACACTAACAATTCCAGATTCAATTTTTCGTGATAATTGCTCTGCTTTAGTTAGATTTTCAGTCCAAATACTTGCACCTAGTCCAAATTCAATATCGTTTGCTAATCGAATTGCTTCTCTTTCATTATCTACAATTGTAATTGGTGCAACAGGGCCAAATGTTTCTTCTTTTGCTATCCTCATTTCAGGAGTTATGTTTTTCATAATAGTTGGTTGATAAAAGTAACCTTTTCCATCTATCTCAGAACCACCTAAAAGAATATCAGCACCTTTTTCTTTTGCATCTTCAACTATGCCAGAAATTGTTTCAAGACTTTCTTTACTAGCTAGTGGACCAATATCAGTCTCAGTTTTTGTTGGATCACCAACTTTTAATTCCGAAGCTTTTTTCACAAATTTTTCAATAAAATCATCTGCTACGTTTTTCACTACGAAAAATCTTTTTGACGCAATGCAACTTTGTCCACAGTTGATAAATCGACCTTTGACAGCACCCTCTGCTGCTTTGTCTATAGTTGCATCTTCTAAAACGATAAAGGGATCACTTCCTCCCAACTCTAAAATACATTTTTTCAAATTTGCCGAGGATCTTTCCGCTACCTTTGAGCCTGCATMTGTACTGCCTGTGAATGTTAWTGCATTTACATCAGAATCAATAAGGTAATTTGCAGATTCTACGCTTCCAACCAAAGTTTGAAAAATTCCCTCTGAAAAACCAGAATCTAGAAAGGCCTTTTCAAKTTCAATTCCACATTGARTAGTTATACKYGAGGGTTTCATTATGATGGTATTTCCAGCCATYAAACAAGGAGCAGCAAATCGTAATCCCTGCCAATATGGAAAATTCCAAGGCATGATTGAWCCAATAACTCCAAGYGGCTCAAAAGTGATGAAACTTTTTCTTGCATCTGTATTGAGAATTTCTTCKGAAAGAAAACTRCTGGCATGATCWGCATAAAACTCTAGTGCCCATGCACATTTTTCAACTTCACTAATTGACTCATTGATAGTTTTGCCCATTTCAGCTGTTGCAATTTCTGCAAGCTTTTTTTTGTTCTTSTTAAGATATTGAACAAGATTGTAAATGTAACCCCTTCTTTTCTCAAGATCTTTTTTCCATTCAGGAAATGCTCTTTTAGCTTTTTCTACAAGACGATTGACTCTTTCCTTASTYATAGGATCATAACTAGCAATCYGCTCTTCAGTAGCTGGATTAATTGTAGTRAWCTGAGTCAAGGATTATCMCCTAAGAKAGCCATAATTTAATTCTSTCACTTATTTMCAAGTGAGGAATTGTACTGAGAAAGCATTTTNGTNNTATGACTCCATCRTTACATGCATATAATTATCAAATAATTTTATTCCAGAAATTCTCATTTGAGAATATGCTCGCAAAAAATTAGTTGACATGTCAATTTGGGATGAATACATTTTTGTTATATTTTTCCAGTAACTGTCAAAAAGTTTCAGAGTATATTGATCGAAGTTTAATTTATCAAAAAATTCTTTTTCTGCAATAAAACATGTTCCAAACAAATCATCCATAGTATGTAGAAATTCAGTGTATACATCAGAATGCATTTGAAAATATGTAGGAATCTGTGATTCCATTTTTTTAATAATTTCTGACGTATTVCCCTTCATAATATCGCATACCGAAACGTCAACTTGAGAGGAAGTTTCTTCTGTGGTTTCAGTAGTCACAGTTTACCAATTATTTTGAGTGCTTTTTTAGCAAATKTCTCAATATCGATGGAAGGATCTGCAGATATCATCAGAACATTATTGTTAATTGGAAAACTCATCATCACGACTTTTTCTCTTCTTGAGGCAGAAWATTTTACAGGACCTAAACTATAATCAAATTCCATTCTCATAGAAACTCGTAATGCAAGTTCCATGAACATTTTTTGTCGTTCAGCYTCATCTTCATATGGTGATATTCCTTCTCTGAATCCGCCARCAACTAATTTACCCATATTATTTATCAGACCTGCAAATCTTACTTCATCTTCTTTTAGCAAGAGATCACATTTTTGTTGGAAAATACTATACTCGTGAGATTTTTGTTCTGACATGATTTATCTCATGTTGCCCCCAATTTGTATTTAGGGTTATGTCCAGTTTTCCACCACAAAGACTTAAGACTCAGAAAACTTGYTGCATATCGTTTTTAATTTTGTCGATCTTTTTTGCAAACGCCTTTTTTGCTTTATCATTCTTTTTTAGGTTTAGAACCTGAYYACATGAAGGACACTTGAACATTGCCTCTAAAGAGTCCTCAAAGGTAAYTCTTGGACAATCTTCATTACCACAGTGGTAAAATTCAGAAGAACTCTCATAATCTAATCTTTGTTGTAGTCTTTCACTAATCTTCTTTTTYTGMTTTTCAATAAAGTTCTCAACTTCTYCTCGTCTTGAACGCCATCTGTAAACAAACCARCCCTTTCTTTCATCCTTGACTCTAATTCCAGTAATTAGTGATTTTCCAAACAAGTCATAGAGAACTTTTCTAACCATGTTAATTCTTAGTCCAGTAGAGCTTGCAATTTCTTCATCAGTTGCATCYTCTGCTTTCAAAAGTGAACGTGCAACTTTGAGATATTCATCGCCACCAATCATTKCAGAAATTTTTACAAAAGGATCTTCGTATTTGTCAACCAATCTAAATTCCTGATTCTCTAGGATTATTAATCCCTTGTCTTGTTCACCACGACATTTTTGCCTTGTTTTGTAGGAATGATCYTTCTTTGTGCATTMTCRAAWGGAGCATGGARTTGTTTTCCTTTCAAAATTCTATCTAACAAAACTGCCAAGGCACTAATTTCTGAATGAGGTTGGCCTCCAATTGCTACATTACAGTCTGCCAAATCATAAATCTCCATTGGAACYTTTTCTGCTCCTACCACAATTAACAAATTCTGTTCGTTTTTCAGATTTGATTCAACATCATTAACATTTTCACCATACATGGTAAGATGRACAATTTTGGCAGAATCTTTCTTTTTCTTTATGACTTCTTTCCAATTATCAATAAATGAAATTTCAAAATCTCCACCCCAAGTTTTGTTAATYTTTTCAAGCGTATCTTTTATCTCAGGATTAACCTCATTCATGTAAATTTTAGATGCACCAAATGCTCTTGCAACTAAAGCAAYATGTGTTGTAACTCTATCATCTCTTACAAGACGTTGTCCAATTCTTAGAACTTCAATTACCATAGATTTTTCCTAGYTCCTCTTTTAGGGATTTTTTCTTTGTCATTGGKTTGTCTTGGGAATCTATTAYATTTTTTATTAATTCTTTAAACTCTTTTGTGTTTTGTCCAGTTTTAGCAGAAACYKGWATCCATTTTTTATTTTCTTCTAAYCCYAAATRTYCTACCTTTTYTAAAATTTCATTTTGATCCAGTAATTCTRCCTTGTTCAAGGCATAAAYRATCCTGTYTTGTTCAACACCAATTTCATTTAGTGTTTTTTTACAACTTTSGAACTTCTTTTTTAGATCAAATRATGAATCGCTTACATCAATTACTACAACAACCAAATCAGAATATAGCAATTCTTCAAGAGTAGATTTGAAGGCCTCAATCATRTACGCAGGAAGKTTACTGATAAAACCTACAGTATCTGAAATTAAAAATGCCTTTTGTTTTATTGTTANCCTTCTTACTGTWGTTGAAAGAGTAGTGAAAAGCTCGTCTCCCTTTTGRMGTTGTTCYCCAGTTAGTTTGTTAAATAAAGTAGTTTTTCCAGCTGAAGTRTAACCTGCAAGCGAAATTGTCTTAAACCCTAATCTCTTTCTTGATTGTCTATGAAGTTCTCGTTGYTTTCCTGCCTTTTTTAATTTRGATTTTAYAGTTTCCATCCTRTGTTTGATATCATTATAGTAAACATCAACTTCGAATTTTCCAATTCCAAAAAATCCAGGCTGCTCACCCATTTTAGCTAGTCTTACCTTTTCTCTRGCTCKAGACATTTCATAACGCATTTGAGCTAACTTTACCTGTARCTTTGATTCAGAATTAGATACTCTACTTTCAAAAATTTCTAAAATCAATGCTTCACGATCCAGTATGTTTCTGTGTAATTTTGATGCAAGATTGTAATTTTGACTAGGTTTTAGAATCTCATCATACACAATTACATCAGGTCTGATTTTTTTTGCATCWWCTTCTAATCTCTTCAGTATCTCCTCACTAATTCCATATTTTGGCCTCTTCAGAAATTTTTGTTTAATAATTTTAGGAACTTTGTAACCTGCTGAATCACATAGGGCTGTAGCCTCATTTACYRCATCCTCTTTATCATAGGTAATCAAAATTGCAGTTTTCATACCGATTGGTTAKCYAGTCTTCTTTAACGCTTTTTCTATATTGATATTGAGCACAATTTCRGCTATATCACTAGCATATTCTGAGATTCTTCGAATATTTTCAACCATYCTTCTAACTCGAAAAACCTCTTCATCATCCTTTAGAGATTTTGTTGAATCAAGAACCCTCTTTTCGTATTTTRTAATTTCATTTGYTTTTTCAATTGTTTTTTCGGCTTGAACRTAATCTTCTTTGAAAAGAGCAAGACAGGAATCATCTAAAACTGAAACYGAAAAATCACTCATTTCCTGAATTTTTGCTAAAAGTTCTTTSTTAATGCCTTTTTTAAATTCTAAAAGATCTTTTGCAATTAATACTGCATGGTCACCYGTTCTTTCAATATTYTTTACTACCAMTCTATAACCMAGACAATTTCTTGCATTTCCTAATCCCATTTCTTTTAACATATGTTCATTTTGAATTGCAATTTTTAGCTGRCGTATAATATAGAAACCAAACCTATCTACTTCATCATCYGTGTTTATCACTTCATCTGCAAGATCAAGATTTTCTTCTTTAACTGCTAAAATAGCATCATTTAGCATTGATTTTGCYAAATGTATCATTCTCTTAAATGCTCCATCTACMGATAACTCKAGTAAATTAACTAAAACCTGAATTGTTATTCCACCAGTARAATCTGARATGATTTCAGAGCCCATCARCATCCGCTTTACTGCTCCTTTAATYGCRGTTCTTTGAGCAGGTTTTAGTCTTCCAGTTTTTGGTTTTACATTAATTGTCTTGTAACCCAAAAAGTAAAGTGAAATAAGTTTTCTAATTATCGATTTTGGCTCTTCTTCAATATCTATTTCAATTGTYGCATCTTCTTTTTGTGAAATCYTTGAATGAAATTTTGGAGGATAGATTTGTAATGATGAAGAACCTTGTCTTRCAATCCTAATTTGATCTCCTCGTTTAAGACCAAGTTCCCTAATCCATTGTTTTGGYAAAGAAATTATGTATGAAGACTTTCCTGTAAACTGGATTTTTCTTGTTTCCTCTAGTTCTTCCRTACTCTATAGYAAATTWAACTATCTATATAGTTTATTACAAAAAATATAGTTCKRCACTGAACTAATATGTAGAATAAATTGGTCTATGTRTRATGGATCATGTTCTAAAACTTCAGYATACTATTGATGCATTRTTTGGWAGTGGGRCTTCAAGACATCTTCCAAAGAACCTTGAGATTACCTTCTCAAAAAAGAACGGGCGTATTAGAAACGTATACCATGATGGAAAACTTCTTTGTACTCTGAGAATTGATGGAGGATTAGCAATTAGCCCTCACTTTGCTCAAATSCTTTTGAAGAGTAAAAAATTCAAAGAAAATTGTTTGGAGATAAATTCAGACGCAAAACCCTTTGTTGAAGAGGGAAGGTCAGTTTTTTGCAAGCATGTTACGTGGTGTGGCAAAAATGTAATGATTTCAGCTGATACCCCAGTGTTATTCAAGGGAAAAGTCATTGCTGTTGGGCGTGCAGTTTTGCCCTCAAAAATGATTCTTGAGCAAAAACGAGGTGTTGCTGTAAAAATCAGAGATAGTTTAAAAAGTCATGAAAAGGGAAWTGGATCATYATGATGCGTGGTGGAAATCGCCAAATGCGAAGAATGATGGACAAGATGGGATTAGACATGCAAGAAGTCCCAAATGTACAAGAGGTAATTATCAAGACCGACAAGAAAGAAATCATTCTTTCAAAACCACAAGTAACTGAAATGAAAGCTAAAGACAGCTCAATTTTTACAGTTACTGCCGATGGCTATGARGAAAAAGAACTWGAGGTTCCARTATTTTCAGATGAAGATGTACAGCTTGTATGTCAACAAGCAGGWGTTGATGAAGAAAAAGCTAAAAGTGCACTTGCTGAAGCAAAAGGAGATCTTGCAAGAGCAATTCTTTTGTTAACTACTGGTTAANGTGATMAAATATTAAGTCYYAAAAAATATTYTARTTTGTGAAAGCMYTAGTTTACGAAGAATATACTACTGATGATGATTTTGCAAAAATTTTAAAAATTAAAGAYATTGATGAACCAAAACCAAAACCAAAAGAAGTTGTTTTCAAAGTTAAAGTTGCAGCATTAAACTATGATGAYATTTGGGGAATGCGAGGAAAACCAATTGAGATTCCCATGCCACACATYTCTGGAACTGATGCTGCTGGTGAAGTAGTTRCAGTTGGAGAGGATGTAAAACACATCAAAATTGGTGATAGAATAGTCTCACATGGAAACCTTAGTTGTAGGATTTGTAAGGMATGTACAAGTGGACGRGAATAYGATTGTCGAAATAGAAAGATTTGGGGATTCCAGACAGGTCCATTATGGGGAGGATATTGTGAGTTTACWCAYTTGCCAGAAGTTAATGTTRTAAAAATTCCTGARAATGTARGCTATGATGAAGCTGCAGCTGCTTCRATGACTCTTTTAACATCTTGGCATATGCTWGTTGGAAGAGCAAAGATTCRACCTGGACAAACCGTWYTWRTYATGGGKGGWGGTTCTGGTATGGGAACTTTTGGAATTCAAATTGCAAAATTRTACAATTGTGATGTWATWGCRACWGCMRGTCCTGAYAAGTTAGACAAGTGTATAGAAYTAGGTGCAGATTAYGCMGTTGATCAYAGAAAAGAGGATTGGYAYAAAGAAGTAAGARCRGTCGCAAAGGAAATAGCAAAGAAAAAAGGCAAAGATGCMGGAATTGATGTAATTTATGAGCACATTGGAGGYAMTCATTGGAACAAAGARCTWWCCYTGCTAAAGTAYGGTGCTACAGTTGTTACAACTGGCGCTACCACAGGTTATGACGTTCAAACTGATCTTCRACATGTWTTCTTTAARGGMAYAAAYATTCTTGGTTCYACTCAGGGTTCAAGAGCAGAATTAGAACAAGGACTATACTGGATGTCTCAAGGCAAAATCAAAGCRATAATTGATTCAGAATAYACTTTGGAGCAAGCASCAGAAGCTCATACAAAAATGCTRACTGGAAAAGGTYTGTTTGGAAAAATTTTGATGAAACCTAACTAGAAAATTTTCAACCAGTTATTGATAGAGGTAAAACAAAATGAGTGTATCCTTCTCTTTGCGAAATATATTTTGCAGAAAGCATATCTCGTTTCCCTCTCTGATTGAAATTCTTTATTTTTAGRCTWGTTTTTCTCTCATCCACAAATTCAAGCTCAAATGATGAACAAAATTTCAGGTTAAGTAAACTGCTTATTTTTTTGGCAACCTCCATATTGCCATTWCCTATTCTTACAAGTTTTCTTTTTGCTCGTAGTTCTGCTAAAACATTGATTACGTGTGAAACTAGATCGTCTATCGAATTATACAACGAGTTTTCAATTTCTTTTCCACAGAATAATATTGAGATTCCAATTCTACTTCCTGGATCTATACCAATAACTAAATCGTCCTGTTCAAATCCTAACTCAAGTTTTTGAATAATTATTCCACGAATTATTGTAGGATGTTTTTCAAGAATATCTTCATGAAGAATTATTTTTGTTGTATTATCTGGCGTTTCTTTTTTTGTAGTAAGAATTAGATTTCCCTCATATGTTGAAATTTGTTCTGGTAGAATAGAATCAAACTTAAGATTCAGACTTTTCAGAGACTTTGAAAATTTAAAATAAGGTTTACCAAAAGTAGTAGCAATTCCAATACGGGTATTTTGTAATGGATCGATAATTTAGATGGATTTTTTCTTTAATATAGCCTTTCAGATAAAAACTCCTTAATCCAATAATTAAATAATTCAGAAGTAAACAGATAACCAATCAAATTTTGAATAAAATTTATAATTATGGGAATTTTATTGAAAAAAATTATTAAACAACTATATTGATGTGATTGGATTTTTCAAAAAAAAACGATTTTTACAAAATTCATGTATATTTATACATCTTTTCRAGCAAAATTTYAAATTWTGTTTCTTTATAAACCCTGATCRGTGTRAAATTTTCAWAAAATCATGCMAAATTTTATAGAAATTTTAGATCTATCCTTATATAGATAAGAATTCTACATAATATTAGGGATATAGGCATGACATGTAAAGGAATTTGCAYTAGATATAAGGCTCAAAAGCCGGTWGGTACTGGAAGATATGCTTCTGGACAAAGACGATGTCAAATATGTGAAATCTTCATCAAATGGGAAGGACTCTGGTGTCCATGTTGTGGATACAGACTAMGAACCAAACCACGAAACTTGAAGTACAAAGCAAAACTCAGAGCAMGAGTMGAAGCTGACTYCAAGGAAGCTGGAGCAATAGCAATAAAAGCATAAGATTTGTCTCAAGCTTATTGACCGCCACTYCAGGTTTTTCTAAAAAAACCGTGGATGTGRAYACACGTCACTTTTTAGTGRAGGTACTAAAGTTTGAAAATGGAAACTTTGTTTCRGTATCAGAAGGTTCTGAAAGATTAGGATCTATGGTTGTTTCATTATCAACGGGACCAACTCCTGTTACTACAACTGTTATTCCTGCCAGAACTGAATCTATTTTTTTAAAATTAACTGCAGAAAGAATTAGCACAAGCACTAGAGGCATTGCAATTGTTTCTWCTTATGTTCAAAGAGAACTTGAACCTGAAACTGCTAAAACACTAATGACWGCAATTATGGAGCTTRTACAAACATGACTGATCTGAGAAAYTATATYTCATTAATTAAAAAAAATGGAGAATTRAAAACYATTAGGAAAAAGGTATCTACAAAATATGAAATTGCAGCAATTACTGCWAAAGTAGACGGCTCACAYGCAGTRTTATTTGAGAATATCAAAGAAAGCAAATTTAGACTAGTTTCTAATCTAGTTGGAACACGAAATAGATTCGCAAAAGCCGTTGGCGCAAAAGAATCAAGCATTCATGAGAAAGTTATTTCTGCAATAAGACAAGCAAAAAAGCCTAAAGTTACCACCTCTGCAAAATTTATGGAAAATAAATCAAAAAATCTTTCATTACTTCCAATTGTAAAACATTTTGAAAAAGAATCAGGACCATTTATCACATCGTCAATTATTTATGCAAAAAATCCTGATACTGGTGCACAAAATTCTTCATTTCATAGATTGATGCCAATTGATAGAAAACATTTCTCCGTTAGAATGGTTGAAGGACGTGATCTTCACAGATGTTTTCTAGACGCAAAAAAACATGGTGAAGACCTCAAAGTAAGCATAACAGTTGGGGCYCATCCTGCAATTTCTATAGCRGGGGCATATCAAGCAGATTGGGGAAAATCTGAAATCAATATTGCAAATTCCCTTCTTGGAGGAAAACTTAGTCTTACAAAATGCCCRTATTCTGGAATGAAAGTTCCTTCTTTAACTGAAATTGTAATGGAAGGAAGRATTCTVAAAGACAAAACACACAAAGAGTGGATGGTTGAAATGCTTCAAACTTATGATCATAAAAGATTCCAACCHGTCTTTGAATTAGAACACATGTATTTTAGAGACAATCCRATTTTCCATGATATATTATCTGGTTATTCAGAACATAGATTGCTAATGGGAATGCCAATTGAAGCAAAACTAAATGGTGAACTTAAAAAAGCATTTTCTCAAACAAGAAATGTTTCAATGACAAATGGTGGATGTAATTGGTTGCATGCAGTTGTTCAAATAAAGAAAARAACTCAAGCRGATCCAAAAAAAATTATTAAAAAAGTATTTTCAATTCATCGTTCCTTAAAACAAGTTACTGTYGTGGATGAAGATATYGATCYAAATAATGYTGATGCAGTAGAATATGCAWTGGCAACAAGATTTCAAGCSGAYAAGGACTTGGTCATTATTAAAAATGTGAGAGGYTCAAGCTTGGATCCATCAAGTGATCAAAAGAAACTAAGAACAGCAAAAATGGGAATTGATGCTACAAAACCACTATCTAAGAACCCAGAAAGCTTTGAGCTCGCAAAGATTCCAAAATATGACAAGATTTCATTAAAAGATTATTTAAAATAAAATTTTGAGATTAGTTTGTTCTAATCTTATTTYTGTGGCCACATAGTGTTCCAAGTTTCAGCAAACTTTTTCATTAGTTCACCATATGCTTTCAGCTGTTCCATTCCAGATTCATTWAGTGTYTTTTGCCAGTTTTCTGCAAATTGCTTGTATGCTTCAAAACTAGCCTCATTCATAGCCTTTTGCCAACTATCRCCAAATGTTTTGTATGCATCCATTCCTGCTTGATTCATTGCATTTTGCCAGTTTTCACCAAACTGTTTCATTGTATCAGATGATGATTCGTTGCCTGCCTTTTCCATAACATCATTGAATCTTTGTTGCATGTCTGTACTTGCTTTTTGAACTGAATCGAAAAGTTGTTTCCAATTTTCAAGTGATTTGGAATATTCATCCCATAACTTTTGCCATTCATTTGAAGATTYATTTTCTGACATGTTAGAATTTTCTTTCGGAGGGTAACATAAATGGTTCCMCAKCATTCATTTTTTTCATTCATTTTTTGATCTGATTTATGTATGAGAATCCATTTTCAAATTCAGTAGGTATGGAGGTRAAAAAATAGATGGCAACGTATGGAGTTTATGGAAGTCATACAACCGAAGCWTGTCCATTAAACCATAAAGAAAATAGAATGGCAGTAATTGAAAGTGGGCCACTATTCAAACAAGCAGCAGAGTCAGCAGGTGTTAAAGTTTTAGCGCAATATCACTCTGGACTTGAACATACTTTCTTGTGGGTTCTTGATGCAAAAGATGCTCAAACCATTGAAACTTTAATGATTCAAACGGGTGTAACAAAATTCAAYGCTTTAAGAATTGTTCCAGTTTTTACATTTGAACATGTAATTGAGWTATGCAAGAAAATGGAAGGGCARAGTTAGGAATCTAATTTATTTTTGATTTTTAYCCCAAAAGTATTCCTTTTGTAGAAAAGAATCAAGCTGATCAAATGCTTCCATAGAAATTTCTTGTTTTGCTAACATTCTTGACAATAACAACAAAAGTYTTCTTTGAAACTCTACATCATGATTATGATATTTTTCTAATCTTTGAACAATTTCTTCTAACTTTTCAAGTAGTGGTCTGACTTCGTTTGAAACAATTTCTTTAATGTCAGACTTTCCTGCTGCTGAATCCTCAAATTGTTTTGTCATGTTGGGATCATCACCTAATTTATGAAAGTAATTATCTTTACAAGGTTAACATTTTCCTACTATTTTAGCAGCTCTAGCTATACTTTCACGCCTAAGCTAAATTTGATTATTTGAAATGACTCTCATTGATGTGCTTTGAAATCGAATTTAGTGAATCAAATTCTTCACGGCAATATGGACAGGTAAAAACAGATGGATGTTCTAATTCAGGCAAGATAACTCCTCTCAATTGCAAAACTCCACCAAGTTGTTTTCTTCTAACTAGTCCTAATAGTCTGGAACCATCCATTACAACTAGTCTTCGAATATTTTTTTCTGCCATAATGTTGATTGCTTCACGAACAGTTGCATCTTTTGGTATTGTAATTAATGGTTTTCTCATAATTTGAGAAACTYTGRTCTTTAATGGATCAAGACCTGSTGCGACAACATSACTTAGAATGTCTCTATCTGTAATGATTCCAACTACRGAYTCYMCTTCAAAAACAATWAYRCTTTCAACCATTTTCTCTGCCATAATTTTTGCAGCATCAGATACAGTRAGCTCACTTGAAATGGTTGTTAATTTTGGAWAGATGTATTTTRAAACAGGKTCYGMTAGTGAATTTTCAGTCAANMCRTTAYKATATGATTATCCATGAGATAATAAYATCACTGAAAAARGYKTTGAARAGGGTACRGACTTTGGGAAAAAGRGTTAYGAAAAAAGTCAAGAATAGAACAATTTTCRCGATCAATTTTTTGTTTTTAAACATYAAATCTCTTATTYTAAAGTAAAAAATYGCAGTGAAACTTAATAACCTCCTTTTAACTCACGAAWTTCAGATTGATGGGAAAGTTTTCAHTACAATTTTGGCTACTCTTAGTTKTTACAATYACTAGCGTWCCWCTTTTTGTAGCATATGCAGAGGAAAGTGATTTAGACAATGATGGCATTCCAGATGATCAGGATCATTGCCCTMATCTACCTGAAGATTAYTTAGATGAAATCGATGGATGTCCTTCTGAGCATCAAATTCCCCATGATAGTGATTCRGATGGCATTGATGATCGTTATGATGTCTGTCCTTATGCAAGAGAAACTTGGAATGGWTTCCAAGATGAAGATGGCTGTCCAGACTCTTATNGVGAGNGGTACAGGTGGAACACCAGACTCTGATGGVGATGGAAAACCAGATAACWTRGATTCATGTCCAAACCAACCAGAAACTTACAATGGAATTTTAGATTTAGATGGTTGCCCTGATGATTACATTTCWAGYATAGAYTCTGATCAAGATGGTCTACCTGATCAAATCGATGCWTGTCCTGCCGAACCTGAAACTTACAACAAATAYCAAGACGATGATGGTTGTCCTGACACTGTAACAAGTRYAGYTTCAAGCTATCAATTCCCAGATGCAGATGGTGATGGAATAGATGACAGATGGGAYCAATGTTTAGATCAAGCTGAAAACTATAACAATTATCTTGACTGGGATGGATGTCCTGATRCTGAGGGATATACTAGTTTASYAGTTGCAGATACTGATTACGATGGAATACCTGATGCAATAGATGCATGTCCAAAYGAACGTGAAAACTATAACAAATACCAAGACGAAGATGGYTGTCCTGACTTTGTAGGTATTCTTGAATCTATTGGTGACTTTGACGGTGATGGAATTCCAGACAATGTTGATGCATGTCCACAAGTTAGTGAAGTTTACAACCAGTATCAAGACGAAGATGGTTGTCCTGATAACGTAGGTGGTGCAGGTGGAACACCAGACTCTGATGGGGATAGAATACCAGATAACTTGGATTCGTGTCCAAACCAACCAGAAACTTACAATGGAATTTTAGATTTAGATGGTTGTCCTGATGATTACATTTCAAGCGTAGACACTGATCAAGATGGTCTACCTGATCAAATCGATGCATGTCCTGCCGAACCTGAAACTTATAACAAATACCAAGACGATGATGGTTGTCCTGACACTGTAACAAGTACAGCTTCAAGCTATCAATTCCCAGATGCAGATGGTGATGGAATAGATGACAGATGGGACCAATGTTTAGATCAAGCTGAAAACTATAACAATTATCTTGACTGGGATGGATGTCCTGATATCATTCCACCAGATTCAAGTGGAAATGTACTTCCTGATGCAGATGGGGATGGAATCCCTGATAAAGATGATGCTTGTCCTACAGAACCTGAAACCTGGAACAAATTTGATGACAAAGATGGATGTCCAGATCAAATTCCAGGAGAAATTCATGACCTTGATCAAGACTGAGTTATAGATGAATACGMTATGTGTCCAAATGATCCAGAGGACTTTGATGGCGTAAATGACGCCGATGRATGTCCAGATAATTAAAAATTCTTTTTTAATTGATTCAAACTAGTTTCAATAATTYACGGAAGCTAACCWWGAGGAGTTGACCGTCTTGAGGTACAGAACTGCCGTACRRTCCTCAATAGCAACGAAACCTATCATTTGGAGCACTTGGGTTAGCCTCCGTGATACAAAAYGCAATTTCAAAAATAAAAACCACTCTCATTTTCATTGAACACAAATCGTATCTTAGAATAGTAGAATTACTACGTGTTCCTTTTTAGCGATCATGACGYAATTACGATTTACGGTGAGCAGGACGATCTATTGTTGCTTCACCCGCAGCTTTATGTGAACCTGCTTACCACTTTTTAATTAAAAACCAATGGACCTGAAAAAAAGCCAGGTCCTTAGAACTATAGCTCTATTGTTCATGCTTGCTCGAACAACAGTAGAATGGTATTGTCATATTTAACCTTCATTACCAGATGGAATATTACAAGCCGATTATACTAGAAAAATTTCGAGTTTCAGGATGTGAATGGTCTTTACCATTCACAAACCGCCCACCAATCGATATTATCGATAATATAGTTACATCATTTTCAGAATTAAGGCTTTTGAAAGTGGGAAAAATTATGAAGTGATTATTTTTTTCTTTTTTTCTTTTGGCTCTTCTTCCTCTTCTAAGCCTTGAATTTTATCTTCTTCATATGGCATTTCGATTCGTGCTCAAATCAAKAGATTAATCTATGATTAGTAATGTTTGGTTTTTTTTACTGTYGGATCAATTTTTTTRAAATTATTCTAAAGGAAAATCAATRTCACAGTTAGAACATTTTCCTCTTTGACCTTTGTATAAATCACTAAAATATTGATTTACAGGATTRTTACAATTCCAGCAAAGAATGATCTCCTTTGACATATTCTTATTTGGTTAAAATATCATATAGCAAGTTGTCAGTTCAGAATGAAATACACATCTTTCGCAGTCTTGAGAAATAGCATTAGTATTCTTGTTTGTAATAATATGACACTTACCAACTAATATGTTCAAAATTGTACAATACTACTTAACTAGAATTCAGATCTGAAAGGGACGCAATGCCTATCTCATTAACCCAGCCCTTTCAGAACTTTTTATTTATAAAAAATTAGGAAAAAGCCAAATAATATTTTGACATATTATCTCTATGCCATTAATGGTAAAATGCAAAGCATGTGGCAAGGACTTTTTTTCTGAATTTCAAATGATAGATACTTCATTTTTGCATAAAAACCTGTTTTAGCTCAGAACATTATGCAGGATTGTCCCGGATGTGGAAAATCAGCTACATACACAAAAGAGGATCATTTTTTTCAATAATACTAGATCCCAAAAAGATCATTTGGTTGCGTTCCAGAACCTGCAAGCTTTAATGACGACCCCCAATCTTTAATGACTTCATCAAAAACTTCTACATCATATCCAATTCCTGAAACTTTTTCTAAAATTTCTAGTATTTGTCTAACTGAATCCTCATATGGTGGAACTTCACCATGGTTTGAATTTATTCTATAACCAGTCATGTCAAAATATTCTGCTGCAACTCCCAAAATTACGTTTGTAAAGTAAGGCGCAACTTCATTTTTCATTAGTGTTACATCATTTTTTTCTAAAAGATCAACTGCCTCTTTTTTTGTTGCATAACCTGTTGCTCTTCCACGTGGACTAATCTCTGCTAATCTTGTTCCAACTGTATAGACTTCTGAAATTCCAATATCTTTTGCAATTTTTAGATAAAGCTCAGAATAATCTCTCATAAACATACAAGGGGCATTTCCTTGTGGCTTTGTTAAAAGAATAAAATCGTCATCACCGCGCAAAAACTCTGCATAGCAGTTCTGTGTGTGATGAGGAATTTGTTTTACATCTAATCTTTGATCAAATTCAGGAAGAGTTGCAACTCCATTTTTATTTACTTCAATAAAGTCAATTTGATCTGGTGCTGAATATTGAAGTGGCATATCGGGACAGATATCTGGTCCCCAAACTCTTACAAATGGCCTCATGTTGTGAGAAGAAGCAATTATTTCACCTAGAATTTTTCCGTGACTGTAAAATTCATCGAACATGTAGATTGAGGGAAATGCAACTATCAACTTTCCATCTTGCAGCTTTGGTGAGTTCTCAATGAACTCAAAGTTGCTAATCACTAAAATGAAAAACAATTGCCGTAGATTAAGGACATAGTTGTCAAATTAGTTAGCTTTAATATTAAAAATGCATTGTTACTTTGACCAGTATCCATCTTTTGGAAACTTCATGCCTGCAACACGCTTAGTATAATCTTCTATCTTTGCAAATTTTTCAACTATATTCCAATTTTCTTCAATTATTTTTGCAACTTGAAATGGCACATCATCTTTCCACTTTGCTTCCTTGCCTAACACAACATCATACAACTTGTTTTTTACAGATGCTGCAGAAACCTGTTTTCTTTTTCCAATCTTTGGATTTAGGCGATAGATTTTGAGCATATAGCCTTCTGTTTTATCTCCAGTGTAGGTAAAATAATCCTCTTCAACCCCCTCAAGAATCTGCCTTTTTAATTTCCATGATGGGGGAGAAAGAACTGGTGGAAGATATCTAGAGAATGGGGCATGAAAGGCATAATTTCTTGATACAGAAACAGAATCTCCAAAAACTGATTCTATCATCTTTTTTCGAATTTCAAAGGTAAAAGGAAAACTACGGCTGTTTATCTCCTTGTCATCTTTTAGAAAAATTACCGGCATTACTTTGATAATGTCTGATTTATTTTTTAGATCATTAATTATCTCTACATGAGAATTTGTTAGGGGGTTGAGATGTGCAAGATAAATTGATGTTGTCAATTGGGCTACCTAACTAAGTGTCCTATTTCAATGATTGATTTTTTTAAAATTAAAGTGGGGGCGATGGGACTTGAACCCATGCTCTCCAGCGCCCGAGGCTGGCAGTATAAACCAAGCTAACCTACGTCCCCGTACTAAATCGAAATTTCGCAATATTATTTCTTTAAAAGAAAATGATTATCCGTARGACTCGAACTTTACTTCRAAGCTTCCRTCYTCACGTYTATCGGGCATWGTGACAAAGCCTTTTGGTTTCATAAAGTCCATTGTACCATCAATTGTACCYTGCCAACCGCAGATGTAAAACATTGTATTATCCTTGGTGATTTTTTCTCCTACTAKTTCTTCTAATGGGGATAATCCATCTTTTCCTGGTTTTAGAAATTGYTCSACTCGACCTGTTKRASSYGMSSMANATCTSWTMMYMCAWKSYTTMSKRC
>LKGT01008331.1_pt1 | contig 22877 bp, 20 predicted proteins | sample 503861 | NCBI WGS metagenome assembly LKGT01 (sample SAMN04113194, study PRJNA297058) | marine sediment metagenome | biome: marine benthic biome; feature: marine benthic feature; material: marine sediment; isolation source: sediment sample collected at the water-sediment interface from the South......
GCGACGGACAACATCCGTCGTTACATGAGTGGGGTCGCGAAGCTATCGGTGCCGCTGGTGGTCGATATCGGGGTGGGCCGCAACTGGGGCGAGGCGCATTGATAATATCATAATAATCAGTATCTTATAGAGAAAACTGAACTTTCTACTTGTACCCGGGTCTATTAAAATAGGCGATCTGCGGGTCGTCCTACCCGCTCCTCCTCCCTGAGCGGGTAACTCCTGGAATGTCTCCTTAGATCGTTTCCAGGAATCGTTACGCCCCGGGTTTTCTCCCCTTGTCTCCGGGGCGGTTTTTTTGGCCACTGTTCAAACCGAGCCAATCTACCATCAAGGCTTGCACCTGCTCGACGCCCTGGCGTTTAGTTGACGAGAACAATTGTACCGACACATGTGGACCGAATTCTTGCAACGCTGCTTCAATCTCTTGCAACGTCGCCGCCGCGCGTCCGCGTGAAAACTTGTCGCATTTGGTTAGCAGTACGTGCACAGGCATCGCCGTTTGTTGGCACCATTGTAGAAATTGCGAATCATCCGCGCGCAAGGGACGGCGCACATCCATAACGAACACGAGACCACGCAATGACCGGCGTTCCTCTAAGTAGCGATTGAGTAGACGCTGCCATCGCCGTTTAACCGTATCGGGAACGCGTGCATAACCGAACCCAGGCAGATCTACGATGCGATGTTGGTCATCCAACACAAACGTGTTTATTTCTTGGGTTCGTCCTGGGGTCTTACTCGTGCGTGCAAGCCCCTTGCGCCCGGTGATGGTATTGATGGCGCTCGATTTACCGGCGTTGGAACGTCCAGCGAATGCGATCTCTGAACCTTGATCTGAGGGTAGCTGCGACATCGACGTTGCACCCTTGCCGAAACGCACGTTGACGAGCGGATTCTTCACTGGCTTATAACTGAAAATTGACCGGGGGCTGGGCTGTTGGTATATAACATCGTCGCTAAGGATTTATACGCCCGCGGTTGATGCCAGACTTTCGATCGTCGGCAGGCGTCTTGGTTTTGTAATTCCGTATTATGATAGATGGGTGGTATTTTACCGCGTATCGGGGTAATGGCCCGGGCGCCTGGAGAGAAAAACATGGCGAAGAGATCGTTAACCCTGGCGGTGGTTTTTTGGCTACTAACAGGGGTGGGGGGCGTGCACGCGGCGGGTGATATGGAGGCCGGAAAGGCCAAATCGGCGGCCTGCCTGGCCTGTCACGGCGCTGATGGTAACAGTATCAATCCCGAGTGGCCCAGTCTCGCGGGCCAGATGCAGGAGTACCTCGTCAAGCAACTCCAGGATTTCAAATCGGGCGCCCGCAAGAATGCAATCATGGCGGGTATGGTGGCGCCACTGTTGCAGCAGGATATGGAGGACTTGGCGGTGTATTTCGCCAGTCAGGTCCTCAAAGTAAGTGCCTCGGCTGATATGGAGAAGGCACAGGAAGGTCAGCGACTGTACCGCGGCGGTAATGCACAGACGCTGGTTTCGGCCTGCATGAGTTGCCATGGGCCCTCAGGACAGGGGATTCCGCCACGTTTCCCGAGAGTATCTGGTCAGCACGCGGTATACAGCGAAAGCCAGCTACTGGCGTTTAAGGCAGGCAAGCGCAGCAACGACAACGAGATCATGACCCGGATCGCCTTTCGCATGTCAGAGAGCGAGATCAAGGCGGTGGCGCATTACATGTCAGGCCTGAAATGACGCTGGATCCGCGGGCCTTGGCCCGCGACGCCTAGGACCGCTCATCCCCTAGAGTTGTACCCCAGGGTGCCGCTTGTCGGCTGCCCCTGATCGTCGTGCTGTCCCTCAACGTCTATATTTTGACCCTCGGTTGATGTCCCGTCCTGGACGATTAGTTAATATCTTTCAAATACTTATGGCGTTTTTGCAATCATGGCACGGGAATTGCCTTTACCTTGGGGGAGAGAAGTAAAGCAGCGTCACATTAGCGACGCGTTTAGGAAGAGGAAATATCTATGCTTAGTCACATCGTCAATTTGGTGAGTGGATACGAAACAGACAACGGTAACCGGCCGAATCTGGTGTACATGAATGAGACCCATTACACCTATCTGCGCCAGGAGTTGCCAGGGGTGCGCGACCACAACGATGTTGTCGCCATACTTGGTATCGATATTGCCTTGAGCGAAGTGGCTGTCCGTCCGCATGTTGCCACCGTGCGGTATACAGAAGAAAACATTCTGGTCAGCTGAGACGAATTCTATTGTTAGATTAGCGTGTGGGGCGCACGCAAGGGCCGGGTAAGATCCCGGCCCGTTTTTTATTTGGTGTTTGCGAATGCCTTAGCCGCAGCCGCGGTTGTCGCTGCCATGGTCTCGTCGGTGTGGGCGGCAGACAAAAATCCGGCTTCAAACGCAGATGGGGCCAGATACACGCCCTCCGCCAGCATGCCGTGGAAAAAGCGCTTAAAACGCTCCGCATCGCAGGCCATCACCTCATCGAATCGCGTGATCAGTGACTTGTCGGTGAAAAAGACACCAAACATGCCGCCCACTGATTGTGTCGTCAAAGCAACCCCAGCCTTATTCGCAGCCGCCCGCAGCCCGTCCGTCAGCGCTGTTGTTTTGGCGCCTAGTTGCTCGTAGAAGCCGGGGGCACAGACCTCCTTAAGGGTGGCCAAGCCGGCGGCCATAGCGATGGGGTTGCCGGACAGCGTGCCTGCCTGATACACCGGACCGTCGGGGGCGATGTGATCCATGATCTCGGCGCGCCCACCAAAGGCCCCGACCGGCATGCCACCACCCACGACTTTGCCAAGCGTGGTCAGGTCAGGGGTGACGCCGAACAAGCTCTGGGCCCCGTTTAGGGCTACCCGGAAACCGGTCATGACTTCATCGAAGATCAATAGGCTACCACTTTCGTCGCAGAGCTGACGCAGCGCTTGTAAGAAGCCATCCACCGGCGGTACGCAGTTCATATTGCCCGCTACTGGTTCCACGATGACGCAGGCTATCTTGTCACCGATGTCCGCAAACACACGCTGTGCCTGATCGGGATTGTTGTACTCCAGGACTACCGTGTGGCTGACGAAATCGGCGGGTACGCCCAGCGAAGTCGGCACCCCTAGGGTTAGGGCGCCGGAGCCGGCCTTTACTAGCAGTGAGTCGGAGTGGCCATGGTAGCAACCCTCGAATTTAACGATGGTGTCGCGACCGGTGACACCGCGTGCCAGCCGTATGGCGCTCATGGTGGCCTCGGTGCCAGAATTCACCATCCGCACTTTCTCGATCGATGGCATGAGACTGCAGATCAGATCGGCCAGTTCGACTTCGAGCCGCGTCGGTGCCCCGAAACCTAGCCCGCGCTCGGCGTATTTCTTGACTGCCTCGATCACGTTTGGATGGGCGTGCCCCAAGATCATTGGCCCCCACGAGCAGACGTAGTCGATGTACTTCTTTCCATCTTCATCCCAAAGATAAGGGCCCTGCCCCCGACTGAAAAACACCGGTTCACCACCCACCGCCCTAAACGCGCGCACCGGAGAATTCACACCGCCGGGGATATGTTGGCAGGCCTTCTTAAATAATGAGCTTGAAGTATTGGTCATCGTTGTTCCTGTGAGCATGAGGACTACGGTCGACTGAAAAGCAGGGCATAGCGATAGGCCGCCTGACGAATATCGGCCTGCTTGAACACGCCTTGTATAACGGCCAGGCTATCGGCGCCGGCGTTGATTAAGGTGGCACCATTTTCGGGTGTGATACCGCCGATCGCAACCACAGGTATATTGAGCTGCTGTTTGGCAGTTCGTAGCAGTTGAGGCAGTGCTCGTACCGCTTTGGGTTTGGTCGTCGAGCGATAGAAGCTGCCAAACGCGACATAGTTAGCCCCCTCGGCCTCCGCCGCCAGGGCCAGCTCGAGCTGGTTGTAGCACGATATGCCGATAATTGCCTGCGACCCTAGGCGTCTTCGGGTCTTGGTCAATGACGGGTCGGTATGGCCCAGGTGGACGCCGGCGGCGCCGACATCCGCCGCGAGCTCGGGATCATCGTTGACGATCAGTGGCACGCGATGGTTTTCGCATAGACGGGCGAGCGCGGTTGCCTGGCGCAGGCGCGATTCGCGATCTCCCACCTTGTCGCGGTATTGAATGACGTGAGCACCGCCAGCGATGGCCAGCGCCACGCTATCGATCAAACGCGCGGCATCGATCAAGCTGGTGTCTGCAATGACGTACAAACCGGCCAGTGTGGCGTTAGTCGTCATGGAAGCGGTTATTTTTGCGAGCCCAATAGAGGCGATCGGGCAGAAATTGGCCCATGCCAGGGCGGTAACCCTGCTTAAGACTCTGCCAAGTGTAGTCAAGCGCCTTGGCGACCGCGCTGACGGTATCCAATCCATGCGCGAGACCGGCAGCGCAGGCGGCGGCGACCGTACAGCCGGACCCGTGGTAGTTGTGCTCCAGTCGTTCACACTCGAAGGTTTCGAGCAGTCGCATGTGGCCATACAGGCGGTTAATCACGTTTGATGTGACATCGTGGGTGCCTGTGATGAGGACATATTCGCAGCCCAGCGACATCAACGCCTGTGCGCACGCAGCCGGCGTATCGGCGTCGGGGGCGAGGTTTCGGGCTTCCAAGGTGTTCGGGGTCGCCAGGGTTGCGCGTGGGAGTAAGACTGTGCGCATTGTATCGTCTAGCGAATCCTCCGCCAAGGGATTACCGATCCCGGCGGCCTGCACCGGATCCACCACCAGCGGGATGCGCGGATAGTCATCGAGGATGCTAGCGACCGCACTCAAGGTCGTTTTGTTGCCAAGCATGCCGGTTTTGGCGGCGGCTACCGGCATGTCTTCCAATACCGCACGTGCCTGTGCGATGACGAGTTCGGTTTCTACCGACTCGAATTGCTTAACGCCCACTGTGTCTTGAGCGGTGACCGCGGTAATCACCGGCGCCGCATGACAACCCATGCTAACGATGGCCTCGATATCAGCTTGCACGCCAGCCCCACCGGTGGGGTCACTGCCGGCAAACACCAAGACGACGGGCGGGCTGTGGGTGCTCACTAGTCTCTAAGGGCGCCCAGTACGCAGTCTTTGAGCGCTTCGATTAGGAGAGGGTTATCGTTCAAGGCAGGTACGACACGATAATGCGCGACCCCTTGTTGTTTGGCTAGCTCCGCGTACTGAATGCCGAGTTCGTACAAGGTTTCAACATGGTCCGATACAAACGCAATGGGATATACGAGTATCTGTTCTGTACCGGCCTGCGCCTTTGCTTTTATGACGTCTTCGGTATAAGGCTTTAGCCACGCTAGTGGCCCGACACGACTCTGAAAGCATAGGCTGGTATTGGGCCAATCGAGCGTATCTGCTATGGCCTCATAGGTAGCCACAATATGCTCGGCATAGGGATCGCCACCGTCAACGATTTTCTGTGGCAACCCGTGTGCCGAGAACAACAGTTCGATGTTACACGGATCCGGATCGGGCAGTTTTTTGGCCTCATTCTGAATTGCTTCGACAATTGCTCGCTGGTAGTTGTCCGACTCATACCAGTGTTCGATGTAAACAGTCTCCGGCCGATAGAGTTGTCTCGTGCACTGGCGCATGAACTCATTGTAGGAGCTACCACTTGTGGTCGAGGAATACTGAGGGTACAGCGGCAACAACACCAACTGGGCATAAGACTTTTGCTTCAGTTCGGCGACCACTTCTTCCGTAAGTGGGTGCCAGTAGCGCATGCACACATAAACGTCATATGCGCCTTCTTCCGCCAATGCCAATTGCAAGGCGATGGCCTGGCTGCGCGTGTTTTCTAGCAGGGGCGATTCGCCGCCGATCGCCGCGTAGCCCTTACGCGCCTCCGGGGCACGACGCCTAGAAAGCATGTACGCGCACAGTTTTTGGGTGACGAAGCCTAACGGGAACTTGAAGATATCGGGATCGGCAAACAGATTAAAAAGAAACGGTCGCACCGAATCCAAGGAATCGGGCCCCCCGAGATTAAATAGGACGATAGCAGTTCGTTCGCTCATTCAGTCACGAGCATTACTGATGACAGTACTAGCTCTAGAGATTCTACCTTCCGCACAGACCCATTTCACGGATGTAGTGAAAAATGCGACAATCTTTGGCAAGCAAGACCCAGGTACAGAATTTCGACGGAAAGCAATGTATCACCGATGTTATGAAGACTTATATGTGTGTTGTGTGTGGCTTCGTCTATGACGAAGAGCAAGGCCTACCCGATCAGAACATCGCGCCCGGCACGCGCTGGGAGGATATTCCCGACACCTGGACCTGCCCGGATTGTGGTGCCAGCAAGGAGGAGTTTGAGCTCATAGAGATTTGAGCCGCAGTATCCCTGTCGTCAGAAGCGTTCCATCAGATCGATCCCTATCACATGCGTTCGGCTCGAGTACTCCCCCTCGAATACACTGGTATCACCTAGAGGAGCAAGATCATCCTGTTTGCTTTCACTAACATCTCGCCGCTTTCCACCTATGAATTGATAAGCGAAGTCCAGACGCAGGCCATTCTTTAGTGCGAAACTGCCGCCTAATCCCAAGCGTATCTTCCTAAGCATATTGACATTGGGCGAAACATCGATGTTCGCAGTCGGGCTTGGATCATAACCTAACCCGCGTGTAACGTCAGGCGCGGGCTGTAACGCCACTTTAATCCCCACCTAACCGACAGCGTGTCGTCGTTGTCGCAAGTGTTGCGACCAGCATTAGCGATGGTCTCATTTGACCGTATGATTGCAAGCTCGTCGACATAAGGCCAGCCGATCCAGTCTAAGTCGAACTCCCACCACAGATTCGGCCGCAGTGGCACCGCAATCCCGGCCTGCAATCGATCAGGCAAGAGAAAATCCACTTTCACATCGCCAGCGACCAAGGTGGTGGCGGCCGGATGGATATCCTTCAACTATCCTTCGACTTTTGTATTTGTTCGCGTCGTGTAGGCAGCCGCAATGATGAGCTTGTCACTTTTGTATCGCACACCGAGTTGTGCACCGACTGTCGTACCAGTACCATCGGCGGTGGACGGTTCGAAGAAGGCCGATCGTTTTGGTGCGACGTTGGTGTTCGCCTGCAAGTACAGGCATGAGGCGAGACGATGGCCTCGGCCATCGCCGGCGCGATTTTCGCTTACCGCACCCTTCCCAACCTCGAACCACTTGATCCCCGCTCCGATCCGTCTCCTCGCGAGAACGTCTTATAGTCTGTGTTAGTCCACTTATTCGCGCTTTTTGTTAGGTCCTGACAATCCATGCCGCTGCAATTTGTAGTGCAGCGTATTTGGCCGCAGCCCGAGCAGGCGCGCCGTTTTCGACTTATTACCATCGCAGCGTTCGAGAGTTTGCACGATCAGACGCGCCTCGAACTCAGATACGTGCTCATCCAAGGATTTGTTTGTGACCTCGTAATCGAGATCTGCCATCTCGGGGGGACGTTCTTGCTTCGATTGCAGTCGTCGGAAGACCGAGGCCTTTAACGCGCTTACGCTAACCGGAAACTCCTCGGCCATGAGTTCGTCGACTTCGGTTTGGCGTAAATAATTTTCACTACCTGTTTGTAGATTGAATTGCAGCGTGTAGTAGTGAACCAGCGGTTGTATGTCAGCCTTTCGTTCACACATGTTTGGTATGTCGAGAAGCAACGGGCCACACTTTTGGTTGATAGCCCGCACTCGATCCGCGATGTCCCTGGCATCACCGCTGCATGCGGCAATCACACGCGTTTCATCCTCCTGCGTTATCGTTGCAAGTAACTTGCTGCGGGCAACGCCAGACGCCGCAGAAAGATCATCGATCATCAGCGTCCCGCTTTTGCAATCATCGAGCGACAAAGCAAAATCGTCGCCGTGGTTGGCCGTCTGTTCCAACTCGGAGACCCTCAATATCTTGAGCCTACCTCGTTGGTTGCTGGCCTCGTACATGTAGCTTGCAAGCGCAGCCGCCTGTTGAATGTCGGTGGTTGAAATGAGAACGGGCTCCATGAGGCCGGCAAGCCGGCGCGCCTCGGCCAGGACATGCGAAAACGCCTGACTACGGGCGACCAATGGACAATTCGGGTCGTGAACAGCGAAAACTGCCTTACGTAACTCAGCCATTGCATAGACCGTTCGTACTAAGGCCTCTTCCGTGATTTCCCTTGGCATTAGCTGAATCAGTGAACCGAGCAACTGCTTTTTGTGCTTGAAAGCAAACTCGCTCGCCCCCGACCCGTATAGCAGGATCGCCACCCGGCCACGGTTTTCGGTGGCTAGTTTCAAAAACTTGTTCTCTGCGGCCGATGTGCCGCGCTCAACCTGCGCAACCAAGACGTCGGGTAGGCTTTTGCGTCTGAAACCAATCGAATCCGGTCCCACAAAATGGGCTGTTTGTGGAAAGTGTTGGCGCAAGCGGCGCGCCATCGGTTTGTCGCGTGCGAGCAGAGTGACGGTAGCCGCGAGCGCCCCGGCCGAGGTCTCCGCTCGTCTACGTCCCAAGCTATCCGCCCGTTGCTCTTTGAGTAGACACATGTTTTCGCGGCGCAGCGTTTCAACGTCACGTTGCAAGGGTGCAAGCCTGCTTTCGGTTTTCTCGACCTGACGTTGCATTAAGCGCATTTGCTTATTCGCCTCTGCCAGTTGCGCGCGCATGGTTAAGAGTTTGTCCAGAAACAGGTCTGCCATCTTGTCGAACAGTTCCTCGACAAGCCGGAAGTCGAGCGGTGTGTAGACGTGTTCGCTGAAGGAATCGCCGAGCAAAAGCCAACCTGATGCGTTTCGACTATGCGGATAGAACGGAACAGCCGCCGCGACACCGTAACGCTTCATCACCATATAGGCCTCAGGATAAACGTCCTTAATTTCGTTTGTGACGATGATACTTTTTGCTTCGAATAGCGCTTCTTGCGGAATCCGAATCATGCAGTCTTGCGCACCGGCCGCAGCCACTACTGTTGCTTTGCTGTCTACGAGCGCGACTGGACATCCTAAAGTACGGGCTAGCTGGCTGACCGCTTCGTTGACGGAAGGAAGGTTGGCAATCTCGGCGATCATATCCCGGATGCGACGATAGAATGCGGCCTTACGTTGCCTGACCTTTGACCAGGGAATATAAAATTGAATATCGAAAAGCCGATGCTGGTGGATAGCATATGCCGTTGCAGTGAGAAAAAATGTTACAGCCACGGGTAACAATACTGTGGCATTTATCGGGATCATGGTGCTGTCGGTAGCGTTGATATACCTCACCCCGAAATGTCCCAGGATTACTACAGCCAGCACTACAAAAAGGTACGGCAGCAAGCCGATTAGCACGAATTTGTTTCTTAGTCTCCAAGATGCAGTCTCTTGTTTCATGCTCCCATAGGCCAGAACAAATGGAACGGCAACCAAATAACCCACCGCGTAGATTTCAAATAAGAAATAGTATGGCCCCGGTATTTTGGTGATTGTGTATTCGAGGGGCTCGAACCCGGCGACGAGGGCTGTCGTGAAACAGAGCATTAGCCCGAGTAATATCGCAGGCGCGTAAAGCAGGATCCGAAACAGGAGTCGAATGTCTCGGTTGCCGAAGCCCAAAGCGAGGGCCAGCGCCAAGTGGAGCAGCAGCGCGATTGCCGCAATGCTTGCGCCGTAGTAGATAAAACCATAAATCTCGGAGGCAGACCCGTGTTTGGCTATCGCGTTAAGGCCAGAACCTTCTGCCAAATTTTGTATAGAGAGGGCGAAAAGCAAAGACAAATAAAGGCGGGTCTCAAGCGTTCGGACCTGCGAAAGTCTTGCGTAGACAAATAGGATGCCTTTAGCAATAAGTGCTACGAGGGCAGGAATGGTGACGGCGGCTAGTCCCATGGCTCAGCTAAGACACTCGAGCACTGTAGGGAAGACAATGGTCACCCCAGCCATCTGCGGCAAAGGGTGGCCAATAGGCTAGCGTTAACGAAGCATTTATGTAAAGGTCACGCAGCATCCCACATGAGACCCGCTTGACTAGCGCAGATCCCACTGCGAGTTCCGGACATATAAATCTTTGTGCCGGACTGCACCCGTCCCTGTTGACGCGCCATGTGCAGTGTGTAAGGAATGGTGGCTGATATGGTGTTTGCCATCGTCTCCACCGTGTTTGGTATTCTCTCCTCCACCGCCGGGCTAATCGCCCTATGAAACTTCAGGGCCTTGCGCCCAACCTGATGCGGAAGGTACAGGGAGATGTCCTCCGATGTCTAGCCGAGCTTTCCGGTAGACCGCAAAAACATATCACGGACTAGTTTAGCTGTCTCGGCAACAATGGCCGTCATGTCTGTCTCCAGCGCCGTTTTTAGGTCGTCCAGACGCATAGGCGATAGTGCTTGCCTGAGATCCAACCATGATTCCCCGAAAACCGCTGTCGGGATCCATCTTAGGCCCCATAATGGGGGCGGCGCCCGCATCCCCTCGCGTTAGGCCAGCCGCTATGTTCATGAAGGCATCTCTATCGTGCGAGTTCAGTAGCACTTTGTCCGCGTTAATCGTATTCGGAATTCTTGTAAGCGGCGGCAACAGCTAGATCGGAGGGATTACCACTCCTCGGGCGGCACCCGCCTTTCCTTGATCCCCATTACGCTGTCAAGCCAGTCGGTTGGAACGCCAAAGCGGTTCTCACTGTCTATGTACTCCATGATTTCGCGTGATTTTACAAGTCTGTTGAGGGCGATAGACACCTACGCCCAGAACACGAGAATGTCCTTGTGTAAACATGATTGGTCCTCTTGGTTGAGGTCTAATTGAAAAAATGACGCACCGACCAAGGGTGTTGCGAAGCAATGCCGCGATGGCTCGAAATGCCTGGGGCGTGGCCGAATCGGCGTAGGGTGATCGCTCTTCGTGCGTCGATAGTGTCAACGCCCGGACGATGGCGTCAACATAGTAAGATATGTCATTCAAATTCTTGATAAAATTTTTTAGTCGGCGCCTCTTTTAATTTGAAATCAATGATTTGTGTGATTGAAGTGAAGGTTCTTGATTGTACCTATAGCCTTCGGATTGCGCTCATTTCGTCTTAATTACACCAGCCGAAACTCCTTGGCCATGGGGCCTTCTAATCTAAAGTTGGTAAAATTCCCCGATCGAGCCCGTTAGTGGCGGTAAGCACCGGGTCTGAGGTGGTGCGGAGGACGCTATGAATCTTTTACTCTGGATTGCTATTGGTTTCGTGAGTGCGTGGCTATTGGCCTATCTGGCGGCACCGCTCTATTTATGGACTATCGCGGTGGCACTAGTGGTGGCGGCATATGGCTTCCTGCACGGCGTTTCTGTGGGTTACGGCGTTATCGCTGTGTTATTGGCGCTGTTGGCCATCGCGCTTAATGTCCCCTTAATTCGTCGCAAATTGGTCAGTGACCGCTTGCTAGAGATCTTTCGCGAAATAATGCCGACCATGTCGGCGACTGAACGTGAGGCCATGGACGCGGGAACCGTGTGGTGGGATGCGGACCTCTTTAGTGGCCGCCCATCTTGGAAGAAGCTACTGGCGGTACCCGCGCCCAAGCTTTCTGATGAAGAACAAGCGTTTATCGACGGGCCGACGGAAGAGCTGTGCCATCTCACCGACGATTGGCAGATCACTCATGAGTTGCAAGATCTACCCCCTGAGGTGTGGCGTTTTATTCGCGAACAAGGATTCCTCGGGATGATCATCCCGAAACAATACGGCGGCCTTGGATTCTCAGCCCTGGCCCACTCGGACGTGGTGGTAAAGCTCGCCAGCCGTAGTATCGCGGTGGCCAGTACGGTCATGGTGCCCAACTCACTGGGTCCGGCGGAGCTGCTGTTGCACTACGGTACCGAGGAGCAAAAGGACCACTATCTACCGCGTCTGGCATGCGGGCAGGAGATCCCTTGTTTCGCTTTAACCAGCCCCGAGGCCGGCAGCGACGCCAGCGCCATGCCCGACAAGGGTGTTGTGTGCAAAGGTGATTTTGACGACAGGCCTGACGTGCTTGGAATCCGCTTAAACTGGCAAAAGCGTTACATCACCCTGGGACCGGTTGCTACCGTGCTGGGCCTTGCCTTTAGGCTTTACGACCCGGAACATTTGCTCGGTGAGCAAGAGGATCTCGGCATTACGGCGGCGCTAATTCCAACCGATACCCCTGGCATCACCATCGGTAGGCGCCACGATCCCCTAGGGATTCCGTTCCAAAACGGTCCCAATAGCGGACAGAACGTGTTCATCCCCGTGGATTGGGTAATTGGCGGGGCTGCCGGCGTCGGACAGGGTTGGCGTATGTTGGTGGAACGGCTGGCAGCTGGGCGTGCTATTTCGTTGCCGGCCATGGGTACCAGCGGCGGCAAGGTCGCCAGCCGTGTCACCGGTGCCTACGCGCGCGTACGGCGACAATTCCGGTTACCGATTGGTCGGTTTGAGGGAGTCGAGGAAGCATTAGCCCGCATCGGTGCCACGACTTACATGATGGACGCGGCCCGCACGCTGACAGCGCAGGCGATAGATTTGGGTGAGAATCCGTCGGTGATCTCCGCCATTGTCAAATATCATCTCACTGAAGGCATGCGTCGCGTTATCAATGATGCTATGGACGTGCATGGCGGTTCCGGCATATGTCTGGGGCCGGCCAACCTGCTCGGACGCGCCTACCAGGGTCTACCCATCACCATCACAGTCGAAGGCGCCAACATCATGACGCGTTCGCTTATCATTTATGGGCAAGGCGCGATCCGTTGTCACCCGTATGTCTACCGCGAGCTGCAAGCAGTGGCTGATGCAGACCTACGCCGGGCATCCAAGACATTCGACAAGGCCATCTTTGGTCATGTTGGTCATGTCATCAGCAATGCGGTGCGCGCCCTGTCGTTAGGAATGACAGGTGCCCGGGTCGTCCGTGCCCCGGTATCCGGACCCACCCGCCGTTACTATCAACATCTTGTCCGCGTCAGTGCTGCCTTTGCGTTCACGTCCGACGTTGCCATGTTTGTATTCGGTGGCGCCTTAAAGCGCAAGGAGAAAATCTCCGGTCGCCTGGCAGACGTTTTGAGCTACATGTACCTGGCCAGTGCTGCGCTCAAACGGTTCGAGGACCAGCATAGGCCCCGTAGCGATTTACCGCTCGTCAAATGGGTGTGTGAGGACGCGCTCTATCGCATGCAACAGGCACTCGATGGCGTAATTCGAAACTTTCCCAATCGGCCGATGGCCTGGCTGCTACGTCGTTTCGTGTTTCCCTTCGGGCGTCGTTTTAGGGTTCCTAGCGACAGGCTTGGGCACCAAGTGGCGAGCTTACTGCTGGTGCCCTCGGATGCCCGCGACCGGCTCACCAAGGGTATGTATATACCGAAAGATCTAAATGAGCCTATCGGTCGCCTAGAAGATGCGCTGCCAAAGGTAATTGCAGCCGAACCCCTAGAACGCAAGATCCATCGTGTGCTGGACAGTCAGGCATTCGTCACACGTGATTATGATGCGCTAATCGGTGACGCATTACGCCTAGGTGTCCTCAATGATGATGAGGCCAACCGGCTTCGCGCCGCCTTCGAGGCCCGTCATCAAGTAATTCAAGTGGATGACTTTCCTGCGAGCAGTACCCTAGTCTCCGCCATCGAGCGGGCCGACGTGGCTGGGTTCTAGCTGAAAGCACGTGCTTGGGCACGACCACACCTATCTTGTTTGCAGCCTTACCTTCGGGAAACCACAGTCGTTGAATTACAATGGGTGTACGCCATGTTGACGGTTAAGCCAACAGGAGGATTCATTGGTGGCGACTAGTAAAGTCTTTGTAGTCGATGGCGCACGTACGCCGTTCCTTCGGGCCCAGGGCAAACTCGGGCCTTTCAGTGCAGCAGACCTCGCAGTGGCAGCTGGCCGGCCGGTACTTGCACGCATGCCGTTTGCACCGTCTGTCATCGACGAGGTTATCGTCGGTTGCGTTATCCCAGCGCCGGATGAAGCGAATATTGCGCGCATCATTTCTCTTCGACTCGGTTGCGGCAAACAGGTGCCGGCGTTTACGGTGCAACGCAATTGTGCCTCTGGTCTGCAAGCCATTGCCTCGGCGAGTGAGCGCATCGCGCTAGGCCACTCTGATATCGTATTGGCTGGCGGTACGGAAGCGATGAGTCGTGCACCCGTGCAGTGGAATGCCGCCATGGTCACCTGGTTGGCTGGAGTTATGCGCGCACGCACTGGGTTCGCACGCCTTAAGGCAATGGCCGGTATTCGGCCCGCGTATCTGAAACCGGTTTTTACGTTGTTATTAGGACTGAGTGATCCATTAGTCAAACTTTCGATGGGGCAAACAGCGGAGGTGTTGACGCATCGATTTTTAATTACCCGCGAACAGCAAGACACCTACGCGCAGCAAAGCCACGAGCGCTTAGCGGCGGCATTCGATGACGGTCATATGCAAGGAGAGATAGCAACGCTTTATGACGCCCGTGGCGAACACTATTGTGAAGACACCGGTCTGCGTCGAAATTCGACCCTCGAGAAACTTGCCAAACTCAGACCAGCGTTCGATCGTGATTACGGTTCGGTTACCGCCGGCAATAGCTCGCAGGTTACCGATGGCGCCGCCATGCTTATGCTCGCCAGTGAAACGGCGGTAAAACGGCATAACCTGCCGGTGATGGGTGAAGTCGTGGGACATGCCTGGGCTGGCGTAGACCCGCGGCAGATGGGCCTGGGACCGGTGCACGCAGTGGCCAAGCTGTTGCAAAAACACGGTGTCGCGATGTCGGACCTCGCGCACATGGAACTCAACGAGGCATTTGCGGCACAGGTGTTGGCGTGTCAGGCCGCGTGGGCGAGTCGCGACTATGCGCGCGACGAATTGGATATGAAAGAGCCCCTAGGCAGCATAGATATGGAACGCCTTAACCCCGAGGGCGGAGCCGTCGCCTGCGGACATCCGGTTGGCGCCAGTGGCGCGCGCTTGGTGTTGCACATGTTGTATGCCCTTAGGCGAAAAGGTGGGGGAACTGGTGTTGCCACCCTTTGTAGGTCTTGCAAGAGTTCGACGACATCATAGCGGAGCTCAAGAATAAACCGGTAACGGGGCTTATCATCCGTTCTGACAAAGAGAGTGGGTTTATCGCCGGTGCCGATGTGCGTGAATTCCAGCACATCGATGATTCTACCCGTGCGGCCGAACTCGCGCGTACTGGCCAGCAAGTATTCAAGCGTTTGGCAGATCTCCCTTTCCCGACGGTTGCCGTGATTCACGGCTACTGTCTCGGCGGCGGTCTAGAGTTAGCGCTTGCTTGTACCTATCGGGTGGCGCGCGACGATGTAGGCACTCGATTAGGCCTGCCCGAGGTGAGGCTTGGAATCAATCCTGGGTTTGGCGGTACCGTGCGTTTGCCACCGTTAGTCGGTGCCGTAGCCGCGCTAGACTTGATGCTTACGGGCCGCAGTGTGAGCGGCAAGCAAGCGCGCAGGCTTGGATTGGTGGATGCGGTTAGTCCACCTCGACACCTTATGAATGCGGCAATCGCGTGCTTATCAAAGCCACGAACCCGGCGAAAGTTACCGTGGTCAAAACGTATGATGGGTGTATGGCCACTCCGACCGCTGGTCTATGGTCAGGTGTTGCGACAGTTAAGGAAGAAAGCGAATCCTGATCATTATCGGGCGCCGTATCGTATCCTCGAGTTGTGTCGACAAAACGCCACTGAAGAACAGGAGGCAGCATCGCTTGGTGAACTGTTGGTGAATCGTGCCAGCCGGAATCTTGTGCATGTCTTTTTGTTGGGCGAAGAGCTGAAGCGCCAAGCACGCAAACACGCACACGACATAAAGCACCTTCACGTTATCGGTGCCGGCGTGATGGGGGGTGACATAGCGGCATGGTCGGCGTTTCGGGGGTTCAGTGTAAGCCTTCAGGATCAGAAACCGGAAATCGTCGCGCGCGCCATGAAGCGTGCACACGAACTTTTCAAAAAGAAGCTAAGGGAATCGCGCCTCGTGCAGGAGGCTATGGATCGACTAATGCCGGACGTCGCCGGGGACGGTTTGCGGCGCGCGGACCTGGTCATCGAAGCGATTGTTGAAAACAAAGAAATAAAGCAAAAGGTATTTCGTCAAGTGGAACGGGATACGCCGCCGACAGCAGTGCTGGCGAGCAACACCTCGAGTATCCCGCTTGAGACCATCGCATCTGCTTTAAAGGAACCGTCGCGTTTAGTCGGCATCCACTTTTTTAATCCAGTTGCGAAGATGCAATTGGTAGAAGTCGTGCGTGGGGCGCAAACATCGGACGCGGCATTGAATCGGGCCCGGGCCTACACGGTAGCGATCGATAAATTGCCGCTGGTCGTCAAAAGCAGCCCTGGTTTTTTGGTAAATCGCATCCTGATGCCGTATCTCATGGAAGCCATGAAGATGGTGGAAGAAGGGTTGCCCTTGAAGAACATCGATCACGCCGCCGTCGAATTCGGTATGCCTATGGGGCCGATTGCGCTTGCCGATACAGTGGGTTTGGATATTTGTTTGTCGGTGGCCGAAGAGCTGGCAGAGCCGCTGGGAATCGCGGTCCCGGAAAAGTTACGCGAGATGGTTGAACGTGGCGATCTTGGCAAGAAAAGTGGCAGAGGCTTCTACAAGTACGGTAGCCGGGGGCAAGCCCGCACACGACCCGCATTTAGCAAAATGGGTGAGGTACCGATTACGGAACGTTTGGTAATGCGCATTGTGAACGAGGCAATGGCGTGTTTGCGCGAGGGCGTGGTGCAGGATGCGGATGCGGTTGATGCAGGTATGGTCTACGGTACCGGTTTCGCGCCGTTCACGGGTGGCCCCATGCGCTATGTCGAAACCTTAGGAGAAACCGGTGTCAGTCACAGCTTGCACCAGCTATCTGAAGAATACGGGGAACGCTTTATTCCCGATGCGGGTTGGTCACAACCAGATCTGTTGGTGCGAAACGTCGCAAGTTAGCCAGAGCGGTTATTTGTCAACGAATAACCTTCAGTTTACCTTTACCGGGTCGGCCTTCCGGGTACTTATCATTGATAAGGCGCAAGATGCGGGCGGGATAGTTAGGTATAGGCGAGTCCACGGCCAACCCAGCGAAGGAGTCATTCTCGTTGGTGTCGATTATTTCTATCCGTAGACCTTCCGCCAATCTGTGTTCATCCCCGGTCAGGGCATGGAAGCTGCGCGCTGTCTGCAGAGACAGTTCGTCGGCGGCTTTAAAGGCCGAGTCGGTTTTCCCGGTAGCACGAAATATGTAGGCCCTGTCGTTAAAATATACAACCGTAACCCGCGTGTCGCGCGAACCGAACGGTCCCTGGACTCGAGCGATAGCAGTATAACCTTCAAGGTCCGTCCCAGTGAGCGTACCTTCCTGCTTAAGCTTCTTCAGGCGCAGCCGCGTGAGCATAAACTCGCGTGGTGAGATGTGCCGATTGAGATCTTCCATCGTGAGAATCATCACTGCATTGTTATCACGACTGATGGCCTCGATCTGATTGGAACGGTTCTGGATGCGCCAATCTGGCGGAAACTCAAGGGCAAAACCAAGCCTCCTGTGGAAGAATTTCTGGTCATAACGTATGCCCTGGCGCACGCTGTCCCCGAATACCATGCCATCGAGTTGAGCCAAAAATTCGTCTCGTCCAACACGTGCGGTCGTGGCTTGCGATTGTTTCGATTCCGCCACTACTTCCTGCAAGCGTTTGTCGGCACTCGGGTGAGTGGCAAACACGCCGTGATAGACGCGCGCCTCACGTCCTTCGATCTTGGCAAGCTCTTTCTCGAATTCTTCTTGGTTCTTAAGGATCCCCAGCACCCCTAATATCGCCTGTGGATCGTAACCGGACCGCGCCAGGTATTCCGCCCCGAGACGGTCGGCCTCGAGCTCGTACTTGCGCCCGTAACCGCTGATAAGTGCCGACCCAAGTATATTGAATAAGTTGGCAGCGTTCTGGTTTGCCAGCTCGGGGATGAAGAGCGCACCGATCGTGTAACCGATGTTGGCCGCGGTGGAGGTGGTGTATTGGCGCACCGCGTGTTTGGCCGTCACGTGTCCGATCTCGTGGCCGAGGACCGCCGCTAGCTCTGCCTCCGAATTGAGATAGGCCATCAAGGCGCGGGTTATGTAGATGTAGCCACCGGGCAGCGCAAAGGCATTGACCTCCGGGGAATCTAAGACAGTGAAACGATACACCAAATTCTGGCGGTGGCTTTTCGCTGCGAGTTTCTTGCCGATCCGGGTCACATAGGCCTGTAACTCGGGATCGTCATAAACGCCGTATTGCTCGCGGATCTTGGGATCAAACTTGCGTCCAGTGGCGATCTCGCGCTCCTCAGACATCAGGCTTGGCTGTTTCTTGCCGCTGACGGGGTTCGTGGTGCAACCATGGATACCGGTTGCTAGCAACAGCACAATTAGGACAGCGGGTCTAAGCATGATGTCTGACTCCAGGCTTCACTGGAAGCATAGCTGCGGCTGCGGGTAGATCCAGTGAAGTAGATCACAACGCAGCTGTGGGGGCGACCTACATTCGGTGTGGTGTTGCAACAAAAAAAGGTGTCAGATTATGACACCCTTTGGGTACTGGCGTTGCGCCCGGGTTACTTGTTGAGACCGTATTTTTGACGGAATTTCTCTACCCTACCGGCGGTGTCCATGATTTTTTGCTTACCGGTATAGAAAGGGTGACATGATGCGCACACGTCGACCTGCAAATCGCGGCCCAGGGTGGAGCGGGTCGTGAACGAATTGCCGCATGAGCAAGTCACCTTTATCTCCTTGTATTCAGGATGGATATTCGGTTTCATGTTTCCGTCTCTTAACCGGGGCTGTCCCTTAGCGCTTCATCGACTCGAAGAACTGCGCATTGTTCTTGGTTGCCTTGAGTTTGTCTAATAGAAATTCCGATGCCTCGAGTTCGTCCATTTGGTGTAGCAGTTTGCGCAGTATCCAGACCTTTTGCAGCACGTCCGGTTCGATCAGCAGTTCCTCGCGGCGCGTACCGGATCGATTGATATTGATCGCAGGATAAGTGCGTCTTTCGGCCAGGCGCCGATCCATGTGTATTTCCATGTTGCCGGTGCCCTTGAACTCCTCGTAGATGACATCGTCCATCTTGGAGCCGGTTTCGATCAGTGCCGTTGCCAAAATGGTTAGACTGCCACCCTCCTCCATGTTGCGGGCGGCGCCGAAAAATCGTTTCGGGCCCTTCAATGCATTGGCGTCGACACCACCCGTGAGCACCTTACCCGACGCCGGTGTCACCGTATTGTAGGCGCGCGCAAGCCGGGTGATCGAATCCAGTAGGATCACAACATCGCGTCTGTGTTCGACCAGTCGCTTGGCCTTCTCAATGACCATCTCCGCTACCTGCACATGGCGCGAGGCAGCTTCGTCGAATGTCGACGAGATCACTTCACCCCGTACCGAGCGCTGCATCTCCGTCACCTCTTCCGGCCGCTCATCGATAAGCAAGACCATAAGTGTAATGTCCGGATGGTTGGCGGTAATGGCGTGGGCAATGTTCTGAAGCATGACGGTCTTGCCGCTCTTGGGTGACGACACTAGCAGGCCACGCTGGCCCTTACCGATGGGTGCGATCATATCGATCACTCGTGACGTCAAGTTTTCGGCTGACTCATTGTCACGTTCAAGTATTAGGTGTTCGTCAGGATGCAGTGGCGTGAGGTTTTCGAATAGGGTCTTATGTTTCGCTTCGTCGGGGGATTGTTCGTTGATCCGTTCGACCCGTAACAATGCGAAATAGCGCTCCGACTCCTTGGGCGGTCGAATATTGCCCTTTACGGAATCCCCAGTCCGCAGGTTAAACCGGCGTATTTGGCTGGGACTTACGTAGATGTCGTCCGGCCCCGCCAAATAGGAGGCATCAGCCGAACGCAGAAACCCAAATCCATCTTGCAAAGTCTCGACGACACCTTCGCCGACAATGTCCCCACCTTTCTTCGCCTGTGCCTTGAGAATGGCGAAGATAAGATCTTGTTTGCCCATGCGGCCACCGCCTTCCAGATCGAGGTCGGCCGCCATATCTACTAGGTCAGTAGCGGGTTTTTTCTTCAGTTCAGAGAGCATCATGATAGGCAATACACGGTTGCGTGATCAGTGCCGAAGCACTGGAATATGGTGTCCTGCTGGACGTCTGGGAATAGGATGGGGTCTGTTTAGCTGAGAGTTAAGGAACTAAATTCGGTATCTATTCAGCTCTTAAATTTACCTTAGCACCTACCGCCGGTGCCGTCTAGTGCGAAAAACGCATAGCGCCAGATCAAAGATTGCCATCAATAAAGGCCGACAGCTGCGACTTCGAGACCGCGCCAACCTTGGTTGCTTCCACGTTCCCGTTCTTGAACAGCATCAGGGTTGGGATGCCGCGAATGCCGTATTTCGGCGGCGTATCGGGGTTTTCGTCGATGTTCAGCTTGGCTACCTTGAGCTTGCCCTCGTATTCCGTGGCGATTTCTTCGAGTACGGGGGCGATAATCTTGCATGGGCCGCACCATTCGGCCCAGTAGTCCACGAGCACCGGGTCATCGGATCTCAGTACTTCGTCCTCGAAGGAATTATCGGTAATGTGGACGATCCCTTGACTCATAGTCGGAATGTCTCCATATAGGGCTGGGGGTCGGGTATATTGAGCGATCATGCCGGCAGAATCAATTCCAGAAGCAGACTATAATCATAGCTAGTTATATATGGGCCGAATTTCCTAATTGCAAGTCCATCGTATCGCCCGTCTCCATCCACAGCGCCGGCAACGCCGAGATTGCAGCCGGTCCGTTCTCGCTATCTTGCGGTTTTTCGTGGCCAGCGAGTACCGATCGCGGTATGTGCTTATATACTGAAGAATTGAGGACAAAATGACGATCGCATACCTTTATAATTACGGCGACAGCAGCTGTTATTGCACTTCATGAGCGAGCAACCCGCTACTACTGCATTCACAGACCTGCAGTTACCCCAAGCCGTCAAACAAGGTGTCGCCGACGCCGGTTTCGAAGTGTGCACGCCGATTCAAGCGCAAGCACTACCATTGGCGTTGGCCGGTCGCGATGTGGCCGGACAAGCACAAACGGGCACTGGTAAAACCGCAGCATTCCTGCTCGCGATGTTTAACTATTTACTGACGCGACCGGCGGATACCAACCGCAGCCCCACGCAACCACGAGCAATCATTCTGGCCCCGACCCGCGAGCTTGCGATACAGATTCACCGCGATGCCGTCACCCTGGGAAAATATGTGGACTTTAAATTCGGTCTCGTTTACGGCGGCACCGGCTATGAATCCCAGCGAAACCACTTGAGCCTTGGTGTCGATGTGCTTATCGGAACCCCGGGGCGGCTGATCGACTATTTCAAGCAAGGTGTGTTCGACCTAAAGGCGGTACAGGTGGTGGTATTGGATGAAGCCGATCGCATGTTTGATCTTGGCTTCATCAAGGACATTCGCTATGTACTGCGCCGCATGCCACGCCCGGCGCAGCGTTTAGGAATGTTGTTCTCGGCAACGCTGTCTTATCGGGTAATGGAGCTCGCCTACGAGCACATGAACAACCCTGAGTTTGTGCGGATCGAACCCGATAAGGTAACGGTGGATACGGTAAAACAAGTTGTGTATCACCCAGCCAGCTCGGAAAAGATGCGCCTCCTTGTTGGGCTATTAAGGAGCATGGACCCTTTGCGCAGCCTTGTGTTTACCAACACTAAAGGTGCAGCCGAGCGGGTCAGTGCGTGGTTACGCAGCAATGGTTTTAATGCCGAAGCGCTGACTGGCGATGTACCACAAATGCAGCGGCTCCGTCTGTTGGAGCAGTTCACCCAAGGCGAGCTCCCTGTGATGATCGCGACCGACGTTGCGGCTCGCGGGCTGCATATCCCCGACGTAAGCCATGTGTTCAATTACGATCTGCCGCAGGATGCGGAAGACTATGTACATCGTATCGGCCGCACGGCACGGGCCGGGAACAGTGGCGATGCCATTAGCTTTGCGTGTGAGGAATATGCGTATTCGCTGACGGATATCGAAGCGTTTATCGATCACAGTTTGCCGGTGGAACGCATAAACACAGAATTATTGCCGCAGTTAACGCCACCCGCACCCCGGGCTTATCGATCGCGACAACAACCCGGGAAGAGACCGCGCAGCGATAATGGTGGTCGAGCCAATCGGCACAAAAATAAACGAAAATCCGTGCACAATCACGATGCCAACAGTGCACCTTCGCATAATAACTCGGCCTCACCCACGCAACGAAAACCGACGCCGCAGCGATCAGATACCCGCCGAACCGAGCGCCTAACCCCGAACCCGCACGCGGCACCACGACGTAAACCGACGATCGGCTGAATACAACCGTAGTTTTTGGTGCGTTTTCTTGCGGTTTTGCTAGATTCGTGGTCAGATAATTTCTCCTGCATGCCCGGCGTCAACTGCCCGCGGCAGAACGACTGAGGTCAAAGCTCGTATGGTGTCAATGAACTGGCGACGCATACGCATCGCCTTCTTTCTTCTCCTAATCGGTTGGCCGTTGTTCATTCTGGGAGCGGCCCAGAAAGAATCGTCACCGGTGGTGGTGTTGCTCGGTATCGACGGTCCCATCGGTCCCGCCACCGCAGACTATGTTCATCGTGGACTGGAAAAGGCACACGACATGAACGCCATGTTTGGCGTACCTAAGCCAGCCGAGCCAACAGCCAAAGACGAAACCGCCAAAGACGACGACACCAAGGACAGCAAAAAGGGCGACGATAAAGACACTAAGAAAAAGCAAGAAACCCCGGTAGTGAAGGGCGACGCAATGGAGAAAAAGATCATCAATGATGCCGCTGCCTATATCCGCGGCCTCGCACAAATGCGTGGGCGTAATGTCGAATGGGCCGAGAAGGCGGTGCGCGAGGGTGTTAGCCTGCCGGCGGAAGAGGCGGTAAA
>LKGT01000128.1_pt1 | contig 22841 bp, 20 predicted proteins | sample 503861 | NCBI WGS metagenome assembly LKGT01 (sample SAMN04113194, study PRJNA297058) | marine sediment metagenome | biome: marine benthic biome; feature: marine benthic feature; material: marine sediment; isolation source: sediment sample collected at the water-sediment interface from the South......
GGGCGTCAAGCCAGCGACATCGACACCGAGCCCAGCGGCGGTCTCGTCGATGCGCTGGCGCAACACCGGCAACCAGGTCGCCGCCGGGTCGGAATCGCGCAGCAGCGCGAGCCAATCGTCGAGCGCGCCCTGCGCATCGCCGATCTGCGACTTGGCGAGCGCCAGGTAGAAGCGCGCCGCGGGGTGCCCGGCATCGCGCGCCACGGCAGCGTCGAAGGTCGCCTTGGCCTCGGGCGTGACCACGCCACCGGCGGCGAAGACCTGGAATTCACCGAGCATCGCCGTCACGCTGGCATCGCCCTTGGCCATCATCTCGGCATGCTTGAGGGCGACGACCGCCTCGTCGAAACGCTCGAGCACGCTGTAGGAGCGCCCCAGCATGATCCAGCCGTCGAGGTCGTCGGGCTGCGCCTTGAGGCGTTCGGCGAGCCCGATGACCATCTGCTCGACATCGGGCACGCCGCCCTCGGGCATGGCCGTCGCGGTCGGCGTCGCGGGGCGCTCGCGCGTCGCGATCGGCTGATCGACGGCGCCGGGCGCGCCGAGCCACAGATAGAGGCTGCCGGCGACCAGCGGCAGCGCGACGACGACGGCGAAGGCGGTGATCAGATGCGTGGTGTCGGGTGCGCTGGCCTCCGGTGCAGACTCGGCAGACGCCGCGGCGAGCAGGCGGCGTTCGATCTCGAGCCGCGCGCCGTCGCGCTCTTCGGCGCTGATGACGCCGCGCTCGAGGTCGACGTCGAGCTCGCGCAGCTGGTCGCGGTAGACCTCGACGTCATAGCCGGCGCGCGGCGCGACCGCGCGATGGCGGCGCAACAGCGGCACGGCGACGAGCGCCAGGGCCGCGACCGTCATGGCGCCGAGAGCGATGAACAGCAGCATCCTTCAGCCTGGATTTCTGACCATGGACAGGCGCGTCATCGCGTCGGGCGGCGCCCGATCCGCCAGGAGAAGACCGCCGAGCGTGGCCCGGGCCACGGTCAAGGCCTTCGACGCCGCGCCCGCCCCGCCCGGCGCGACCCTTAAGGGCGGCGGATCTCGGACGACAGGCCGCGTCAAAGCGCTTGCCCGATGCGCGAGCATGATGGCCAGCGCGCTTTTCCTAGCCTGTCGTCCGATATCCGCCGTGCCGCACCTATCCTTGGTGAGAATGCCGGGCTAGCGCAACGACTTGCTATTGGCTACACTGCGCCCAACATAGTGCGCAATGCGGTCCAACAGCCCGAGCCGACGCCATGTTCATCCAAACCGAAACCACCAACGACCCACAGGCGATGCGTTTCTTGCCGGGACGCGACATTACCGGCGCAGGCGCGGTGACCTTCGCGGATGCGGCCGACGCGGCGCGCTCGCCGTTGGCGCAGCGGCTGTTCGGCGTCGATGGCATCGCCGCGGTCGTGCTGGGCGCCGGCGACATCACCGTGACCAAGACCGGCGACGGCGACTGGCAGGCGCTCAAACCCGCCATCCTGCGCGCCATCATGGAGCACTTCACGAGTGACGAGCCGATTTTCCTGGCCGGCGCGGAGCCCGAATTCGTCGGCGACGCCGACGACGACATCGCCACGCAGATCCGCGAGCTGATCGAAACCCGGATCTATCCGGCGGTCGCGCAGGGCGGCGGCAGCATCACCTTTCGCGGCTATGAGAACGGCGTCGTTCTGCTCGATCTCGAGGGCGCCGCGGTCGGCCTCAAGCACGGCATTGAGAACATGCTGCGCCACTACGTCCCCGAGGTGACGGACGTGCAGTCCTACGAGGACTACACCCGCATGCAAAAGCCGACAATGAACACGCCAGAGGCGATCGAAATTCGCCGCCTGCTCGACGACGAGATCAACCCGTCGGTCGCGGCCCATGGCGGCCATATCGCCCTGATCGACGTCACCTCCGATACCGCCTACATCCGCCTCGAGGGCGGCTGCCAGGGCTGCGGCATGGCCGACGTCACGCTCAAACAGGGTATCGAGGTCGCGATCAAGAAGGCCGTGCCGTCGATCATCGCCGTGCTCGACACGACCGATCACGCCGACGGTGCGAACCCATACTTCCAGCCCGGCAAGAGCGGCGTCAGCCCGTTCTGAACGTGTCTGCGCGGCCCGGCCGCGGCGCGCGATGACGCGTCTTCTCCTGCTCATTCCGACGACATCGTACCGGACCGCTGATTTCGTCGGCGCGGCGCATGCGCTGAACGTCGAGGTCGCCGTCGGCTCGAACCAGCGCCCGGTGCTCGAGGCGTTCACTGACGGCGCCACGCTCGAGGTCGATTTCGGCGATCTCGACGCCGGCGTCGCGCGGATCGAGGCCTACGCGCGCGACTATCCGCTGGCCGCCATCGTCGGCGTCGACGATGTGACCGCCGTGCTCGCCGCGACCGCGGCCGCCGCGCTCGGCCTGCCGCACAACCCACCCGACGCGGTGGCGACGACGACCAACAAGTACCGCCTGCGCACGGCGCTCGCCAACTCGGGCCTGCTCGCGCCCAGTTTCCGCCTGCTCTCGCTCGACGACGACGCGGCGGACGCCGCCGCCGGGGCGCCCTACCCCTGCGTCCTCAAGCCGCTTTCGCTGGCGGCGAGCCGGGGCGTCATCCGCGCTGACAATCCGGCCGAATTCGTCGCCGCGGCCGAGCGCATCGCCCGCATTCTCGAGGCGCCCGACATCGCGCCGCTCGGCGAGACCGCGCGCCAGATTCTGATCGAGAGTTATATTCCGGGCGTCGAAGTCGCGCTCGAGGGCCTGCTCGTCGACGGCGACCTCAATGTCCTTGCGCTGTTCGACAAGCCCGACCCGCTCGAGGGCCCGTTCTTCGAGGAGACCATCTACACGACGCCGTCGCGCCTGGCCGAGGCCGACCAACAGGCGATCGTCGAAGCGACGCGGCGCGCCGTCGCCGCCGTCGGGCTGCGCGACGGCCCGATCCACGCCGAGCTGCGCGTCAACGAGCGTGGCCCCTGGGTGATCGAGGTCGCCGCGCGTTCGATCGGCGGCCAGTGCGCGCGCGTGCTGCGCTTCGGCGCCGGCGTGAGCCTCGAGGACCTGATCCTGCGCCGCGCAATCGGTCTGGAGATCGATTCGCTCGAGCGCGAGCGACGCCCGGCCGGCGTCATGATGCTGCCGATTCCCGCCGCCGGGACCTTACGCGCGGTGGCGGGCGTCGACGCGGCGCGCGCCGTCGCGGGGGTCGACGGCGTCACCATCACGCTGACCGTCGGCCAACCGGCCGTGCCGCTGCCCGAGGGCAACAAGTACCTCGGCTTCATCTTCGCCCACGGCGCCTCCCCGGACGAGGTCGAGGCGACGCTGCGCGAGGCTCACGCATGCATCGAGCTCGACATTGCCCCGACCAATTAACGCGCTGAACATGGTTGTGTTGTCACACGGATCGCTTCATCATCGGCGCGAAGGAACGACGCCCATTCGGAGACGCCGGTCGCCGGCATGACCCAGTTGAACAACGTACACTCGGTGCGGCGATTCGGCGTCATGAAGGCCCTGGCGTTCGCCGCCCTCGGCCTCGTCGTCGTATTCAACCTCACCCGGGCCAACCCGTTCTACATGTGGGACATGCTGCCCTATATCGGGATCGCCTACAGCTATACCGAGGACGAGCCCGAACGCATCCATAGCCTGACCTACGAGGCCGTACGGCGTGTGCTGCCGCCCAAGCGATACCAAGAGCTGACCACCAACGTCCGCACGCGCAACTTTCGGGAACCGGTCGCGGCCAACCCGCAGTACTTCCAGAACATCCTGCCCTGGTATACGGTCAAGCCGTTCTATCCGGCGGCGATCTTCCTGCTCGGCCGGTTCGGCGTCGACCCAGTCACGGCCAGCGTGGCGATCTCGATGGCGGCCTATGTCGGCATCGCCGTGGTGATCCTGCTGTGGTTCTCGCGCATCATAGGCTACGTGCCGGCTGCGGTGTTCAGCGCGCTGATCATCTCGTTCCAGCCGATAATCAACCTGGCGCGATTCTCGACGCCCGATGCGTCCTCGTCCTTGATCACGATCGTCTGCCTGTTCCTGCTCGCCGAGAAACGCGCCGTGCGAACTGCGGTCGTCCTGTCGGTGTTGTCGATCCTGGTCCGCCCCGACAACCTGCTGATGACCCTGCTGGTCGCCATGTGGGTCGGCGTGCTGCACCGCGGGCACGTGGCCTGGGCGATCGGTGGTTTCGCGGGCGGCGGCGCGACTTACCTGGCGTTGACCAAGCTTGCCGGCACGTATTCGTGGCAGGTCTGGTTCCAGCACTCCTACGTGACCCGGCTGCTCGAGCCGCAGCTCTACGTGCCCACGCGCACGCTCGACGGCTATCTCGAGATGTACGCCAAATTCCTCACTCTGTTGGTCCAAACCTCCACATTCTGGATGTTCCTGACGATCGCGATCCTGGCGGCGAGCGCGCGCATCACACGCACCGGGCTGCTCGACAACTACGTCGCGCTGTTGGTGACGACGGTCGGCTTCATGGTCGTTCACTGGCTCGCCGTCCCGATCTTGGACACCGACCGCTATTTGGCCGCCTATTACGCCGTCGTCGCGATCGCACTGGTCAGGATTGCCGTCACCGTGCTTCAGGACAGCCGGTTCGCGCACCGGGCGAAAGACGCGTCCTGAAGGCACCCGGATGACCGAACTCTGCGCCGTCCTTCCCAAGCTGGGCGAAGGGGACAACATCCCGATCCTCCTGAAGCGGCCGGGTGTCGCGCTTTCCGCGGTCGACTGGGAGGTCATCTTCGTCGACAATGATTCGACCGACGGCACCACCGAGCTGATCTGTTCGATCGCGCACGACGACGTCGAACACGTCGTCGGCAGCCGCTACAGGGCCGAGAGCGGCTTCGGCAAGTGGAGCCAAGGGCGCCGCCACGCTGTTCGCCACGACGAGCAATTTTCTGCTACACAATGCACTGACGTACCGCGACAAGCGTCTCAAGGGCATGGCACGGGCACGGAGGCTGATATTTTATCTATGCCGTGTGCGCTTTCGGCGTCGTCGCCAACCTCGTGGTCGCCGACTATCTGTTCGAGCCGCACCTATCCTGGTGGCTCACTGGTCTGTTGGCTGCCGTGGTCGGCGCGGTGTGGAACTTCGGCGTTTCGTTCGAGTTCGTATGGACCGAAGGACGCCAGAGGCGACATGACGGATAGATGAGCCAGGACCGGCAGGCGATCGATCGGGCAGACACGGTGACGATTTCCGTCGTCGTGCCGATGTACAACGAGGCCGATTGCGTCGACGCGTTCTTCGAACGGCTCTACGCCGTGCTCGACGCCGTCGGCGAAAGCTACGAGATCATCTGCGTCGACGACGGCAGTTCGGACGACACGGTGGCCCGGCTGATGGCCCACCACGAGCGCGACCCGGCGATCAAGATCCTCGGCCTGTCGCGCAACTTCGGCAAGGATATCGCGCTGACCGCCGGCCTCGACCACGTCGCCGGCGCGGCCACGGTGATCATCGACGTCGACCTGCAGGACCCACCCGAGCTGATCCCCGCTCTCATCGCCAAATGGCACGAGGGTTTCGACGTGGTYTAYGCGACGCGGTCRTCRCGCGASAGCGATAGCCKGACCAAGCGGCTGACCGCATCGTGGTTCTATCGCGTGTACAACCGTCTCGCCGACGTKCCGATCCCGCACGACRCCGGCGATTWCCGKCTGCTCGACCGGCGCGTCGTCGAGGCGCTGCGCCGGCTGCCCGAGCGCAGCCGSTTCATGAAGGGTCTYTACGCCTGGGCGGGGTTCCGCCAGACCGGCGTGCCCTAYGTGCGCGAGGCACGCGGCGGCGGCRCCACCAARTGGGGSTACTGGAGCCTGTGGAACTTCGCYTGGGACGGCATCACCTCGTTCTCGACCGTRCCGCTCAGGGTRTGGACCTATCTSGGGCTGATCGTYTCGCTCATCGCGCTCGGCTAYGCCGGWTTCCTGGTCGTCCGCACGCTGRTCATGGGCATCGACGTCCCCGGCTACGCRTCGCTGATGGTCTCGGTGCTGCTGATCGGCGGCCTCAACCTGTTCACGCTCGGCATCATCGGCGAATATCTCGGGCGCACCTATATGGAGGTCAAGGCGCGGCCGATCTATCTGGTCAGGGACACCATCGGTTTCGATGCCGACGCGCAACGGAAGGAAGAATGGAGCGCCACGTCCACTTCCGAATGACGGCGCGCGAAGACCGCCATCGGTGGTTCGTCGCGCGCCGGCGCGTCCTCGCCGAAGTCCTGACCCGCCGCATCGATCCGCCGCAAACGGCCCGCTGACCGACCGGCTACAGTCGGCTTAGTCTTCGACGGCGTGCGACCGCGCTGAACTCCGGCGCATGCTGACCGCGCCATAAGTGGCGACCAGATACGGCACGACGAAGTTGAGACAGAGTTGGAGCAGGTCCAGGGCGGCGTCGCCGAACAGGCCGTCCCACTGATTGATCATGTTGAGGATGCTGCCGACCACCAAGGCGACGAGCAGCGAACGGCGCGGTACGCCATTCGACGTCGCCCGCTGGAGCCAGGAACCTGCCGGGGCCTCGTCTTGCGCGCCCATCGGTGCTCACCCATCGCCCATTTCGCCGATCGCCCACCCGCGCGCGCCCAGGCGCGCGGCGACCCGAAGCCGGCCGAACGGCAATCAGCCATAGCCAGTCTATCGAATGCCGGTGCACAAGGCACGCCGAACCGCGCCGGTCGGCCGCGGCCGCGAAACGAGGAAATCACGCGCAACGGACGCAAATACGTCGCAAATATCGTGAAATACAGTGTGAAATACAGTGTCAGACACCATAATATCTCGTTGTTATTACGAAGTTCACCGAGTCAAATTGAAGCAGAAATTCCATCGGTGTGCGGGTTTTTACAGCGAGAATATCGGGACGGGCGTCATCAAGCTGGAAGTATTCAATAAAATCAACAATTAACTTGATTATAATGATTACTTATAAAGGTGTCTGACACTTTTATAAGTAATCATTATGATTGGTCGGGGCTTGGTCGGGGCGTGGCCCGCCGCGTCACGGCGGCGGTTCAAACGTCGACGGCGTCGCAGCGGAACATTTCGATCTCGCCCTTGCCCTTGACCGGGATGCCGCCGAGCGATTCGCCCCGGCAGTGGTCGGCGACCCGTCGCCAGGCGGTTTCGCTGAGCACCACGGCGTCGCGCCCGGCGTGGCTGCAGACGCGCGCCGCGGTATTGACCGTGTCGCCCCAGAGATCGAACGAATACTTCCGGCGACCGACGATGCCGGCGACAACGGGGCCGTGGTGAATGCCGACGCGAACGTGCCAATGCGCCGGCAGCTCCTGCGACGCGGCGATCATGTCGAGGCCGCAGCGCACGCAGGCGAGCACCTCGTCGTCGACCGGCTCGAGCAGGCCGGCCGTCGCCATGAAGGCGTCGCCGATGGTCTTGATCTTCTCGAGCCCGTGCTTGACGGCGAGGTCCTCGAACGCCTCGACGAAGGCCTGCAGATGCGAGACCACCGTCTCCGGGTGGTTCGCGTCGCAATAGGCGGTGAACGCGACGATGTCGGCGAACAGGACGCCGACGTTCTCGTAGCGCCTCGGCTTGACGTCGTCGGTCTCCTTGAGTTCCTTGACCGCGGGCAGCGGCAGGATGACGCCCAAGAGCTCGTCGGATCGCTTGCGCGCCGCCTCGATCTCGCGCAGGTACTCGACCTCGCGGTCGTGCAGACGCTTCCTTTCGAGGCAGGCGCCGATGCGCGCGCGCAGCAGCACCGGGTTGAACGGCTTGGGCAGGTAGTCCTGGGCGCCGAGCTCGATGCATTTGACGACGCTGTCGATGTCGTCGAGCGCCGAGATCATGATCACCGGGATGTCGCGCAGCGCCTCGTCGCCGTTGATATGCTCGAGCACCTCGTAGCCGTTCATGACCGGCATCATGATATCGAGCAGCACCAGGTCGAAGGGCTGTTGGGCCAGCGCCTCGAGCGCCTCGCGGCCGTCGTTGGCGGTCGTCAGGTTGGTGTAGCCCTCGCGCCTGAGCCGCCGCGTCAGCGTGTAACGGTTGTCTTCGTTGTCGTCGACGACCAGGAGGGCGGGACCCTCTTCGGTCATGCCGCCGGATCTCCGGGCAGCAGCGCGGAGATTTTTTCCAACAGGCGGGGCAGGTCGACCGGCTTGGTGTCGTAGTCGTCGCAGCCGGCGGCGAAGGCCTTCTCGGCGTCGCCGGCCATGGCGTGGGCGGTCAGCGCGATGACCGGGATGTCGCGCGTCGCGGGCGCGGCCTTGAGCCGGCGCGTCGCCTCCCAGCCGTCGAGCACGGGCAGGCTGAGGTCCATCAGGATGAGCGCCGGCATTTCGGCGGCCGCCATGGCGACGCCCTGCTCGCCATCGTTGGCGACGATGACCTCGAAGCCCTTGCGCTCGAGCCTTCGCGTCAGCATGTAGACGTTGTCCTCGTTGTCCTCGACATACAGAATCTTGGTCATCGTATCACCAACGCCCGTCATCTATGCCGGTTTTGCATGGAGTGCGACCAGGCTGCGCAATTCGGCGAGAAACTCATCCTGGTCSTGGGCCGACTTGTGGAGAATCCGCTCGACGCCGCCCGMGAGCCGCCGCTCGTCTTCCTCGGTGAGGTCGGCCGCCGTGGCGACGACCACCGGAATGCCGCGCCACGCCGGCGTCTTKCGCARCTCGGCGAGAAACTCGAAGCCGTCCATCTCGGGCATCATCAGGTCCARCAGGATCAGTCTCGGCTTGACCTCGGCGACCCGGTCGAGCGCGATCCGGCCGTTCTCGGCCTCGGCGACCTGCCAGCCCTCGCCGAYCAGCATGCGGCGCAKMAGCGCGCGCGTCGTCGGGTCGTCCTCGACGACGAGRACCYGCTGGYCGCCATCCGCCGACRTGTATTTKGCCAGCACCTCGCTCAWTCKCTTRCGGTCGATCGGCTTGGTGACGTAGTCCGACGCGCCCAGCGCATARCCCTTGGAYTGTTCGTCGAGGATGGTCACCATGACGACSGGGATCTTCGCGAGCGCCGGATCGGCCTGCAGGCGCTGCAGCACGCCCCAGCCGTCGAGCCTTGGCATCAAGACATCGAGCGTGATGACCGACGGGCTGCGCTCCGTGGCGAGCTTGAGGCCCTCCTCGCCCGACKTCGCGGTGATCACGTCGAAGCCTTCCTTGGCGAGGAAKCGCCGCATCAGATCGCGCGCCGTGACGTCGTCGTCGATCACCAGGACGGTGYTGCCRCCAATCGCCTGGGCRGCCTYGRCGACGGCCGGCGCCGCCGCCGGGRCGCGGCYTTCGACCGGCGCGCTGCCGTCCGATACCGCGACCTCGCCGACATAGGCCGGCAGGTTGACGGTAAACGTCGTGCCCTCGCCTTCGGTGCTTTCGACCGTGATCTCGCCGCCCATCATGCGGCACAGGCGCTGGCTGATCGCGAGGCCCAGCCCGGTGCCGCCGTATTTGCGCGTCGTCGATGAATCGGCCTGCGAGAACTCCTTGAACATGTTGCCGAGCTGCTCGGGCGTCATGCCGATGCCGGTGTCGGCGACGGCGATACGCACCCAATCGGCCGTCCCCCGCGCCATGCGCGTGACGGCAATCGTCACGGTGCCCTGCTCGGTGAACTTGCACGCGTTGCTCAGCAGGTTGAGAATGATCTGTCGGATACGCATCTGATCGGCGTGCATGCTGCCGATGTCGGCCGGACAGTCGAGCTCCAGCTTGTTGGCGTTCTTCGCGGCGAGCGACTGCACCGTGGTCACGGTATCTTGGACCAGCGACAAGAGATCGAACTTCTCGAAGATGAGATCGAGCTTGCCGGCCTCGATCTTCGACAGATCGAGCACCTCGTTGATCAGGTGCAAGAGATGCTGGCCGGCGCGCGTGACGCGCTGCAGCGGCTCGACGAAGTCGTCCTGGCCGAAGTCGACGGCGTCTTCTTCGAGCATCTCGGTGATGCCGATGATGGCGTTGAGCGGCGTGCGCAGCTCGTGGCTCATGTTGGCCAGGAAATGGCTCTTGGTCTCGGTCGCCCGCATCGCCAGATCGCGCGCCTCGGCGAGGCTGTCGACCAGCTCGTTGAGCTGGATCTCGCGCCGCTTGAGCTCGGTGATGTCGGAGAACACGCCGACGACGCCACCGTCCTCGGTCTTGCGCTCGCCGATCTTCAGCCAGCGGCCGTCGGCGCGCTGTTGTTCGTACGGCTCCGGCGGATCCCGGTGCTTCGCCAAGCGCTCTTCGAGCCATTCATCGACGCGTCCCTGGGCGGCCACGATGACGCCGCTCTCGGCGGTCTCGCGGATGATCTCATGGTAGGTCGTGCCCGGCTCGATGGTCAGGCCGAGCCCGGCGTAGAGCGCGCGGTAGTTCGAATTGCAGATCACCAGGCGATCGTCGGCGTCGTAGAGCACGAAGCCCTCGGAGATCGCCTCGATCGCCTCGGTCAGCTGCGTCTGCGCCCGGGCGACCTCGGCGTTGCTCTTCTCGAGTTGCCGCTCGGCGCGGCGGCGCTCGGCGACACGACCGAGCTGGCCGCCGATGTGGCCCATGACCGTGAGGGTCTCGTCGTTCGGCTCGACCGCCTCGGTGGCGAAGAACTCGAGCACCGAAACCACCCGGTCGCCGGTAATCACCGGGAACGCCATGCCGGCCTTGATGCCGACCTTTTTCGCCGCCTTGATCCTGGGGAAGTTCTTGTCCTTGGTGACGTCGACGATCCACGCCGCCTTGCCGTCGGCCATCACGCGGCCCGGCAGGCCCTCGCCGGACTTGAAGCGGGTCGCCTCGGTCGCCGCGCGCATCGCTTCGAAGCGTTCGGCGTCGTCGAGGTGCCAGATGTTCGACGGCACCAGATCGTCGCTGCCGTCGTCGGCCAGCTCGTAGACATGCCCGATCGGCCAGCCGGTAAAGATGCAGACCTCGTCGAGGCAGGTCTGCATCGCCTCGTCGAGGGTCTCCGCCTCGTTCGCCGCGATGACGATGTTGAGCAGCAGGCGAACCGACGCGGTGCGCTCCTTGACGCGCTCCTCGAGCTCCGCCTTGGCCGCGAGCAGCGCATCCTTGGCCTCGAGCTCCTCGGTGATGTCGCGGCCGTACATGTAGACATAGCTCTCGCCCTCGACCGGCGAAATCATGAAGGCGAAGATGCGGTCGCCCGACGCCATCTCGATCGGCGCGCGGGTCGACGACGCGGCGATTCTCGACACCGACTCGGCGATGTCCGACGTCAGCCGCTTGCGCAGCGGCGGCTCGAGCAGGCCCGCCAGCGTCAGCGCCGGTTCGTTGGCGTATTCGACGGCGCCGTCGCGCGAGACGCGCAGCACCGGGTTGGGGTTTTCGGCCGGGAACTTGGCGGCGAAGACCAGCTCGTCCTTGGCCTGGCGCTCCTCGGTAATGTCGCGGCCGTACATGTAGATGTAGGATTCGCCCTCGACCGGCGTCACCATGAAGGCGTATACGCGATCGCCCGACGCCAGCTCGACCTGGGCGCGCTCGGCCTGCGCCGCGATGCGCGACACCTGGTCGGCGAGCCCTTCGGTCAGGCGATCACGATCGGGCGCCTCGAGCAGGCCGTCGAGCCCGAGCGCCGGCGCATTGGCGTAATCGACGCCGCCGTCGACGGTGACCCGAAGCACCGGATTGGGGTTTTCCGACGGGAACTTGGCGAGGTCCTCGGTCCGCGCGAAACCTTGCGTCACCTCGCCCGGCGATGGCCGTGACCCCGCCGCACCGGATTTGGCCGATTTGGGCGCCATTATCGAGACCTCGGCCCGATGCATGACCCGGCACGCGACACCGCGCGTACCGATCGTTCGGCCCCGACCCGATGGCCGAGATCATGCCTTGAAACGTGCACAGCTCCTCCCGGCGGCGGCGCGCCGACCATCAGGCCGCAACGATACACCGTGGCCCGCCGCTCGCAAAATCCCGATGTTGCCATTCGCTCTCGATACAGGACAACCACTCTACCACGTCTTGGCGGGCGATCCTTCGCGCGAATGCACGCGAGCCGCGGTGCACGGGGGTCGGGGTTCGGTCGGTTCGCGTCCCGATCACCCGACCGCGCGATTTTGTCCCGCGGGGCGCCGTTCAGCGCACCGGGTTCTCGGGTCCGCGCCCGCGGTAGCGGTCGATGAACGCCGCCGCGGCGTCGGCATCGAAAGTGTCGAGGCGCAGGATCTTGTTCCACGCCGCCAGGACGACCGCCTCGCCCAGGCCCGGCTTCGGCGCGACCACGATGCCGCTCCACGGGGCGGCATAGAGGCCGGCCCAGCGTTCGATCGTCGCAAACACGCCGGACGGCGGCGCGTCGTAATAGATCACGATCATGCCATGCTCAAGCGAATGAACCAGCTCGGTCCGCGGCTCCATCGTTTGGTAGACGCCGGGCTCGATCCAGGCCGGGTCGTGAATGCCCGTGGTCGGTGGGTCGCTGAGGTAGCGCACGTTCTGGCCTGGCGCGACGTGACCGCGGCCTTGGTCGATCGTCGTGATGACGCGCTCTAGCGCCGCCCGGCCATCGTGGGCGTGATCGAGAAACCGGTCTTCGATCTGGGCATCGCGGTACCAGACGATCGCGACGACGGCGACCACGGCAAGGCCCGCCGCGGCGCCGCCGAGGCGCCACCAAAGGCGCCGCGAAGACAGCTTGGCGGCGGTTGCCTCTCGTTCGGCCGTCGTCGGTTGTCTGCGTTGTCGCTTTTTTTTGCGTGATTTTGGCATGAGTTGTTAACTATTTCAATAGGTTGTGGGGTTTCATCGAATGTGCCGCCAATCGCTCCACGTGGTCTCGGAATGCCCCCTGCCCGATTTCGTGTGAAATTGTCATTCGTTCGGGTGATGACGGTTCGCGGAATCTGGTCGACAATTATTGGAACAACGGGGATCGACCTATCACGCCCCGGCACCGGGCCCAACGAAAATGTGACGGACCCACCTGTGAGGAGACGCGTAACATGAGTGTCGAAGTCGTAGCTCTCGACGACCAACATAGACTGGCGGAGGCCTCGGGAGACCCCCTGGGCGACCGTGAGATCGCCGATCGAACGCAGCGCGCCCTCGCCGAGCTTCAGGACGCCCTCGACGCGGCGGTTTTGGCCGGCCTGATCGTCGAGCCCAGTTTCACACGCATCGAAAATCGGCTGACCCAGTGCGGCGCGCGCATCGATTCGTTCGTCGCCAGGGTCCATGTACTGCGCCGGCTGACCTGAAACGGGGGTACGCCCCCTTCAATTCGTCCCATTCCCCTGCCTATTACCAAGGAGCATTGATAAAGTCCCATAGAGACGGCTTGCCGTGGTTCTCGGCTAGGCGCGCCCGTCGCSGCGATGCAGCGCATCGCAAGGCGGGCGCAACGACGTCCGAGAGCCTCGGCAAGCCGCCCTGTGGGTCGCGGCCGCTTATCGCCGGAGGGCGTCAGGAAGCCTAGCCGATGCGCTGCATCGCCTGCGGCTGCCTTCCTACCCGGCGAAAAGCGGACGCGATCTCTAGGGGTCTTTATCACTGCTCCTTGGTATTAGTTCTGAATGAGGGGCACCTTGACGGACGGCAGCTGGGCATTGAGACGGCGCAGCGCCTCGTCGGTTATGTTCAGCGAACTATCGGCGAACACGATTTGTCCGTGGGGCAGGACCAGATTGAAACCGCGCTCCTTGGCGAGTGCCGCGATGATTACGGTCAACGCGCGCTGGACCTCTTTCATGCCATAGGCATAGGCTTGGTCCAGCTCGCGTTTGCGTGCCTGCATGCCGGTCTGTACCTGCGCGACCCGGCTCTCGAACTCTCGACGTTTCTGCGCCAAAGCCTCGGGAGCCAGGATCGTGGCTTGCCGCGAAAGCTCCTGTTCGGCCTCGCGAAGCTCCTGCTCCTGCTTGGTGATCTCATTTTGGTAGACTTGGCGCCGTTGATCGACCTGTACCTTGATGTCGTTCGCGGCAGCCGATTCACGCATGACTCGCTGGAATTCGAGAATCGCGATTTTCGCCGGTGGTGTCGCCTGGCCATAGACATTAGCAGGCGTGCCGACCACGAACATCGCGACCAAGGCGCCCGCCATCGCGAGACGCATCTTGGGTGACTTCATCAGCTAGAACCTCGTTCCAAACGAAAAGCGAAACACCTCGGCCTTGTCAAAATCCTCATCTATGACCGGGACGGCAATATCGATCTCGATGGGTCCAAAGGGCGAGACATAGGTTAGCCCAAATCCAACTGTCGTGCGCAAGGATGCCTCGTCCAGAATTTTCGGAGGCTCCGTGTCATCGATATCCGTGATGGTGCCGAAATCACTGAAAAACCGGCCCCGTATATTGAACTCCGAAGGCAACCCGAGCGGAAACGATACCTCGGCGGTACCGACGACAAAGGTATTACCCCCCAAGGCGTCGGTCGTGAGGCTATCGCGCGGCCCGACACCGGCGGATTCGAACCCTCTGAAATTCGCACCACCGACAAAGAATCGATCTTGAATGCGGACGTCGTCGTCGAGACCGAAGATATGCCCGGCAGACCCGGATATGCTACCGATCCACTGCTCCGTGATCGGGAAGTAGTAGCGTGCCTCGCCTGAGTGACGCAAATACTGCACATCACCGCCCAGACCCGCGACTTCCTGGGAGGCGCGCAGATAATAGCCTTCGGTCGGGAAGAATCGATCGTCACGCCTGTCATAGGTCAGGGTGTGAGATATGGCGGATGTCGTCGCCGACGCATCCTGACGCTTGATGAACTCCGAGGCGTTGTCGGCGACATTATCGATTTCGTCACTACGCAGCGTATATTTGACCGAATGCCGCAGCCGCTCGGTGAGCGGATACGACATACGCAACGAGAACCCGATCGAATCCTGATCGAACCTGTCATCGTTCGTCAGGTCGGTCGTGCGCTTGAAAATGTCGAAGCCAGCGCTCAGGTCCCGATCGAGAAAATAAGGCTCCGTAAAACTCAAATCGAGTTGCTGCCGCCGTCCGGATACGGTGAACCCAAGGCGAAGATCCTGCCCTCTTCCCAGCAGGTTGCGTTCACGGATCGAGGCATTGGCGAGCGGGCCTTCGAACGAAGAGAAGCCGCCGCCGAAGCTGAGTTCGCCAGTCGATGTCTCCGACACTTCGACATCGATGACCGCCTTGTCCGGTGCCGAGCCCTGGCTGCTGTTGACGTCGACGGCCTCGAAGAATCCCAGCGCGCGAATACGTTGTTGTGAGCGGCGAAGCTTGGCGGAACTGAACGCATCACCCTCGACGAGACGGAACTCGCGCCGGATGACGGCGTCGAGCGTGCGTAGATTGCCCGAAATATTGATCCGCTCGACGAAGACACGGGGACCTTCCTCGACGGCATAGGTCAATTCTATGGTGCGCTCTTCGCGGTTCCGTTTGACGATCGGTTCGATGTCGACAAACGCAAATCCGAGGCTGCCGACCTGCGTCGTCAACTCCTGCACGGTGTCCTCGACCAGATCGGCGTCGTACCAGTCGCCCTGCTCCGTTTCTACGAACTCGAACAATTGCGCCGTATCAAGATCGCGCAATGCAGTTTCGATATCGACACTGCCGAATTTGTAGCGTTCGCCTTCCTCGATCGTAAACGTGATGAAAAAAGCGGTCCGATCGCGTACCAATTCGGCGACCACCGAAATGACTCGAAAGTCGGCATAGCCACGCGACAGGTAGAAGCGCCGCAGCAGCTCGCGATCGAAGGTCAGCCTGTCGGGATCATAGGTATCGTTGCTGGTGAGAAAACGGTACCAGATCGTTTCCCGGGTCTGAATCACTTCGTGCAAGCGGCTGTCGCGGAACCGCCTGTTGCCGATGAAGCTGATCTTCTGGACGCGGGTCAGCGGTCCCTCGTCGACTTCGAACACCAGATCGACGCGATTTTGCGGTAGTTGGATCACCTTGGCTTCGACGGTCGCGCCGAACCGGCCGCTGCGCCGGTAGATCTCGCTGATACGCGCGACATCGCTCTGCACCTTGGTGCGTGTGTAGACGACACGCGGGCGCAGTTGGACTTCGGCGGCCAGCGATTCGTCACCGATTCGCAAGTTCCCCTCGAAGGCCAGCCTGTTGATGATCGGGTTCTCGACCACCCGAACGACCAGGGCGCTCCCCTCACGCCGCACGGTGACGTCGGCGAACAGACTCGTTGCGAACAATGTTTTTAGTGAGCGATCGATGCGTTCTGGGTCGAACGGATCGCCCGGTGCGATGACCATATAGGATCGAACCGTCTCGGGCTCGATGCGCTGGTTACCTTCGACTCGAATTTCAGAAATTATCTGCGCCGCCGCGGTTTCGGCAAAGACAAATGCCGCGATAAAGATGGCGATAAAGCCTGCGAACCGGAACATGCGCCTCACGCGGCTACTCCGTCGGGCCGTCGACGATTATGAAAATAGCCCGACAACAAGATCGACGACCTCAAGACGAACAAAATCGTTCCACGTCACGAATACGAACAGGCTCAATACCACCGCAAGGCCAATGCGGAAACCATATTCTTGAGCGCGTTCGCCCAGCGGTTTGCCGCGAATCGCCTCGAACGCGTAGAACAGCAAGTGCCCGCCGTCGAGCATCGGGATCGGAAACAAGTTGATCAGGCCAAGATTGATCGACAACAAGGCGGTGAACCAGAGCACCGCGACCAGACCGTCCTCGGCGACCTGACCCGAAATCTGAGCGATGCGAATGGGTCCGCCCAACTCGTCAGCAGTRCGCACGCCGACGATCATTTCACCGAGTGCGCCTAASGTCATCGCGGTCAGCGAATAGGTTTCGACGGTGGCCGCCCATATTGAATACAGCGGGCCATGACGCACGWAMGTAACGCCGCTTCGCCCGACGCCRATTTGGCCMAGYCTGTGTATGTTGCCGAATCGATCGGTCTGCTCGACCAGTGCGGGCGTCACGGTCAGCTCGATTTCGGCGCCGTCGCGCAAGATGACCATGGCGAGCGGCACGYYGGCGYTTTCRCGCGCGATRTWCTGCAGRTCCTCGAAGCGCTCGATGGCGGCGCCGTTGATGCGCAGCACGGTGTCGCCAGGCACGATCCCCGCCGCCTCGGCGGGGCTGCCCGGTTTGATCATGCTGATTTCAGCCGGCGTGATGCGTTGACCGACGGTCGCGAACATCACCGAGAGAATGACGATGGCCAACAGGAAATTCGCCAACGGCCCGCCGAACACCACCGCGGTGCGCTGGCCGAGCCGCTTGTGGTGGAACGAGACCGCCCGTTCCTCGGGCGTCATCTCGACAAGGTCGCCACCAGGCGCGCTCGCCTCGTTGGCGTCGCCGAACATTTTGACGTAGCCGCCGAGGGGCAGCAGGCCGATCTTCCATCGCGTGCCGGCGCGATCGTCCCAACCGAATATCTCGGGACCGAAACCGATTGAGAACACCTCGACGCGCACGCCGTTATAGCGCGCGATCAGGTAATGCCCCATCTCGTGCACGAACACGATAACGCTCAAAATGATAATGAACGACAGACCGTTGGTCCAAATTACACTGATGAGATCCATCATTCACAACCCACAGATTTCCAATGCATCGTCTCACGCACCCTCGACAAAACTCGCGGACAACACACGGGCCGCCTTATCCAGCGCCGTGACATCGTCCAGACTCCCGAGCGGCAAAAGCGGAATTCGCTCCAACGTCCGCTCGACGATGCGCACTATATCCAAGAATCCGATTTTGCGGGTAAGGAATCCGTTGACCGCCACTTCGTTGGCGGCGCTCAAGACAGTTGGTGCGCCGTCGCCGATTTGCAAGCACTCGCGGGCCAGACGAAGCGCCGGAAAGCGCGTTTCATCGGGCGCTTCGAAGGTCAGCTGCCCGATTTCAGCAAGATTCAGCCGTGACGTCGGCGCCGCGATCCGCGCCGGCCATCCGAGCGTATAGGCGATCGGCGTACGCATGTCGGGCGGCCCGAGCTGAGCCAGCACCGAACCATCGACATAGGCGACCAGGCTGTGCACGACCGACTGCGGGTGGATCACCACCTCGATTTGCTCGGACGGCAAGGTGAAGAGGTGATGCGCTTCGATCACCTCCAGACCCTTGTTCATCAAGGTCGCCGAATCGACCGAAATTTTCGCGCCCATGTCCCAGTTCGGGTGCGCAACCGCCTGCTCCGGCGTCACATTGGCCATGGCATCGAGGCCGAGTTCACGGAACGGGCCGCCCGAGGCAGTCAGGATGATGCGCTCGATCGCCTCGCGCCGTTCGAAGTCGAAAACCTGAAAGATCGCGTTATGCTCGGAATCGACGGGCAACAGCGTGGCGCCGCTGGCGCGCACCTCGGCCATCAACATCGATCCAGCGCAGATCAGCGCCTCTTTGTTGGCGAGCGCGACAATCGCACCGCGGCGCACTGCCGCAAGGGTTGGCGCGAGGCCCGCGGCGCCCACGATTGCCGCCATGACCCAGTCCGACGGCCGCTCGGCGGCCTCGACCAGGGCCCGAGACCCGGCGGCGATTTCGATACCCGTGCCCGACAGCGCGTTCTTGAGCGGCAAGTACAAATCGGGCTCCGCGATCGCCACGAATCGCGGCCTGAGGCGTATCGCCTGCTCGACGAGCAGATCGACGTTGCTACGCGCGGTCAACGCCTCGACGTCGTAAGCCTCGCGATGGCGTTCGATCAGGTCGATCGTGTTCTGACCGACCGAGCCGGTCGACCCCAGTACCGTCACGCGGCGCGGCGGAGCGGCCGGGTTGCATGCCGTCATCGCCATGCCAGGACCCCCTCGCCGGTGACCAGCGTCAGGGCGGCGACGGCGGGTGCCGCGGTCAACAGCCCGTCGAGCCGGTCAAGAACACCGCCGTGTCCCGGAATGAGATGTCCGCTGTCCTTCACGCCGAAGCGGCGCTTGACCATCGATTCGAGCAGGTCTCCCGCCTGGGCGACCACCGCCAGCAACCCACTGATCACAATCAACGGTACGGCGCGCGACAGATCGAGCAACAGCGCCGTAGCGGCGCCGACAAGCGCGGCACAAACCATGCCGCCGAGCAGCCCGGCCCAGGTCTTCGCGGGACTGATACGCGGCGCGAGCTTGGGTCCACCGATGCCACGCCCGGCAAAATAGGCGCCGATGTCGGTCGCCCATACCACGGCGAACAGCCAGAGGATGGCTTGGCGCCCGACTGCCGCATCCGAGCGCAACCAGATGATTGCGATACACGGCACGGCTATGTAAACGGCCCCGGCGGCCAACCAAAGCCAACGCCTGTGCGCCGCCCCGCTCGCGTTGGCGTCGACACTGCACAGGCGACGCCATTCATCGGCCATCAGCGCCGCCGCCAGCAATACGAGGAGATTGAACGCGGCGCCCCCGGCATAGGCAAGACCCAGGGCAATCGGAACCAATACCAGCCCGGAGAGCACCCGCAGACCGAGACCGCTGCCCACCACGCTATCCACTCGAAGCGCCATAGCGTCGATCGCGGCGGCGAAACTCTTCGATTGCCGCGTCCAGGTGGTCTTTGGTGAATTCAGGCCACATGACCGGTGTGAACACCAACTCGGTATAGGCCGACTGCCAGAGCAGGAAATTGCTCAAACGCTGCTCGCCACTCGTGCGGATCAGCAGGTCGGGGTCGGGCAACCCGTCCGTCGCGAGATACGCGGCGAAATCGTCATCGCTTACCGTCGCCGGATCGACACGTCCCGCCACCGCGTCTTCGGCGAGGCGCCGCGCCGCGGACGCGATCTCGCGCCGCGCGCCATAGTTCAGCGCCACGGTCAGCGTCAAACCGCTGTTCTGGCGCGAATCGCGCTCCGCTTCGTTGACCAGCAAATTGATGTCTTCAGGTAGGCGCTCGAGATCGCCGATGAAGCGCAGACGGACGTTCGAATTGGCGAGCTCGGCGAGTTCACGCCTGATGTAGAGACGCAACAGCCCCATCAGATCGTCGACCTCGCTGGTCGAACGCTTCCAGTTCTCCGAAGAAAACGCATAGATCGTCAGATAGGAGATGCCGATCTCATGGGCGTGCCGGACGATTTCGCGAACCACCTCGGCGCCTTTCTGGTGGCCAGCGATACGCGGCAGGCCTCGCGCCCTCGCCCAGCGGCCGTTGCCGTCCATGATGATCGCGACGTGAAGCGGCGACGAAAACTCGGACCCTATGGATGCCGTAGCCTCCATCGCTAGACCTGCATGATTTCCGTTTGCTTGACCTCGAGCATCGAGTCGATCTTCTCGATGTGCTCGTCGGTGATCGACTGGACCTCGTCGTCCCAGAGGCGGTGGTCGTCCTCCGAAAGATCGCCGTCCTTTTCCATGCGCTTTAGCTTGTTGATGCCGTCGTGACGCACGTTGCGCACCGCGATACGCGACTGTTCCGCATACTTACCCGCGACGCGGCTGAGTTCTTCCCGCCGCTCCTCGTTGAGCTCGGGGATCGGCACGCGGACGAGTTGCCCATCGGCCATCGGATTGAGGCCAAGCTCGGCATCGCGAATCGCCTTCTCGACCGCCTTGGTCATCGACTTGTCCCAGACCTGGACGCTGATCATTCGGGGCTCGGGGACGTTGACCGTCGCGACCTGGTTGATCGGCATTTGCGCGCCGTAAGCCTCGACGGTCACCGGATCGAGCAGGCTGGGCGTTGCACGGCCGGTCCGCAGGCCGGCGAATTCCTTGCGCAATACCGCGACCGTACCGTCCATGCGGCGGACCAAATCGTCGATGTCCGGATCTGCCATGTCTCGATACTCCCTCACGCGCGCTTCGCTTCTTCCTCGCCGATGACCGTGCAACGCCCGCGTCCGGCGACGATCTCGGCGAGTGTCCCGGGCTCACGGATCGAGAACACCAGGATCGGAATGCCGTTTTCGCGCGCCAACGAAATCGCCGACGCGTCCATCACCTTGAGATCGCGCGACAACACGTCGAGATAACTCAGATGATCATAGCGCACGGCATCGCTGGAGCGCAGCGGATCGGCGGAATACACCCCGTCGACCTTGGTCGCCTTGAGCAACACATCGCAATCCATTTCGGTCGCGCGCAGCGCCGCCGCCGTATCTGTCGTGAAGAACGGGTTGCCCGTGCCGGCGCCGAATACGACGACCCTGCCCTTCTCCATATGGCGCACCGCGCGCCGTCGGATATAGCGCTCGCAGATGGTTTCCATCGGGATCGCTGACAGCACGCGGGTCTCGAGGTCGAGCCGCTCGAAAGCATTCTGCAGCGCCAGCGCGTTGATCACCGTGGCGAGCATGCCGATGTGATCGGCGGCCGCGCGCTCCATGCCGTTGGCCGCGGCCTCGACGCCTCGGAAGATGTTGCCGCCGCCGACGACGACGCAGATTTGAACCTGCATGTCGTATACGTCGCGGACTTCCTGGGCGACCCGATTGACCGTCGCCTGATCGAGGCCAAAGCCTTGATCGCCCATCAACGCCTCACCGGACAGTTTCAGAAGGACACGGCGAAACACGGCGGTTGACGGCATGACGTTCCCAGATAGCCCAGATTCAAAGCGCGTCCGGTTGGCCCAGACGATGCCCGGCGGGGAGGATACACCATCCGCCCCGCGTCCGCACCCGCTTTGCCGGTACCGCGCAGCGCTTCGGTGCCGTGCAGCGTCTAGCCCGGCTTTCTCACCAAGGACAGGTGCGGCACGGCGGATATCGGACGACAGGCAAGGAAAAGCGCGCGGCGCGATGCTTGCGCATCGGGCAAGCGCTTTGACGCAGCCTGTCGTCCGAGATCCGCCGCCCTTAAGGGTCGCGCCGGGTGGGCCGCCCGCGGCGTCGAAGCCCTTGACCGTGGCCCAGGCCACGCTCGGCGGCCTTCTTCTGGCGGATCGGCGACCGCCCGACGCGATGACGCGCCTGTCCTTGGTGAGAAATCCGGGCTAGGTGGCGAGTTGCGCGGCCACCTCGGCGACGAAGTCGGTGCTTTCCTTCTCGATGCCCTCGCCGAGGGCGAAACGGACGAAACCGGTAACCGAGACCGGCGCGCCGATGTCGCCCGCCGCGTCCTCGAGAACCTCGGCAAGCTTGCGGTCGGTATCCAAGACGAACGCCTGTTCGAGCAGGACGATTTCCTCGAAAAACTTGCGCAAGCGGCCCTCGACCATCTTCTCGACGATGTTTTCGGGCTTGCCCGATTCGCGGGCCTGCTCGGCGAAGATGTTACGCTCGCGCTCGATGGTTGCCGTGGCGACGTCCTCGGTCGAGACGGCCTCGGGGCGCGCGTGCGCGATATGCATCGCGATCTGCCTGCCCAGCGCGGAGAGTTTCTCGCTGTCGCCGGCCGATTCGAGCGCGACGAGCACGCCGATCCGGCCGAGGTTCGGCGCCGTCACGCCGTGCATGTAACTCGCCACGACCCCTTCATTCACCGCCAGCGACGCAGCGCGCCGCAGTTGAATGTTCTCGCCGATCGTCCCGACGAGCTCGGTGACCTTGTCGGCAACGCTCGAGGCCGAGCCGGGGTAGGTCGCGGCGGAAAGCGCCTCGATATCGTCGCCCGTACCGAGCGCGAGTCCCGCGATCGATCGTACGGCTTCCTGAAACTGCTCGTTGCGCGCGACGAAGTCGGTCTCGGTGTTGACCTCGACGACGGCCGCCCGAAGCGCCTCGTTGGCGATGCCGACCAACCCGCGCCGGTGCGCTCGCGCAGGGTCTTAACCTGTGCGGCAGTGATCCGCGCCATCATTCACCTCGTCTTGGAGCCATCTATCGTAAGTGGTTTATACGGTGGGAACATCTCTCACCGTGCCAATTGCTACGCGCCGGCTGCGGTCGCCTCGTCGGACTTCTTCGTCTCGTCCTCGGCAGGCGCGGCCGCGGCAGCCGTTTCGGCCTCGGTGGCCGTTTCGGCCTCGGTGGCCGTTTCGGCCTCGGTGGCCGTTT
>LKGT01006246.1_pt1 | contig 22541 bp, 22 predicted proteins | sample 503861 | NCBI WGS metagenome assembly LKGT01 (sample SAMN04113194, study PRJNA297058) | marine sediment metagenome | biome: marine benthic biome; feature: marine benthic feature; material: marine sediment; isolation source: sediment sample collected at the water-sediment interface from the South......
CCCTGATCGTGGCGACCGAGGCCCGCGACCGCGTCCTCGCCGGGGGCTTCTCCGAACCCCAGCGCGTCCTGGAAACGCGCTCCGTGGAGCTCTGGACTCGCACGAAGCGCGGGCGCTTGCCTTTCAGATCCACGCGAAACTCGTTGTGAAGGTCGAGAAGCCGTAGCTTCTCAAGTTCTGCCGGCACGTCAATGTAGTGGACAAATTGACCTGGCTCGGGATCGACCTCAATACCTGGAATCTCGGATGGTTCGTCGCACCCCTCCGTAGGTCTACCAAGCGAGATGATCTTGCCGTGTTTGTCGCACACCACAAGTACTTTGAAGCCCATTCTCTCGTTTCCTCCAGTCAGATGGCGCTACCACAGAACCCGAATTCAACGACGTCCGATCCAACGTTGGTGACAGTGAGGAAATATCGCGTTTTTCCATCGTGGTCCTGTCGAACTCCCGGGTTTGTGTACCGAAGCTTCTGACCCTCGCCTCCCGGTCCATGCGTATGACTGTGACCCGGCTTCACCACGANCACCTTCGCCGGCGCTCGCGGCGATACCTTTGCCCGTGCCTGAGCGTGCTCCCGTTGCCGCCGCCGGCGGCGCCGTCATTGTCGGCGCCGGCGACACGGTGTACGCCCTTTCGCGCCGGCACGGGGTTTTCGTCCGCGCCATCATCGACGCCAACCGGCTCAGGCCGCCCTACCGTCTGCGGGTGGGCCAGCGCGTCGTCCTGCCGCGCGGGCGGGAGCACGTGATAAGGGGCGGCGAGACCCTGTACGGAATATCGCGGCTGAACGGCGTCGGCGTGTACGAGATGGCGCGGGCCAACGGCTTGAAGCCGCCGTATACGATTCGCGCCGGACAGCGCCTGCGCGTGCCGGGGAGCGCCGGCACGGCCGGCAAGGGGACGCCCCCGGGTGCGAAGGCGGCCCCCGGTCCCCGGCCCGCCGCGAGGAAAAAACCGGCCGTCCAGGCCGCAATACCGGCGCTGCGGCCGAAAACACCGAAAGCCCCGGCCGCCGTGCCCAAGCCCCCGCCGAGGAGCGGCCGGGGGTTCCTTTGGCCCCTCAAGGGCAGGGTGCTGTCCGCCTTCGGGGCCAAGGCCAGGGGCCTGCGCAACGACGGCATCAACATCGCCGCTCCCCGCGGGACCCCGGTGCGGGCCGCCGAGAACGGCGTCGTGGCGTATGCGGGCAACGAACTCAGGGGCTTCGGCAACCTGCTGCTGATCAAGCACACGGGCGGCTGGGTTTCGGCCTATGCCCATAACCAGACGTTGCTGGTCAAGCGGGGCGACAGGGTCAGGAAACGCCAGGTGATCGCCAAGGTCGGCAGTTCCGGCAACGTGAGCGCCCCGCAGCTCCACTTCGAACTGCGCCGGGGCAGGCGCGCCGTGGACCCGCGCAAGCACTTGACGGACGGCAGGGTCTGATACGCGAAGTCAGAGATACCGATCTGGGTCGTGTCCCCCATAAACGAGAGTCGGGTCGGCGGCGGGGCGCCGATGTCGGCTTTAGGGCGGACACCGGACGTTCAGTAGGCCCGTGCTGGATGTCCGCTTATAGCCATAAGCGGACGTTCGGATGTGGGTAACATAGCTACTGTTTAGTAGCCATTATCAGCGGTCATTTCTCGTCAGCTTCAATATGCATTTACCGGGAATTATGCGTTTCGGTTATGATGCGCATCTATCGGAGGGGGTAATGGATAGCGATAGAGACCGGCCCGAATCCCGGTACGCCTGGTTTTTGGTTGTGGTGGCGTCCGTGATCATGGGAATGGGTGCCGGCGCGYTAATCTCGATTKCCACCTTTCTCAAGCCCATCATCGCSGACTTCGGCTGGCTYCGYGGCGAARYATCCCTTGSMTATATGKCYGGSGCYATYGCCATKGGWTTYGGCGGYATCGGCATGGGCTAYCTTTCCGATCGGTATTCRACACGGCCWGTTGTGRTKGTAGGCATCCTTTGTCTAGGCGGGTCGATGTTKYTGCTGGCAAGCCAGWCRRMRCTTTGGCAATTYTATCTCTATTACTGCMTCCTCGGCGGCTTCGGYGYYTCGGCCCTCGACGCGCCGCTTCTMGCSAACGTCGGCAACTGGTTTMACCGCAACAAGGGTTTGGCGMTAGGACTTGCCAYRGCGGGACGGGCGCTGGGGCAAGGGTTTGTTCCYTTTGKCTCRRGTCTGTTGATCTCGGCCTCRGGWTGGCGTGAKGCGTACRCYACCKTRGGYATCRTTAGTTTGGTGRTATTGCTTCCCCTCGCRTTCTTCATAAGGAACCCGCCGGGYCTACAGGAAGCCAAARARGCATCACGTAARRYGAGCRCGTCKGAWCAAGMCGAAGCCTATCCKRTGCCRCCGAAGYTGGYCGTTGCCTGGCTTAGTGGGGCCGGGTTGTTTTGCTGTATCTGYATGGGGACGGCAATGGTCCATGCGGTSGCTATTGCACAGGACACGGGAATTGAYGCCAACAARGCCGCCGGGRTCATAMTGYTGATYTACRTTTCCGGYTTCTTCGGCCGMATCKCCTTCGGCAAGTTATCKGATCACATCGGCGGAATTCGTKCGTACTGGCTGGCGTCGTTYGGSCAAACRGTTCTCATTTTCTGGTTCACGCAAATGMAGTCTCTCGCCGGGTTTTACGYCCACGCCGTCATTTTCGGATTTTTCATGGCTGGCGTGATGACCGGGTTRATCRTCTGCGTCCGCGAACTGACGCCAGTCCATATGCGYGGAATGTCCAATGGGATTGTCGTTTTGCTGGCSTGGMYCGGCATGGGTMTCGGCGGCTATCAGGCCGGCTTCTTCTTCGACCTYAGCGGGTCCTAYGTGATCCCCTATGCCAACGCWGCGGCGGCSGGYGCRGTCAATCTGATTRTCGSCGGTKCTCTGTWTTTCTAYTTCCGCCGAAASAGTGCYGTTCTGGAACMATYTGAGGCGRCATGATGTTGTGCGACYWKCCCTGATGATCGACGCATASRTGTTGAATTMATTAATCCAAYAGATGTCCGCTTWKRNTSAKKYGYKKRCNGTCRAGGKCGGCCTGCCTTAATGTCCGCTTTTGGGTAATTCGCGGACGTCGCCAAGTTCGTTACGGTTGACCGGTGTGGACCTGTGAGCGGACATCGCCACGCGCAACACCGGTTAATGAGTCCATGATCTAATAACGTCTCAAAACTTCCTTCTTCGCCGATAGACCCCTGCCCGGGCGTCCCGCCGCTCACTTCCGGCCTAGTACCCTCTATCATAAAAGGATGGTACGTGTGATCGTCTTTTCCCGTCTTTTGGGCAGGAAGCGTCGCGCCGGCGATGCGCGACATCGTCAAGCGGCGCTGACGCCCCCAAAAGGCGCGAAAAGCGACCCTTCGGGCGGCCATGGGTGGCCATCGGACGTCGTCGCGCGGCTCTCRTGATGGGTCCCCATCACGTSGARSCRCGCTCCTAGCCGAATGACCACCCATGRCCGTCACACGTGYCATCCTATTRTGATAGAGGGTACYRGSCSGAWMCCTCRSMAGACCGTCGTATGGTGCGCGAAATTGTGCAAGTAAGTACTACGCGCGAGGGAACGGACCATCATGGCGCCGACGACCCACCGTCGGGCCTATCTTCTGCTGGCCAGCATCATTCTGTTGTGGGGCGTGAACTGGCCGGTGATGAAGGTGGGTCTTCAATATATGCCGCCGCTGTGGTTCGCGGCGGTGCGGGTGCTGTTGGGAGGCGCCTGCCTGTTCGCCCTGGTGGCGGCGCGGGGACGGTTGCGCCTTCCCGAACGGCGGGATTTGCCGATCCTGATTTCCGTCGGCGTCTTGCAGATCGCCCTGTTTCTCGGCCTTATCCATTTCAGCCTCCAGTACGTCGACGCCGGGCGCTCGGCCATCCTGGCCTACACCACACCGTTGTGGATCACACCCATGGCGGTGGTCCTGTTGAACGAGCCGATGACCACGGGAAGGCTGGCCGGCCTGGGCCTGGGGCTGGGCGGTATCGGTGTCCTGTTCAATCCGGCCACCTTCGACTATTCCCAAACCCCGGCGCTCATCGGCAACGGGCTTCTGCTGTTGGCGGCGCTGGGATGGGCGGTGGGCATTATCCATGTTCGCGTCCACCGCTGGGTCATGACGCCGCTCGAGCTGATGCCCTGGCAGATGTTGATCGGCGGAATCCTGCTGGCGGCCCTCGCCGCCTGGRYCGRGGRCGATCTTCCCGTGCGCTGGTCGGGCACCCTGGCCGCCATCCTCGCCTACAACGGGCTGGCGGCYTCGGCGTTTTGCTACTGGGCCTTYGTCACCGTGACCCGGAGTCTGCCGGCCACGAGYACCGCCATGGGCGCGCTGGGCGTGCCCGTCGCCGGCGTCCTGTTYTCCACCCTGTTCCTGGCCGAGCCCCTGTCGGCAACCATAATCGTSGGRCTGGGCCTGATCACCGCCGGCGTGGCGCTGGTSGTCRTCGGCGACGTGCGCAAAGGCTGAAAGACACCTTTCTAAATCACCCCGANRAAGAGGCGCCGGGCGGCCGGCCCCGCTTGCCAGACAGCGCCCGAACGGCCATAGTCAGGGCATGTCGGGCAACGTCCGCAGAGAGGTTTCGCCATCCACCGGCGCACCGCAGCCGGAGACCCGCCCCTGTGACTGGCCCCAGTGCCGCGAGGAGGGCCGGCACCGGGCCCCGCGGTCGCGGGCGGAGCTGCGCAGCTACCGCTGGTTCTGCCTCGCCCACGTGCGCCAGTACAATGCGGCGTGGAACTATTACGCCGGCATGAGCGAGGACGAGGTCGAGGAAGACGTGCGCMTGGACACCGTATGGCGCCGGCCCACCTGGCGCCTCGGCGTGGCGGCCTGTATGTTCCATTTCAACCTCCATCCCATGGGCGACGATTTCGGCTTCAAGAACGGCGCCGGGCGGCGGGCGTGGCGGCGGCGGCCCCGCACGGTGGAGGAAAAGGCCATGGTGGTCCTGGACCTGCACCCGCCGCTGACCATGAGCGCGGTGAAGGCCCGCTACAAGGAGCTGGTCAAGCGTCACCACCCCGACGCCAACGGCGGCGACAAGGCCTCGGAGGAGAAATTCAAGCAGATCAATCAGGCCTATGAGACCATCATGGGTAAGTTGGTACCTTGACCCCGCCAGCCCGCTTGGCGTAGAGCCACGCATTCCGTCCAACCACTGGCCAACCACCGGAATCCCATTTGATGACTTCCCAAGGCACCACCGACACCAATTCCACCGGTTTCCCCCTGGCGGCCCCGGACATCATGATCTCCGTCCGTCAAACCTTCGGCATCGACAGCSACATGGAGGTGCCGGGCTTCAGCGAGGGCGAGGAACAYGTCCCCGAYCTCGACGAAGCCTACCGGTTCGACCGCGACACCACGCTCGCCATCCTTGCCGGCTTCGCCCATAACCGGCGGGTCATCATCCAGGGCTATCACGGCTCCGGCAAATCCACCCACATCGAGCAGGTGGCGGCCCGGCTCAACTGGTCCTGCATCCGGGTSAACCTGGACAGCCACATCAGCCGCATCGACCTGATCGGCAAGGACGCCATCGTGCTGCGCGAMGGCAAGCAGGTCACCGAATTCCGCGAGGGCATGCTGCCCTGGGCCCTGCAGCACCCCACCGCCCTGGTCTTCGACGAGTACGACGCCGGGCGCCCCGACGTGATGTTCGTGATCCAGCGCGTGCTCGAGGCMRACGGCAGGCTGACGCTCCTGGACCAGAACCGGGTGATGACCCCGCATCCCTACTTCCGCCTGTTCGCCACCACCAACACGGTCGGCCTGGGTGACACCACGGGGCTCTATCACGGCACCCAGCAGATCAACCAGGGCCAGATGGACCGCTGGAACATCGTGGCGACGCTGAACTACCTGCCCCACGACRAAGAGYTCGARATCGTCCTCGCCAAGGTGCCGTCCTATRCCACCAAGAAGGGCCGCGAGACCGTGAACGCCATGGTGGAGTTGGCGAACCTGACRCGCAGCGGCTTCATMAACGGYGACATCTCSACCGTGATGTCGCCGCGCACCATCATCACCTGGGCCGAGAACGCCGACATCTTCGGTGATCTGGCCTTYGCCTTCCGCGTCACCTTCGTCAACAAGTGCGACGAGGTGGAGCGCCCCGTGGTCGCCGAGTACTACCAGCGCTGCTTCGGCGAGGAACTGCCCGAATCGGTGGTCCAGACGGCGGAGTTGTGAGCGGAGCGGGGCGGGGCACCGTGAGCCAGGCCGAAGACACCGTCGAACTGGTCAAGCGGGTCACCGCGGCGGCGCTGAAGGCGGTGGCCGCGCAGGGCGAGGTGAGCGTCACCTTCACCTCCGGGGGCGCCCAGGGGGCCGTGCAGGTGGCGGAAAAGACCGCCCGCCTGCCGGCGCCGCCGCGGCGCTTGCCTGCGGGCGGGATGACGCGGCTGCGGGGCACCGCGGACGCCCTGGCCTTGCGCCTGCGCTACCATGACGAAGGGCTGCACCGCCGGAGCATGCCCCCGGGGCGCGAGGCCGGCGAAGTCTTCGACGTCGTCGAACAGATGCGTGTCGAGGCCCTGGGCAGCCGCCGCCTGGCCGGTGTCGCCGACAACCTGGCGGCGGTCCTGGAGGAGCGCTGCCAGGGCTATGCCGACGTCGGCGAGCGCGAAGCCTCCCACCTGGGCGAAGCCATCGGCCTCCTGGTGCGCGAGAAACTTACCGGGCGGCCGCCCCCCGCCGCGGCGGCCCGCATGGTGGCCAAGTGGCGCCCGTGGCTGGACCAGCGGGTGGGCGCCCAGCTCCGCCAACTGGGCACGTGCGTACACGACCAGAACGCCTTCGCGACGGCCGTGGCCGAAATGATCCGGGTTCTCGGCCTGATCGACGAGGACGCCGCGCGCCGGGACCGCGACGAGGAAGAAGGCGACGACGACGAAACGCGCGACACCGACCCCCAGTCCCGGGGCGCGGAGATGAGGGCCCCGGAGTCCGTACCCGGCGAACGGACCGACGCAACCGACGACGACGCCCCGGCCGTCGTCGCCGAAGACCAGCTCACCGAAGGCGACGAAGACCCGGCGGGCCCGACGCGCTGGCGTCCCCGCTGGCCGCACAACGCGGAGCCCCGGGAACCGGCCTACCACGCGTACTGCGCCGCGTTCGACGAAGTCGTGGAGGCCGACTCGCTGTGCGGGGCCGACGAACTGGCCCGCCTGCGCGCGCAACTGGACCAGCAGCTTTCCCAACTGCAGGGCGTCGTGGCGCGGCTCGCCAACCGCCTGCAGCGCCACCTTCTGGCCAAGCAGACCCGCTGGTGGGAGTTCGACCTGGAGGAAGGCCTGCTCGACGCCGGGCGCCTGGCCCGGGTCATCGTCGACCCGGTCCATCCCCTGTCCTTCAAGATGGAGAAGGAGACCGACTTCCGCGACACCGTGGTCGTCCTGCTGATCGACAACTCCGGCTCCATGCGCGGCCGGCCCATCACGGTGGCCGCCATCAGCGCCGATATCCTGGCCCGCACCCTGGAGCGGTGCGGGGTGAAGGTGGAGATCCTGGGTTTCACCACCCGCGCCTGGAAGGGCGGCCAGTCGCGCGAGAAATGGGTCGCCGACGGCAAGCCGGGCACCCCCGGCCGCCTGAACGACCTGCGCCACATCATCTACAAGAGCGCCGACATGCCCTGGCGGCGGGGGCGCAGGAACCTGGGATTGATGCTGCGCGAGGGGCTGCTCAAGGAGAACATCGACGGCGAGGCCCTGGTGTGGGCCCATAGCCGGCTGCTGGCCAGGCCCGAGCAGCGCCGCATCCTGATGGTGATCTCCGACGGCGCGCCGGTCGATGACGCCACCCTTTCGGCCAATCCCGGCAACTACCTGGAGCAGCACCTGCACGCGGTCATCGGCTGGATCGAGGCGCGCTCGCCGGTGGAGATGACCGCCATCGGCATCGGCCACGACGTCACCCGCTATTACAGCCGCGCGGTGACCATCGTCGACGCCGACGAGCTCGGCGGCACCATGATGCAGAACATGAGCGACCTGTTCGACGAGGAGCCCAGACGGCCGCCACGCCGGCGCCGCCGGGCGGCGATGCATTAGCGTTTCCGCGGGCCGGGCCTGTCCGGCGTCGCCGACGGCGCTGTCCGACCGTCCCGCGTTGACGGCCGCGCCGTCACCGGGATCACTGGAACCGCGGCCCCTTAGTCTGTAATACGACACCGATGAAAACGTCGTCCGTGATCGGCCTGCTGATCGGCCTGGCCGCCCTCGTTCTGTTGTTCGCCTGGCAGGGCGTGGCGACGGTGATCGGGCTGTTGGGCGAGGCCGGCTGGAGTCTCCTTCTGGTCTGTCTGTTTGCGCCGCCCCATCACCTGCTGGGGTCCGAGGCGTGGCGCCGGCTTTTCCCGGCCGACCGCCGGCCCGCGGTGACGCGGACCTTGGCCGCGTCGTGGATGGGGACGGCGGTCAATTCGCTGCTGCCGGTGGCGACCATCGGCGGCGAGGTGGTGAAGGCGCGGGTTTTGACCCTGTGGTCCGTCCCCGGCATCGACACGGCGTCCACGGCGGTCGTCGACAAGACCGTGCAGGCCATCGTCGTTCTCGTCTGGGCCCTCACCGGCATCGCCATCCTGGCCACGGTGGCCCCCGACGGAAAGGTGGTGACCGGCGCCCTCATCGGCGCCGCGTTGCTGGCGCTCGGCATCGGCGGGTTTGTCGCGGTTCAGGTTGGCGCCACCGTCCCCTTTTTCGCCCGCGCCGCGGCGAAGGCGGCCGGGACCAGGTACTGGGACAAGCTCGTCCAGGGCGCGGCGGACCTGAACGCGGCGATCAGGGCCATCTACCGCCGGCCCGGCGCCGTCGCGCTCGCCGTCGCGCTGCGCCTGACCGGGCGCCTGGTGCTGGTCGGCGAGGTGCTGCTGGCCGCCCATCTGATGGGCCATCCCATCGGCCTCGCCGAGGCGGTGATGATCAAAGGCCTGGTCGACGGCCTGCGCGGCGTCTCCTTCGCCGTGCCGGCCGGACTCGGTGTTCAGGAGGGCGGCTACATCGGCGTCGGCATCCTGCTCGGCCTGCCCGCCGATTTGATGCTGGCGATTTCCCTGGCCACCCGGGTGCGGGAGATCGTTCCCGATATCCCCTTCCTCATCGCCTGGCAACACACCGAGGGCCGGGAATGGTGGCGCCGCCGCGCCCGTCCGGCCCCCTGACCGGCAACCGCGAGCAAAGGAGGCCGGTCCCCGGTCCTGATGCCAATGTTCAATACCATTGGTATGATACCAAGGGGCGCTGATCATGACCCATAGAGACGGCTTACCAAGGTTTTCGGCCAGGAGCGTGCGCTGTGTGGCGATGCGGGGCATCGCGAAGCGTGCGCGACGCCGTCCGAAAGCCTTGGTAAGCCGCCGGTGCGGTCGCGTATGCGGCCCGTCGGAGGGCGTCGAAAAGTTTTGACGATGCACCACATCGCCYGCAACTTTCCTCCTACCCGACGRGCCGCCTACRCGATCTCTATGAGTCATGATCRGCRYCCCTTGGTATAARACAGGCTCGCGACTTGAACCGCGTTAGGAAAGCCGACAGCACCGATATCCCCACTTCGAACATGGGGCGCGATGGTTACACGGTCCGGGTCGGCTGCGCGATCATTGCCTCGGACAGGATTTTCGGTACCCACAGGATGTAAAACGCGATGGCGGCGAAGAAACAAACGCTTCGTGAAGCGCCGCGTAGAGGCGGATGCCGATTGCGGTTCGTCGATGTCGGGTTCCGTTGCGGCCTTTGCGGCCGTTAGATTAGCGTCGGTGAGCCTGGGGCAAACGCGATGACTTTTTGTTCTTGGCGGCCGCTTTCTCGGCGGCGGCCTTCTCGGCGGCTTTCTTGTCGGCCGCCTCTTTRGCCAGGCGGAGGGCCCGCAGGCCGGCCACGTGTTGCGCACTCTCCTGCCGCGCTTTTTCCTTTTCTTTCARGGCCTGCTTGTCYTTTTTCAGGGTTGCGGCGAACTGTTCCTCGGCCCTCGATTTTGCTGACTTCAACATTTSGGTAATCCTCTGCTTCAGTTCGAGGCGTCACGGGCGGAAATTTTCGTCCCGGAGCGCAGGTGGGACCGCCCGCAGGCTGGTGCGCAAGATCGGCGGCGGCACGGCGCATCGCGCCGTTTATTTTATTGTTCGCCGTATTWATTGTTGTCGAAGGAATGATCGCGGATCGGTCCGCCACCTCCTTCAGTCCGCCAGGCGATCGTTGAAGGTCGCGTCGCCGACGGCGAGCGGCGGCCGCCCCCAACGGGAGTTGGAGGCGGTGCCTTGCGTGCCTATTCGATGATGGACAGGTTCTCGGCGGAAGATTTGCCGTTCTGTCCGGGCTGAAGCTCATAGGAGACCTTCTGCCCTTCGCTAAGGGAACTCAGTCCGGCGCGCTCGACGGCCGAAATGTGGACGAAAGCGTCTTTTGAGCCGTCTTCCGGCTCGATGAACCCGAAACCCTTGGCCGGGTTGAACCACTTTACGGTACCAGTAGCCATAGTTATTTCCTCTAACAGGAGTCTTCATTCCGCGCCTCACACCATGTGACGGCGCGGTCGGTTTAACGCTCGCATTGTCAGGGGATAACTAAGCTAATCGGCGTACCGGTTATCTAGATAACACAAAACAAATGCATCACGTATGTGGCATATGTAGAGGAAATCGCGGAGAAGTCAATGATCCGCGAGGCCGAGCCGGGATTGTCCCGCCAAATAACCTCATAAGCCGCAGAAACCCTGGCCTTTCTGGCCGGGGCTGGATGGCGTCTCCCGCATGCGGACGATTGTCTGTCTCCTCCCCTCGGCGCTCCGCGATACCTTCCGAAGCCGCGTGGCGCTCCAGCTGGAGCCCATGGCGCTTCGCCATCAACCCACCACCATGAAGAGGAAGCAGCGGATCACGGAAGCATTCCCATGGGATATGTCACCATGCCCCATGATCCGGATAGGGTGTACGGCGCCGTGGTCCGCGCCGGAGTCAAGGTCATGGGCATCGAGGAAGGGGCGCCGGCGCCGCGCCCGCCCTGGCGGAACCGGTTCGTGGAAAGGGCCATCGGGCCCCTCTCCGGCGCAGGTCTCGAATGGCGGCTCTCGCCAAGGGCAAGCCGGCCCGGACAGCGCCCGGATGGAGTTTTCAGGAGCGACGGGCAGGCCACCCGGTGGCCTGACGCGCGTAGGCGTGTCTCCCGAAGCTCTGTCGGGACCGAAGAAAGACCGGCACGACCATGTGGTAGGTTTATTTTCTTCAATCGAGCGATGGCGACAGGCGACGGCTGCAGTGTGAGACGCGGCGTCCTACAACCCAAGGCTTGTCAAGCCACGGTCCATGTGACGGCGCCCAAGAGTCGGCTATCGCCGGTGACGCCCTAAATGATCTCGAAATAGCGCTCCATCTCCCAGTCGGTGATGTGCTTGCGGAATTCGCGCTCCTCCCACTCGCGGGTGGCGGCGTAGTGGTCGACGAAGGCGTCGCCGAAGCAGGCGCGCGCCGCCCGGGAAGCCTTGAGGCGCTGGGCCGCCTCCCACAGGGTGGCGGGCAGGCCGAGCCGCTTCGGCACCTTCCGGTCGTAGGCGTTGCCGRGGACGGGCGCCGTCGGCTCGATYTGGTTCTCGATGCCCCACARTCCCGAGGCCAGGGCGGCGGMGARCGCCAGGTACGGATTGGCGTCGGCRGCCGCGATGCGGTACTCGATGCGCTGCGCCTTGGCRCTTCCGGTGATSACGCGTAGGGCGCAGGTGCGGTTGTCCATGCCCCAGTTGGCCCCGGTCGGCGCCCAGAAGCCGGGAATCAGGCGGGTRTAGGAATTGACCGTGGGCGCGRTCATCGCCAGAAATTCGGGCATCAGCGTCTGCTGGCCGCCGAGGAAATGGCGMNAGSGTTYYGNTCATCCYGTCCGGCTTCCTGGCGTCGAAGAAGACGGCCTTGCCGTTCCTGTCCTTCAGGGACAGGTGGATATGGCCGCTCTGGCCGGGCCAGTCGGGGGACCACTTGGCCATGAAGGTGGCCATCAGGCCCATCTTCTGGGCCATGACCTTGGCAAAGGTCTTGAACAGGGCGGCCTTGTCGGCGGCGGCGATCCCTGAATCCGCGGCGATGGCGGCCTCGATGACGCCGGGGCCGGTCTCCTCGTGCAGGGATTCCAGGCCCATGTCCATGGCCTCGCATCCGGCGAGGATCTCGGAATAAAAATCCGATCCGACGGCGCTGCGCATCACCGAGTAGCCGAAGAAGCCCGGCGTCATGGGCTTGAGGCCGCGGTAGCGCTTTTCGCGCACCGAATGGGGGGTCTCGTCGAAGACGAAGAACTCGTACTCGAACCCGGCATAGGACTGGAACCCCATGCCGCGGGCCTTCTCCAGGACCCGGCGCAGCACCCCGCGCGGGCAGATCTCGTCCGCCGGGGCGGCGAACTCGCAAAGGAAGAACAGCGTCCCGTCCTCCCACGGCATCTCGCGGCAGCTCTCGGGCAGGATGCGCACCTGGGCGTCGGGATAGCCGGTGTGCCAACCGGTGTAGGTCACGTTGTCGTAAAGCTGGTCGCTGGCGTCCCAGCCCAGGACCACGTCGCAGAACCCGAAGCCGCCCTTCAACGCCGAGAGGAACTTGTCGCGGCCCATGTACTTGCCGCGCAGCACCCCGTCCATGTCGAACACGCCGACCTTGACGTGGTCCAGCTTGCGGTCGGTGACGATCCTGCGCGCGTCGGCCGCGGTCCTCACCTTTCTCGGGTCCATGGTGTGCTCCCCGCTCGAAGGTAACCCGCCGGCGCCGCGCCGCCAAACCCTCCTGCCGGTTCGGCGGAAACCCTAACAGGTCGCCGAAGGCCTGTCATACGGGGCGCCTCGGGGACGGAACGCCGGCCCGGCCCTTTTGTGGTATATTGCGGTATTTTGTGGTATTGTGTTGGAATCTCTTTACCCCCGGCCCGCTTCGGGCCATGATCGGGGCCTGATTTCCGGCCGGGTCGCGGAAATCTTGGAGACCGTTCGGTGTTGCCATGCCCTGGGCCATGCCCCGTGCCGTCCGTGTCCGCCGGCCGCCCCGTCGCGGCGGGGCAAGGCCGTTGAATGGACCCCGTCCTCGCCATTCTCGTGCTGGTTTCGGCGGGGCAAGGCCGTTGAATGGACCCCGTCCTCGCCATGCTCGTGCTGGTGTCGGCGGGGCTGCACCCCCTTTGGAACGCGCTCATCAAACGCGATCCCCGGCCCGAGGGGGCCTTTCTCGGGGTGATGGTGCTTTTGGCGCTGCTCGGCGGCGCCCACTCCCTGGTCGCCGGATACGACCTTCTGGCGGCGCGCCACGTGTGGCCGCTGATCGCCGTCTCGTGGGCCGGCCTGATGGTATACGCCACGTGCCTGGTGATCACGCTCAGGCGCGGCGACCTCTCGGCCTACTACCCGATCATACGGTCCTCGCCGCTCTTCATCGTGGTGGCCGGGGTGCTGTTTCTGGGCGAGCGCTATGGGGGACCATTGCTCGCCGGCATCGCCCTGGTGCTCGTCGGCGCCTTTTTCCTGCAATACCGGCGCGGGGCGCGGCTTCTCGACGACCCGGGGACCCTGATCCTGGCCGGTCTCGCCATGGCCGGCACGGGCGTCTACTCGATCGCGGATGCCCGCGCCATGCGGGTCATAGAGCCGCCGGTGCTGTTGTTCTGGGTCCAGGTGCTGTGCCTGCCCAGCTACGTGCTCGYGTTCCGSGCCAGGGGGCGTTCGGCGCCGGGCTGGGGCGSGCTGTTCCTGTGGACCAMAAGGCCGTTGCGCACCCTCGGCATCGGGGTGATGTGCTATGTGTCCTACTACCTGATMCTCTGGGTCTACGGGCACGGCGGCGACGTGGCGGCGGTCACGTCGGTGCGCCAGGCATCGATCCCGWTCTCGGTGCTGATCGGCGGCCTTTGGCTCAAGGAGCGGGGCATGACCCRGCGRCTGTTCGCCTCGYTGATACTGGCCGCCGGCATCGTCGTCATCGTGGTSGCCGGTTAGCCNGAAKWGGGGACGGACCATGAARSCRCSTAAACGSWCCACGGACCGGCCSGGCGTCCGCGYYCCCGCGRCTTTCCCGKCGMCGGTCGGGGCCRGCGAGGGGGACAGCAACCTGAGCCCCCATCGCCGGGCGTGGACGGCCGGCATCACCGAYGMSSCGGGCCGCGCCCTGTTGGAGGACGACGMGCGGCTKTTYYTGCACCAGTCCCTGTCGACGCCCTGCCTGGCCGCCATCCGCAAGGCGGACGGCATCTGGATCGAGGACACCGCCGGGCGCCGCTACATGGACTTTCACGGCAACAACGTGCACCACATCGGCTACGGCCACCCCCGGTTGATCGACGCCGTCAAGCGCCAGATGGACGAGCTGTCGTTCACGCCGCGCCGCTTTACCGGCGAGGTGGCGGTGGCGCTGGCGCGTAAGCTGGTGGACATCACGCCBGGAGAGTCGGGCAAGGTCCTGTTCGCCACCGGCGGCTCGGATGCGGTCGACATRGCGCTGAAACTGGCGCGCGCCGCCACCGGGCGCTTCAAGACCATTTCGTTCTGGGAYTCCTTCCACGGGGCCGGCTTCGGCGGCATCAGCGTCGGCGGCGAGGCCCTGTTCCGCTCCGGCGCCGCCGGTCCGCTGCTGCCCGGCGCCGAGCACGTGGCCCCGTTCGCGTGCTATCGCTGCCCCTACGGCTACGACGACGTGGACGGGCGCCCCGACCTGGAAGTCTGCAAGATGACCTGCGCCGAAATGGTGCGCTACGTGCTGGAGAAGGAGGGAGACGTGGCGGCGGTGATCGCCGAGCCCGTGCGCGCCGTGCCCTACCTGCCGCCGCCGGGGTACTGGCAGGCCGTGCGCGAGGCGTGTCACGCCTACGGGGCACTCCTGATCTTCGACGAGATCCCCACCGGCCTGGGCAAGTCCGGGCGCATGTTCGTCTCCGAGCATTTCGACGTGGTCCCCGACATCCTGGTCCTGGGCAAGGCGCTCGGCGGCGGCATGCTGCCCATCTCGGCCATAGTCGCGCGCCCCGGGCTGGACGTCGCGGGGGAGCAGGCGCTCGGCCATTACACCCACGAGAAGAACCCGGTCACCGCCCGCGCCGCGCTCACCACCATCGAGATCATCGAGGACGAGGGGCTGGTGGAGAACGCCGCCCGTGTCGGCGCCCGGGCGCTGGAGCGCCTGCACGGGATGCAGGACAAACACCCCCTGATCGGAAACGTGCCCGGCCTGGGCCTGATCATCGGCGTCGAACTGGTGCTCGACCGCGACAGCAAGGAGCCGGCCGCGGAAATCGCCGACCGGGTCATGTACCGGGCGCTGGAGAAGGGCCTGAGCTTCAAGACCACCATGGGCAACGTGCTGACCCTGACCCCGCCGCTGATCACCACCGAGCAGGACATGGACCGGGCGCTCGACATCCTCGACGAGGCCCTGAGCGAGGAGGAGCGCTGAACGTTCCTAGCGTCCGGGACGACGGTTCCAGGCGCCAGCCGGAAACACTTTCCGGCAATCCGGGTCTTTGCCTTGCCATCGCGTTTCAACCCGTATTACTCTGCCTTGGTCATCGGCCATCAAGAGCCGATCGTCGAAATGCATAACGCGGGCAGGCGTTGGCTTGGAAAGTTGCTAAGGACGGTTGCCCGCTGACCCATATTCACTCACGACAATCCCGTCTTTGCCGTCGACGCGCGGCCGGTGCCGGAATTGGGCCCGGGCGCGGGGCCTGTGGCCCGGCGAAAACCGGCGCGGCAGTGCCCGGTCCAGGCAACGTGCGTCGCGATGACAAAAGGCATCGCGGATTTGTGGCGCGTGGTTCCGGACATGAATGACGTCCCCGATACGGCCCATGGCCCCCGATCCGACAATCGCCCGCGCCGCCAGGTGTCCGAACAATCGCTGCGCGGCATCCTCGAGTACCATCGGAAGTGGCTGGAGTCGGAAGGCGAGGGGGGCAGCCGGGCCAACCTCGACTACGCCGACCTCAGGGACGCCGACCTCCGCGGGGCCAATCTCCGCCAGGCCCGCCTCCACGGGGCGGACCTGCGCGGCGCCAATCTCGACGCCGCCGACCTTCGTGTCGCCAAGCTCCAGGAGGCCGACCTCGGGGCCGCCGGACTTAACCGGGCCGACCTGCGCATCGCCAAACTGCAGAAGGCGGACCTGCGCGACGCGCACCTGCGTGGCGCGGATCTGCGCAAGGCGCACCTCGAGGAAGCCAACCTGGGCGGCGCCGACCTCCACGGCGCCAACCTTCAGGAGGCGGGTCTTTTCGCGGCCGACCTCGAGCGCGCCGACCTGCGTGTCTGCAAGGCCCAGGGAGCGGACCTCAGGGCCGCCAATGTGCGGAAGGCCGACCTGCGTGTCGCGATACTGCGCCGGGTGGATTTCCGCAAGGCGCACCTCCAGGAAGCCAATCTCATCCAGGCCGACCTCCAGGAAGCGAACCTGCAGGAGGCCTTCCTGCTCGGCGCCAACCTCCAGGGGGCCGACCTGCGTGGGGCCATGCTGCAGGGGGCCGACCTGCGCGTGGCCAAGCTCACCGGCGCGGATTTGCGCGCCGCCAAACTCCCGAAAGCCGACATGCGGGTGGCCCGGCTGACCAGGGCCGACTTGCGCAGGGCTTGCCTTGCCGAGGCCAACCTTATCCAGGCCGACCTCCGGGAGGCGAACCTGCAGGAGGCCTGCCTATCGGGCGCCAACCTCCAGGGCGCCGACCTCGGCGGCGCGCAGTTGCAGAAAGCCGACCTCGGCCTGGCCCGGCTCCAGAACGCCAAATTGCCTGCCGCCAACCTCCAGGGCGCCGACCTCAGGCACGCAAAACTCCGCGGCGCCAACCTACAAAACGCCAAACTCGTTTCGGCCTCCCTCCGGCAAGCCGACCTCGGCCGGGCCAACCTGCTGGGGGCCGACCTTGAGCGCGCCGATCTTTGGGAGGCCGACCTCGAGGGGGCCGACCTGGGCGGCGCCAATCTGCGCGGCGCCGACCTCCGCGGCGCCAACCTCCGCGGCGCCTTGCTCCAGGGGGCCGACCTGGGCGAAGCGTCCCTCCAGGGGGCCGACCTGGGCGGCGCCAACCTCGAGGGGGCCGACCTGGGCGGCGCCGACCTCCACGGGGCGAACCTGTTCGAGGCATCCCTCCACGGGGCCGTCCTCAAGGGGGCCGAGCTTTGGGAGGCCAGCCTGCGCGGCGCGGACCTGAAGGACTCCACGAACCTGAAACAGGCGCAGCTTGACCGGGCGTGGGGAGACCGCGACACCAAGTTGCCCGAGGGCCTCACCGTCAGGATGTGCCCGGAGGTGCCGACGGACCGCAAAAGCGGCTGGATGTTCCGCGGGGCGGAGACGGAGGACGCGGCCGAAAGCCGTTAGGGCGCGCCAACGGAGGGCAGTGCTTTACCCGGTCAATTTTCGTTCAGCACGGCCGGCGGCCGGTTGAAACGGCCATGCGGGTGACATATCCTTCGAACGGGGCCATGGCGCTCCGTGCGGCTTTCGGAGGGGGCGCGAAAGGGGAGGCGTTGTCGTTGGAGAGAGGCATCTACGCTCAGAAGATTCTGCGGTTGTTTCAGAACGTCCTGCCGCACCCGCCGCCGACCATCAAATCCGGCCCGTATTCGGGACCGGATCGCCGCAGCCCCCACTACCAGGGGCCGGAACGCCGCCGGGAAAACCTGACCCGGCAAGGCGGCGCCAATCTTTCCGAGGAAGAAATCAAGGTCCTGCTCAAGGAAAACTGATCCCGCGCGGGGGCGTATTTCGTTTGTCGGACCGGCATGCCGCGGATACGGTAGACACCGATTCGGAAAAATGGCGTCGCGGCGGCCGCAGGGATTCTAGTGTGCGGGAGGAGGCCATCGTTCGTCGATAGGGGGGACCGGCGATTTCATATTTTTTTCCGTAACGGAGACGACAACCAAACGCGGGAAACAGGGAGGGAAGTCATGCGGATCAAGTGGTTCATCGGCGTCGTGTCGTTGGGGGTGGCTCTGCAGTTCATGCCGCAGGGCGCCCAGGCGTTCGAATGCCCGAAGCACTTCACCGCCGCCCAGGCGGCCATCGACAAGGTCATGGGCGACATGAAGGGCGGCATGTCGAAGATGATGGCGAAGGCCGACATGGCCCAGGTGCACCTGTTGCTGGATGACGCCAAGATGTTGCTGGCAGGGGCCAGGCACAATCACGAGAAGCCCCAGGGCCGCCTCGATCATGCGCGGGCCATGGCCAAGGCCGACTCGGCGCGCGGGTACGCCGTGGCCTCCGACATGCTGCACTTCAAAATGATGAAAAAGTAGCCGGCCCTTCCCGACGCCGGCGGCACGGTCCATGCCGGTGCCCGTCGTCGGACTCTGGTACATTCACCTTCAGGCATGGCGCGAATACCCTGAAAGGCGGGGCGGTGCGCGCCGTGTGAGCGCACGAACCGCCGCCGCCCATGGAGCGGGGAGAGGAAGATGCCCGGCACAACACGCACTCTGTATGCGGCGTACGCGGCGCTCGGGTTCGCTTGGCTCCTTGCCGGGGGCCCGCCGCCGGCGGGCGCGTCCGACCACTGGTCGGAAGCGCCCATTCCGGGGACATCGGAAACAGCCCTGGTGCTGGGCCGCGACCTCGACGGCGACGGCGATCCCGATGAAATCACCATCCGCCTGGAGGTGATCGAGGTCCGCGAGGAGGTCTACCCCGGGGAGTTCGTGACGTTCTGGGTGTTCGCCCCCGAGGGCCGGGGCATGGTCCCCGTGGCCCGCGTTCCGAGCCCCACCATCCGGGTCGAGGAAGGGGACCGGGTGCGGATCATCCTCAACAACACGCACTACTTTCCCCACACCATTCATCCCCACGGGACCATCCATCCGAATGCCATGGACGGGGTCCCCGACATCACCCAGGCGGCGGTCAAGCCCGGAGAGTCCTTCGCTTACGAGTTCATCGCCAAGAACCCCGGCACCCACTTCTATCACTGCCACGTCCAGCCCGACGTCCACGTATTGATGGGACTGGCGGGCATGCTGATCATCGAGCCCAACCGGCCGAACAACATTTTCACTCACCTCGTCCCCGGGGCGGGGCGGATGCCGGATCTCGCCAAGGCGACCGTGGAAGACGGGTACGACCGCGAGTACTCCCTGGTGTACATGGATATCGACGCCCGGCTGAACCGCATTCCGGCCGCCTACAAGGACCCGCGGGAGATCGAGAAGCGCATGCACAGGGACTACGACTCGACCCAGCGCCGACCGAATATCTTTCTCCTCAACGGCCGCTCGTTTCCCTTCACCCTGCGCGACACGCCCATCGAGGTGAAGCCGGGCGAGCGGGTCAAGCTACGGGTTCTCAATGCCGGCGCCCGCCCGATGAAACTCCACACCCATGGCCATCATCCGACGCTGACCCATCTGGACGGATACGCCGTGCCCCCGGGCATGCGCTACACCCGCGATGTCTTCGACCTCGGCGCCGCCCAGCGTATCGACCTGGAGCTGCGGCCGGGGAACGACGACCGATACGCGTCCGGACCGGGCGTGTGGATCATGCACGACCATACCGAGCACACCGTCACCAACAAGGGGATCAGCCCCGGCGGCGACATCACCGCGATCGTCTACGAGGGGTTCATGGGCGACGACGGCCTGCCCAGGGTCGCCACCAGCCTGGAACGCTTTTTCGATCCGGAGTACTACCGGGGCAACGTCCCGGTGTTCGACCCCGCCATTTTCAACACGACCCGCGAGGAGTACGAATACGGGTGGCCCGAGGAAGAGCCGGAAGGGGGCAATTTCACCTATCCGGTCCGCGACGCCAAATGAGAAGCGGGGGGAACGAGGCCGCTATGAGAAAACCGTTGATTGCCGGCATCTCGGTCGGGGCTCTGATTGTGGCCGTATCGGGCGCCGCCTGGGCGGGCGCCGGGACCGGGCGCGCCGCCACGTTGGGGGATGTCCTGGAGGGCCATCGGATGATCGCGACCTCCTGCAAACAGCCGCGGAGCTTCCGCCGGATTCGGATGAAAGGGGGCAGGAAGTTCGCCCGTCCGGGAGAGGTGTTCGCCTTCGAACCCCGGGTCATTCGCGCCCGGCGTTGCGAGGAAGTGGAGATCGTTCTGGAAAATACCGACGCGGTGCGGCACGCCCTGATGGTGCCCGGCCTCAACCCCATGTTCATGCTGGAATTCCGGGGACCGCGGACGCGAAGCCTGCGTTTCGTGACCCCCGACGAAGATGTCACCCTTAAGTTCCATTGCCACGTGGCGACCCACGAAGAGATGGGCATGGGCGGCGTGCTCATCGTCGGCGACGGCGGCGAGAAGAAGATGGCGCAGCCCGCCCAAGTAGCGGCGGCCGCGAAACGCCTCCATGAAGGTGTCGGCGTTGTCGTTGCCGTGGAAGCGCGCAACAGCCGCATCGTGGTGGACCACGAGGAAATCAAGGACTTCATGGCGCCTATGGTGATGAGCTACATGGTGACCCCGGCGACGTTGTTGCGGGGGCTGGCCAAGGGGGACAAGGTGCGTTTCACCATCGACGCCGACAAGCGCGTCATCGTCGGCATCGTGCCCGTGGGCAAATGACCGGGCGGCGCGATGTTGTCCTTCCGTGACGTGGAAGCCGGTGACGGGGAGGGGCGTTCCGGGTAGATGTTCCCGAAATCGAATTTGTCATGGACTCGTACAACCGCTGCACTAAAAGCCGGACCGCCAATCCAAGGGTGTATAGGTGGCAGTTTCTGCCCAAGGGGAGAACTTCCCGTGGAAGCGCATGAAGGAGTCAAACGCAAGCTCACTGCAATCCTCTATGCCGATGTCGCCGGATACAGCCGGTTGACCGGGGACGACGAGGAGGGAACACACCGCCTCCTCAGCGCCTATCTGGACGTGATTACCGCCACCATCGAAAAGCATAGCGGCCGCACCGTGCACTTTGCCGGGGACGCCGTGCTGGCGGATTTCGGCAGCGTGGTGGACGCCCTGGCCTGCGCCGTGGAGGCCCAGCGCGAACTCAGGAAACGAAACGAGGGCCTGCCCGAAGAGCGCCGGCTTCAGTTCCGTATAGGCTTAAACCTGGGTGACGTTATCGTCGACCGGGACGACATTTACGGCGACGGCGTGAACATTGCGGCCCGGTTGGAAGGACTGGCCCAGCCCGGTGGCATTTGCATATCCGGGGGGGTTTACCAGCAGGTCAAGAACAAGCTCGAATTGGCATACGAGTTCATGGGGCCCCAGGAGGTCAAGAACATCGCTGAGCCCGTGCCGGTGTTCCAAGTCCAGTTGGACCCGGTCGCTGCCGGGAAGCGGCCGGATAGAGGTGTGCGGCCGCCGCGGTGGCGGTCGGTGGCCCTCGCCGCCGCGGTCGTTTTGCTTGTCGGCGCAGGGGCGGTTGCGTTTTGGAACTTTTACCCCCGTTCATCGGCACCCCCGGGTATCGTGGCCTCCACGTCGGCCCCTGAGAACGCGGCGCCGAAATTGCCCGGCAAGCCCTCCATCGCCATCCTCCCCTTTGAGAATATGAGCGATGACCCTGGGCAGGAGCATTTCAGCGACGGGCTCACCGAGGACATCATCACCGACCTCTCCCAGCTTGAGGACCTGATCGTGATCGCGCGCGCCTCGGTATTCACCTACAAGGGAAAGCCGGTGAAGGTGCAGCAGGTGGCCCGCGAACTCGGCGTCCAGTATGTGCTTGAGGGCAGTGTCCGCAAGAGCGGCGATCGGGTGCGGATTACGGCGCAACTGGTGGATGGCAAGACGGGCCATCACCTGTGGGCCGAGCGTTATGACCGGGACTTGAAAGACATTTTCGCCCTCCAAGACGAAATCGCGCAGAAGATCCGGGCGACGCTGGCGGGCTATGCGGTGAAGACGGCGAAAGGGAGCGCGGCGGGAGACCGTTATGAGGCCATCGGCACCGTGGTCTCTGTCGACCCGGAGAAAAGCCGGATCGTGCTGGACCACGAGGAAATCAAGGACTTCATGGCGCCCATGGTGATGAGCTACATGGTGACGCCGGCGACGTTGTTGCGGGGCCTGGCCAAGGGGGACAAGGTGCGTTTCACCATCGACGCCGACAAGCGCGTCATCGTCGGCATCGTGCCCGTGGGCAAATGACCGGGCCGCGGGGCGCCGCTTCAAGGGGCCATGCCGCAACGAAGAAACGCTTGATGGGACGAACAGTTCGGACCGCGATCCTGGGCGCCGCCGCATGGATTCTGGCCGGCTGCGCGCCCACGGTATTGGCCAAAAGCGCCGCCGGCATCACCTTCGACAACCCGACCGATTCCGTCGTCACCATCGACGTCGTGGCGAAATACCAAAGGCGCCAGGCCCTGGAGCTGGCGGACGCGCACTGCCGCCGGTTCGGACGCATGGCGCGGCTGACGCGGCGCACCGCCAACGCGCTGCGGTACGACTGCGTGAATTGAGAAACGACGGGGCCGGTTTGACTTGAGACGCCGGCGACCGCGGGCCGCCGCGGCAAGGCGCTTCAGCCCGCCTTCGCCACGGCGGTCTTTTGCGCCAGTTTTTCGTTGAAACGGTCCCACCGGACGACGAAGCGCTCGTGGCGGGTTCCTTCCCTTGCGCC